>Ga0208407_1000334_pt1 | contig 22242 bp, 21 predicted proteins | sample ETNtaG_9_FD_185775 | JGI IMG/M metagenome (GOLD analysis project Ga0208407, IMG submission 185775) | Marine microbial and viral communities from oxygen minimum zone, Eastern Pacific Ocean - ETNP201406SV69 (SPAdes) (version 2) | ecosystem: Environmental > Aquatic > Marine > Oceanic ...
AGCATCTATAACCCCTTTCCATAAATCAACATCTATTTCACCAATAAACTTTTGGGGTATATCAAATCCAGCTGCATTAACAAGTGTATTTATAGAGCCATAATCTTTTATCACGTTCTTAAAGGTGCTTTCTACAGATTTTGAATCACTATTATCCAATTGATATATCTTTACATCAGCATTAATGTCATTTGCTAAATCAATTGCGGCTTGCTTATTTTTATAATAAGTAATGGCTACCTTGGCACCTGAAATGGCAAATTCTTGCGCGCACAATGACCCAATACCACCACTTCCTCCGACAATCAGAACACAACCTTTTTTAAAATTTGAATCCGTCATTTAAAACTCTTCTCAATCAATTTATTATCAGCCAAGGCTTCTCCCAGCTGACTAGTAAATTGTACTGCATAGACGCCATTAATTGCACGGTGATCATAACTCAGCGAAATTGGTAAAAAGCTTCGGCCTTCAAAACCAGCTTTTGATGAAACAACTTTTTCAAAACTTTTTGATACTCCTAATATAGATACTTCAGGCGGATTAATTATCGGCGTAAAAAACCTTCCGCCAATTGCTCCCAGAGAACTAATGCTAAAGGAGGCGCCTTTTAAATCATTAATCTTTAATTTCCTTTTTTTGGCAGCTTCAGCTAATGCGTTAATCTCTGATGAAATTTCTACAATTGATTTCAATTGCACATTTTTTATATTTGGTACAATTAACCCTTCAGAAGTATCTACAGCAATGCCAAGATTTACATAATCTTTTAAGATAATTTTTTCTAAATTTTGATCTAAAGAGGAATTAAGCAGGGGAAAATCAAAGAGTAATTGAGAAGTAATTTTTGCTATAAAAGCTAAAGGAGATATTTTAACTTTATGTTTTTCACATAATCGAGCTCTTGCTTCAAGCAATGTCGATAAATCACATTCGTCATGTTGAGTAACATGTGGGATATTTATCCAAGATGTATGAAGGTTCTTTAAAGAGGATTTCATAAACTTTGAAAGCTTTTCTTCCTTAACAGGCCCCCATTTTGAGTAATCAATATCAGGCTGAGAAAACTCAAAGCTATTCCTTTGCGAAGTTGTTGTAAGTCGAGATTTTACAAATCCATGTAAATCTTCTTTTTGTATCCTATTCTTGGGGCCTGAAGGTCGAACAAGTGATAAGTCAATCCCGAATTCTCTTGCCAGCTTTCTAACTGCAGGTCCAGCATAAATATTTTTATTACTTGCCTTGGTTGTAATTGGAGGTATTTTTTGTATTCCAACATTAGATGATTGCTCAGATTCAATCTCTTCTATTGTTTCAAATTCAATCTGATTTTTTTCACCCTGATCCTCAAGAGAATCTTCTTCGGCTTGCTGCACAGCATCCTCAGAAACTTCAATTTTTAGAAAAGGTGAGCCTGAACTTACTGTATCTCCTACAGTAACTTCAATAGAAATAACTTTACCAATTACAGAAGCTGGTATCTCCATTGCAGCTTTATCAGACTCCAAAACAATAATTGGATCTTCTGAATCAACCTGATCACCTGTTTTTGCACAAACTTCGATCACTTCAACATCCTCAGCTTCGCCAAGATCGGGAATATTAATAATCTTATTAGCCATTAGACATCCCAAGGATTTGGTTTGCTTGGATCAATCTTTAATTGTTTATAAAGAGATTTAATCTCGCTTTTGCTGATATCTCCTTTGTGGAAAAGTGAATAAATTGCAAGTCTTGCAATGTTGGTCGCGTCTACTTCAAAGAATTCTCGAAGTTTTTGTCGAGAGTCACTTCTTCCATATCCGTCTGTTCCAAGGGTGAAGTATGGCGCTTTAATAAAACCTCTAATTTGCTCAGGATATGCACGGATGTAGTCAGTTGCAGCAATTACAGGAGTTTCTAAGCTTGGCAAACACTCCTCTACATAGGTTCTCTTTTGTTTAGATGTAGGATTTAACTCATTAAATCGCTCTTTTTCCATTCCATCTTTTCGTAACATGTTGAAGCTAGTAGCACTCCAGACATCAGATCCAATCCCAAAAGAATCAAGTATTTTTTGAGCCTTGATTGATTCATTAAGAATTGATCCTGAGCCAATTAAAGTAACTTGAGGTTTTTTATGATCATTAAGCATATATAAACCCTTAATAATTCCTTTCTCAGAATTCTTTGGTTGAGCTGGTTGAAAATAATTCTCATTGGTGACAGTAATGTAATAGTAGTAGTTTTCTAGATCTACAAACATTTTTTTTATTCCATCTTTAAAAATTACTGCCAACTCATAAGCATATGCAGGATCATATGACCGACAATTAGGTATGGTTGAAGAAAAAATATGGCTGTGTCCATCTTGGTGCTGCAACCCCTCTCCATTTAAAGTAGTCCTTCCTGATGTAGCTCCAATTAAGAACCCCTTGGCTTGCGAGTCACCAGCAGCCCAAGCAAGATCATGGATACGCTGAAAACCAAACATTGAATAGAATAAGTAAATAGGAATCATTGGTATGTTGTAGTTTGAATATGCCGTTGCAAGAGCAATCCAGGCTGAGAATGCTCCAGCTTCATTTATACCCTCTTCAAGCATTACTCCATCTTTTGATTCCTTGTACCACATAACCTGATCAGCATCTTCGGGTTTATACTTTTGACCCTCAGACGAATAAATTCCAATTTGTCTAAACAAACCCTCCATTCCAAAAGTTCTGGCTTCATCAGGCACAATTGGAACGATGCGCTCTCCAATATTTTTATCTTTTAAAATATCAGTCATCATTCTTACAAATGACATAGTGGAAGAAATTTCTTTGTCCTTAAAGCCCTGAGTGAATTTCTGGAAAATAGAATCTGATGGCTGGGAAAGTTTTTGGGTATGCCCGCGTCTTCTTGGTATTGGGCCTCCTAAGCTATCTCTGGTTTTTAAAAGGTATTGTATTTCAGGTGAATCTTTTGGAGGTTTTACATATGGAAGTTTTTCAATCTCTTTATCTGTCACTGGAATATCAAACTTGTCTCTGAAGGATTTGATATTATCAAGTGTTAGTTTTTTTACTTGATGAGTTGTATTATCCGCTTCTCTTGATCCAGTCCCATAACCTTTAGTAGTAAGAGCAAGAATTACTGTTGGAGCTCCTTTTGAATTGACTGCCTTATGATAGGCAGCATAAACCTTATATGGATCATGGCCACCTCTATTTAATTTGTATATGTCTTCATCGGTAAGATCATCAACCATCTCTAAGACATCAGGATCTTGGCCAAAAAATTTCTCTCGAGTATATGCCCCTCCTTTGGCTTTAAAATTTTGAAGTTCGCCATCAACCACTGCATCCATTAGATCTTGAAGTCTTCCTTCCTTATCCCTAGCAAAAATAGGATCCCATAACCTTCCCCAAATAACTTTAATAACATTCCAACCAGAACCTCTGAATTCTCTTTCAAGTTCATGCACAATTTTGTTGTTTCCCCGAACAGGCCCATCTAATCTTTGTAAATTGCAATTTACTACGAAAATTAAATTCTCTAATTTTTCGCGACCCGCTAGACCAATGGCGCCTTTGGATTCTGGCTCATCCATTTCTCCATCACCACAAAAAACCCAAACCTTCCTATTATTTCTTGGGGCTAGCCCTCTTGCAGATAAATATCTCATAATATTTGCTTGATAAATTCCCATGATCGGCCCCAAACCCATTGAAACTGTTGGAAATTGCCAATAATCAGGCATAAGCCATGGATGTGGATAGGATGAAATGCCAGGTTTATCGACTTCTCGCCTAAAGTTATCTAAGTCATCTTCTGATAAATAGCCCTCCAGAAAGCTCCTAGCATAAATCCCTGGTGAAGAGTGTCCTTGAAAATATATCAGATCCTCTTGACCATCTTTTGAACCTTGAAAAAAATAATTAAATCCGACGTCATATAAAGTAGCAGACGAAGAAAAAGTTGCTATATGTCCGCCCAAGTCATCTGATGATTTGTTTGCCCTCAAAACCATGGCTAGTGCATTCCATCTAATAAGTGATCTTATCTTCCGCTCCATAAAAAGATCTCCGGGCATTTTGGCCTCTTCATTTACCGGAATTGAATTTCTAAATGGAGTGGTTAAATTGAAATTAGGAATAGTCCCTGATTCCGTCAATTTTGATGCAAGTTTTCCTAAAATATATGAGGCTCTATCATTACCATCTTCATTGATAATGTTTTCAAGAGCATCTAACCACTCTTTGAGCTCAGTATCATTTATTAAATTAGAAGTTTTCTCTTGATTATTCAATATTTTATTTATTTGATAACGCTGTCATTAAACATCCATTAGTCATAATTGTTATTATAATGTTTATATAAAAATTCAACAAAAGGTGAATAATTATGCGTTTTTCATATCATCCAACAATGTGCAATCCATCATTCTATCTGGAACTTGGTAAAGCTGCTGAAGCTGCAGGTTTTGATGTAATTACATTCCCGGACAGTATCTGCTATCCGAAAGAATGTGATTCAACATATCCATATAATGATGACGGGAGTAGAGAATTTTTAGATGGTGTCCCCTTCCTGGAACCATTTTCAATCATCCCAGCCATTGCAGCTGTTACAGAAAAGCTGGAATTTTCAACATCTGTTTATAAGCTCGCTCCCAGGCAAGCTGTAACAACAGCTAAATTTGTTACTACCCTGGGTGTTATGACAAATAATAGATTCCATTTTGGAGTTGGAGTAAGCCCTTGGTATGAGGATTTCCTTGCTACAGGAGAGCGATGGGAAAAGAGAGGCAAAAGAATGGACGAGCAAATTGATATTCTTAAAGGGTTAATGAACGGAGAATACTTCTCTTATAAGGGAGAGTTTTATGATATTCCTGAATTAAAGCTATGTCCTGCTCCGACTAAACCTGTTCCCATTCTTATTGGCGGTCATTCAAAACCAGCATTAAGGCGAGCTGCAAAGGTTGGTGATGGTTGGATAAGTGCTGGCCTTAGTCTTGAGGAGACAAAGAGCTTAATTGATCAAATTAATTCTTTTAGGGATGACTTCGGAACAATGAATCATCCTAACTATCAATTCCAGGTTATGGGAGAGGCAGCATATTCTCCAGATGGAGTTAAGCAATTAGAAGATTTGGGAGCCACAGAGGTAATTGTTGCATTTAGGAATACCTATGAAGGTGGTGCCGATGAAAGAACTTTGGAAGGAATGATTGCTGAAATAAACTGGTATGCAGAAGAAGTTATAAATAAATCAAGGTAATATACGCATAATTAATAATGGTCGGGATGGCCGGATTTGAACCGACGACCACCTCACCCCCAGCGAGGTGCGCTACCAGGCTGCGCTACATCCCGAGAGGATTATTATATATAGGTTTACTTTTTCACAAAATAACTGCTCTTTTATTATGGTATTAAAAAAACACATATTTTTTTACTAATTTATAAAAAAACCTATCTATTGGAAGAAATTTGTTTAAAATACATTGAAATTGATAAAAAGTAATCCAATTTAAATAAATACAATTAAAGAGAGAACGTATAAAAAATTGCCTTTTATGTTTTTTTTTAAGATAATAAATATTCTAGATACAAGGAGTAGTTAAAAATGGCGAAAATTAAAAATACATTAGCATACATGCTGGCATTGCTAGCTCCTGCTTTCTCAATGTCTGCTCAAGCTGATGAGCCAAAAACGGCTGGTTCAGAAGAAGCGGCCCAACAAGGAGCTAAAGGCTCCCTAAGTGCTGGAGCTATAGCAGCTGCAGTTGCAGCAGCAGCAGCCATTGCTGCAATAGCTGATGATGATGACTCGCCTGCACCAACTCCTGCACCAACACCTGCACCAACACCTGCACCAACTCCTGCACCAACAGTCATTGAGGAATATGTAACAGGTACATCAACAATACCCGCCGCCACCACATCAACAGTCCCAGCGGTAGGTACTGCTATAGTTAGCACAACTACTGCGGCACCGCTCACTGCGACTTCAACAGCTACTACGACTCAAACAGCAACAGCTACTCAAACAGCAACAGCCACTGCTACTGAGACTCAAACAGCTACTGCTACAGCAATAGTTGGTGGAAGTGAAACAATAGTTGAAGTTGATGTTGAAGTAGAAGTTGAAGTTGAAGTAGAAGTTGAAGTAACTGAAGACATTGAGATTGTTGAAGAAATTGAGGTGGAAATTGAGCAGATCAATTCAATAACAGGAACTGTTCCAACTGAAGAGGTTGTTCAAGATAGTATTGAAATTACTAACACGGCTACTAGAGTTCAACAATAAACTTTCTTTCTTAAAAAACCTTCCAATGCTCTATTGGAAGGTTTTTTTTCTAAACCTAAAATAAATTTTTTAATTCTAACGGATCAATCATAGGATTATTCTGCTACTTTGAAATTCCATCAATGGAATATTAGGGAGTATTAGAAGATTTTGTAACATCAATACTTAAAATAAAAGTTTATTTCTAATGGATCAAGCATTGGATTAATCTGCTGTATTGATTTATATATCACACCATCTTTAAATGTATAACTCTCTTTTGCCTTCCATCCAATTTCTGGAACAATTCTAGTATATTGAAAAACATTCATTTCATTTCCTTTGCTGTTCTTATAGGTAGTTGAAGAATTTCTTCTAAGTGTAATGTTCGCAAAAATTAAATCAGGATTATATAAGTCTATTTGAGAGTTAAAGTTTAATGCCTTTTCTAAGATTGAAATATCATAAGAGTAAAATTTAATATCTGATCGCAAGCCCTTGGTTTCAATAATTAACCCATCTTTAGTTTTAATGCTCTCATAGTTACTTCCAATCCATTCATACACTCCAAACTGATCAATATTAGAAAGAACAAACACTGCATCATTTTTTGAATTTGATACCTTGATAAAGGAATAATCTTGCTTACTTATAAATGATTCATCAATCAAAATTCTATTTTTAGAGTAATAATTTTTTATATCATTAAAATATGGGTAGTCTATTGACGCACAAGAGGTGCAAAATATAGAAATAAATAAATATCGCTTAATCATAAAAATCTGCTATGTGCCTATTAAATTTATGTTTATGAGATTTATACGCCACGCCCCAGAGGTTATAAGCATGCGTTAATGTAGCACCGCCATCCCTTGTGATTGGTTTAAGACCCCAGCCAAAATGTCTGCTATTGTAGGAATTAGAGAAAATTTCTAGGGGAATATAAAAAGAAAACCCTTTATCAAAACTACCTTCTCCAAACTCCTCTTTGCTAATGTCAGTTTGTGTAATGAAAGCGCTTAGCCTGAACCCTGAATAAAACTCTCTTGTGAATTCAAAAGATATTCCAGAATCTTGAGCTAGGAATTTTCCACCCTTCATTTTAAATATAATATTAGTCATAGGCTCATGGTAGTAAAAGGATATATGGCCAGTTGTAGTTTTGTAATCTACATCATCTAGCATTCCAAACATTTGATCATAGTTTCTTTGATACACTTTCCAGGCCTCAACACCTATTGCGTAGTTTTTATCAAAAGGTTTAAATAAGACTTCGCTGCCATATCCATTGAACATATCTTCTAATATACCTGCAGAAAATTTATAAAAAATAGAGGGGGATATTTGGCCTAATTTATTTAATTGCATGCGTTGAATGCTCAAATTTCGGCTCTCTTTTAAGTATTTAACAATATCAGTCCTGACATGGGGTAACACACTATCAGAAGCAAGCTTAAGATCGTCCATGTTGTCATATAAACCATAGCTAATGACAGAAACAAGCGATAACCCTCTTTGAATCAAAAGCTCTGAGCGTGATTTAAGCTTCAGATCACCAAAGAAAAACCCATCAGGACCACCAATTTGCGATCTTATGTCTGGACCAATAGTATGAAAGAGCGCTGGATACTTTCTTTTAGGGTTAAATTGATAATTTTTATTATTCTTATTCTTTAATAAGAATGGCTCCACGCTTATCTCTCTGTCAGGCTTTGGAGGTAAAAATAGCTTCCGATCTCTAATAAATGTATTTCTATTAACTGCTAATGAGTACAAGCCCATCCCCCCATTTATCTCGCTAACCTTAAAACTGGTAATATTATTTGGAGCAATTTGATCTAAGATATTCAATGCTCTTCCAGAAGCAATAACAGGATTTCTATATTTTGATTGAGCAAAAATTACTTCAAGCTCATTATCATTAATATTTGCATGCTGAAGAGATATTTTTTCATCTCTCAAGTACTTCAAGGCCGCTTTATATAAATTTTCATCAGATCTTGATGTAACAATTTTTATGGCGTTGCTATTTCTAATTTGAGATTGTTTTTCTTTAGATATGGTTTGAGCATTTTTATTACCTAAATTAAGCTTATAAGAAAAGCCAAAATTCAATGTATTTCCTCGAGTGAAATTCAATTTATAAGAAAGATTTTTAGATTGAGGAAAAACAATTCCAAAATTGAGATTGCTATCTTGTGAAAGTGGTTCAAGACTCTCAGTTTTATAGTTTGTGCCATCATATTCAACCTTTATCCTCATACCTCTAAATCTTGGAACATAGTACTCAAAACCAAAAAAATATCCCGCAGGTCCAGAAAAATAATCATCTATATTAAAGTCGCCGCCTAGACCTATGTCTGAGCTTCTAGTTGCAAAGCGATCAGATATCTCTAATAGAGGATTTCTAATTAATTGGCCTGTTAAATCTCCCCAACCAATGCCCATTGTTAGGTCTAAACCTTTGGATAGATGCTTGCTTGCTACTATGAACTCAGAACTGAATAAGCCAGTACCTGCTAAATCTCTAAACCCCACTGCTATCTGCGGCAGCAATGGAGATTCTTTGATTAACCTAATTTTTGCATCAAAACTTTTATCTTTTAATGACTGAGATCCACTAAACTCTTTAGATTCACTATAAAGCTGATTATTGATGTCTGCATATTGATAAGAAACCTCCAACCAACTGAATGGATATGCAATTAATGAACCTCTCAAATATGGTTCATTGTGGCTCCACGAAAAGCCTAAAGTACCTTCATCTAAAAACCTTGCATTAGGATTTTGAATAAGCCCGAGAGTTCCATAGTTTGAGAAGCTATATTCTTTAAATGGATATATATAGTCATCCGGGGTGGCTCGTAGATGAGAGGTAAGAACAATGCAGATTAAAAAAGCTTTACGTAGAAATTTCATACGCCAAAAAAACGAACACATTGAAGATTAATATTTAATTAATACTATTCAGAGATGCTAGGGACAATGCCATACTGCTGATGATTGGTGCAAGGGTTGCTGTATATGCAATACCTTCTAGTTTTCCAATCTCTCTAGGCACATATATTATTGAGCCAGGGTAGATAGCTGAACCTGAGTAGGAAAAAAATAGTTTTGCTTTGATCACCTCAGCATCCCCATTTGGTTTAATTACAACAATCCTGTCTTTATCAGCAAATCTGCCTAAGCCGCCAGATAGTGCTATGTAATCTTTAGATTTCAATTCTGAGTTATATCTTCTGGCACCTGGATTTAGAATATCTCCTGAAACAAACACATCTGAAGCAAATAAAGGAATAACAATCTTATCACCATCAGCCAAAATTGTATCTAAAGATGGGTCTTCCTGGACTTTTCTTTCACTAAATTCTGCGGATAACCTACCTTCAAACTTAGATGCTTTAAGCTCAGCTAAGATAATTTGTAAGTTTGATGAGTTTGCCACTGAACCAACATTCGAATTGGATGCAAGAAAATTTATTAAACTGGAATATGTTTTATCAAAAGTTTCTTTCTGAATATCTGCAACTCTCTTTCTAAATAATGAACCTCCATAAGGGTAGGCATTGTCAGTATATCCACCAGCCTCGGCAATGATTTCATGAAGTGTTGTGCCTTCATTAAAGGAATACTCCCCAGGTTTTTTTACAGCACCTTCAAGAGTAACGGTTAATATTTTTGAAGTGATTGGTGAGAAAAGTGGGATTTTTACACTATCACCATGGCTTAGCTCTGTGAGATTCATCTCTTCGGGTGATACTTGTTGAGTACTACCTGCTGAGTTAAAAATGAATATTTCATTTGTGGCGGACACTGATAAGCCCTGTGCTAGATTAACTAGATCATCAAGTTTCTCATTATCTTTTAATTCATATATAGCTGGGGTATTAACACCGCCAGAGATGGCAACATGTCTTTGTGATGGATTAATTATTACAGAGTCGCCACTTCGCAACGGAGATTTAAAAAGTAAGTTCCCTTTAATTAAAATATCATATAAATCAATTTCTTGGATGATTTTATTATTTCTCTTATGGGTTATTGATCTGTAACTTCCATCTTCACTCACTCCTCCCGCAGCATGGAGAAGAGATAGAATATTTGAGCCACCTGGAAGCGTATAGATTCCAGGTTTAACTGCATTACCAATAAGAAGAATGCTCATGTCTCTTGCATGCTCCAAATTAATATATAAATCCATATTCAGATACTTTGACTTCGTAAACTCTTTAATGCTGCTGATTGCTTCGTCATAAGCCATTCCTGCTACGTTGATCTGCCCTACTTTTGGAATGCTTACGGAGCCATCCCTGGCAACAACAATTTTGTCCTTTCTGCCATTGACGCTAGCAGTGCCGAGCGATTGAATATTCAGCACATCACCTACGTCTAGGACGTAGTCTGCTGAAAAATTTAACTGATTGATTGGAGCAAAAGTACTCTGATATGAATTAAAAAAATTTGAGCCAAAAATTATAAGGTCATCTTTTTCTTTTGTATCATCTCTGGTCAATTGAGTTTCGAGAGATTCGAGTTGATCCTTATACTCATCAATTTTCTGCTCTGCTTTTCTAATTCGTGTCTCAGGTCTGTCGTTGAAATTTTCAGATAGGGACTCATCAGTGTCAGCAAGGTTCAAAAATTCTTCTTGGACAGATTTTGGCAAGCTTTTAAGGAACTTCTCATCTAGCTCTTGAGAAGTCACTGCATTAGAGAGAACAAATCCATAGAGACAGATGAAGCTTATAAGTAATTTTTTCATTGGAAAATTATAACAAAGTTAGATTTAAATTATACCCGTTAAGTCTTGCGAGCTATACAAAAAAGACGTTAAAGAGGGAAGTTATACTGGCAGTTCCGAGTGAGTTTTCTTAAATTTTTGCTCTTCTTTATTACTGCTACTGCTACTGCTACTGCTAAAATTAAGTCTCTTTAGCTCCCTATGATCTATAAACTATAATTTATTATATACTTTTTCAAACTCTGGTTTGCGTGATGGAGGCTGAAGCCGGAATCGAACCGGCGTAAACGGCTTTGCAGGCCGCTGCATGACCACTCTGCCATCCAGCCAAGTAATCGCATTATTTTTTTTCATCAAAGTAATATACCCTCTCTATATCTTCTTCATTAGTTTTGTCGCCGTATTGTATTTCAATAATGTGACAAGGTACATCAAATGGATTGGTAATTTGATGCCAGTCGTTGAGGCCTACTAACAAATGATCATGCGTGTTTAGGGTAATTTCATCTATTTCCTTGGGATTTTCTTTGCTGTAATTTACAACGCACTTGCCCTGTGATACTAACCAAATTTCACTACGATAAAAGTGTCTTTGGAAGCTCATACCCCTTTCTGGCAATATTATTAACTCTTTTACTTTTACATTATTTCCATGATGCAGAGTATAGAATTTTCCCCAAACCCTCTCTTCAAATTCCAAGCTCCAATCTTTTAGAATCCAGCTACTTGAGTTTTTTTTATCGTCACCGCCAACTGAAAACTCAAAATCAATATCATTGACGCTCATTTCAGGAATGTTAACCTCATTTCTATCTCCGCCATTGCAGAATATCAAATGATCATTGGGATATAGCTCTTTTACTTTTAGCAAGCCATTGATACAGCTACCCAGCTCATCATCTTGAAATGCAATTACATCATCAACAAATTTAATATTCTCAATAATAGCTTTTCTTTCTGTGAAAGGTAAAAAAAACTTACTTTTTTTTTTGACAAGCCACTCATCGCTATTCAAACAAACAATCAACTTATCAGCTAATAATGCTGCAGACTTTATGTAGGCTAAATGTCCGCTGTGTATAGGATCAAAGCCTCCACTGATTATTGCTATTTTCATACTGCTTAGTCTTTAATGTTTGTAAGATTTATTATTTTTTTTACTAAAGTTTATTTTTAAGTGTCTTGAAAGTACTCACAGTATACTCTAGGCCAGTTTGAAGTGTAATTATGAGTGAGGCAAAAAGAAAAAAGTCACCAACAAAAATTAGTAAAGAACTATTTAAAAATAAACCATATATATATATTAAAAAAGTGATCAATTGAATAAAAGTCTTACTCTTTGCAAAAGGAGTAACCTTTGTTGCATCTGAATTATTCTGTCTGGCATTAATATCTCTCAAAGCTGCAACCCAAAACTCTCTTACCAAAATCATTGCACCGATGAATGCTATGTATGCACTAGACATAGTAATAGCAAGGGCAAGGATTAAAAATGTTACTAATATTTTATCTGCTATTGGATCAAGGATGCTACCAAGCACTGATTCTAGATTATATTTTCGTGCAAAATACCCATCCCAGTAATCAGAAGAACTAGCTAAAACAGTTAAAATAAATGCCCAGCCAAATAAGTGAGAAATTATAAGACAATATATTAAGGGAGCAGATACGATTCTGAAGTAAGTTAAAAATTGAATAAGTAAATTCATTTCTTATAGAGTGCGTTTATTTCTTTTGCTAGTGTAATACTTATTCCTGAAACCTGAAATAATTGATCAACAGAAGCGCTTTTAATAAATTTTAATGATTTGAAATGATTTAAAAGAGCTTTCTTCTTTTTTGGACCCAGACCAATTATCTTATCAAGAGATGAGTACTTAACTGCTTTGTTTTTTTTCTTTCTATTGCTTTGAATGGCAAACCGATGAGACTCATCTCTGATCTGTTGAAGTAATATGAAACCTGGGCTATCTTTTGGCATCTCAATGACTCCATTTTTTGAAAGAATTGTCTCAGTAGCCCTGACTCTTTTTGAGCCTTTAACTATGCTTAAGATCATGGGTGGATCTTCCATATTTTCTGAAAAAGTTTTTAAGGCTGCATAGAGTTGAAGTTTACCGCCATCAATAAGAATAATTTTAGGCAATGGGTTTTTTTCTGCGCCATGAATTCTTCTCTCCAGCACATTAGCAATGGAGCCAATATCATTACCTGAAAGGTTAGTAGGAATATTAAATAGCCTGTACATTGATTTGTCTGGCCCCTGTTCAGCAAATTTTACATTAGATGCTACGGCATACTTACCACTGTGATGGCTTACATCAAAACCTTCAATTGTTAGGTTATTTGAATTTATACCAAGATACGATGCAAGATCTTTAATCGCATAAGAATATCTGTCAGATTGATTAACTCTATTATCAATAACTTGGTTAGCGTTCAATTTTGCTAATTTAACCACTTTTCTAACATTTGAGTTAGCGTTAGTTGAAATAAGAATATTTTTCCCAAATTTTATTTTTATTGCTTCTTTGATGAGAAGTAAATTATTAGGTTTCATTGTTAAGATAATCTTTTCAGGTAAAGAGAAAGCATTTTGATAGTAAGAAAAAACCAAGCTTTGAAATAATTCATCTATATCTTGCAAATGATTCCCCGAAAGAAGGTGGGTCTTAGTGCCTCTAATTTTTCCATCTCTGACTGATAGAATACATATTCCTGTTTTGCCGATTTTTGATACGCAAGAAAATATGTCAACACTAACTAATGTGCTATTAAGTGATTGTTCTTGTTGCAAGATTTCCAAGCTAATTATTCTTTTTTTAATTTCATTGGCTCTCTCAAACTCTTGGTTTTCAGCAAGTTTTTGCATTTGCAAAGCCATCAAAGATTTAGTCTTTTTGCCAGTGGATGATAGATACTGCTGAGAGGAAGAAATATCAGCTTGATAAGCTGTATTTGAAATTAGATTGACGCATGGAGCGGAACACCTCTGCATTTGATGCTCTATACAAGGTCTAGACCTATTAGCAAAAGTACTATCGCTACAGTTTCTAATTCGAAAAATTTTTTGTAGATCTTTAATAGTTGATTTGACTGCTTGAGCGCTAATGAAAGGTCCAAAAAAATTTTTTGAAACTGCGTGCTTGGATCTTTTCATGCTAATGCTTGGAAATTGATGACTCATTGAAAAGTGGATATATGGATAAGTTTTATCATCTCGCAGAAGGATATTAAAACGTGGAAGGTTTTCTTTAATTAAAGACTGTTCTAAAAGCAATGCTTCAGCTTCAGTGCTCGTTGAAAAAGTGTCAATTTTATCTGTAAGAATCTTAATTTGCTGGGTTTTTCGATCCTTGAATGACTTACCAAAATATGAAGACACTCTCTTTTTAAGATTTATCGCTTTCCCGATATAAATAATTTTATTTTTAGAAAAAAATTTATATATTCCTGGTGTATCTGGAACTTGTTTTAAATCTAAAGACATTAACTTAGAAATTTCTTAGCAATAGCCTTGCCTGCTGCAACTCCATATTGATCAAAAGGATTAATTTGAAGCATGGATGCTGTGACAAAGACTCTGTGCTCCCATGTAGCTAACAAAAAACCAAGTGATGATAAAGAAAGTGTATTTAAATGAAAAAGGTTTACAGGCGAATTACTATTTGTCTCCTCCAACGGGTTGTTTGAGGTTTTGAGTTCTGAGGAAAGAAGAAAAGATTGGCCTTGAGCTTGAGCTGATGACAGAGGGCTATCACTGGATGTGGAATAAATAATATCAGCACAAAATTCTGAAGTTCCTTGGTGAAGTAACTGAAAATAAGAGTGCTGGGCAGTTGACCCGAAGCCACCGAATATTGATTGACCTGTCTCCTGGAAAATAGAATTTATATGAGGCCTTTTTCCAAGTGACTCCATTTCTAATTGCTGAATATAATTAGCAAAGGATCTAAGCTTCCAATTATATGAAAGAACTACTCTGTTCTTTTTATTTCTAAAATTACTAAACCATAAATCAGAAAATGCTAATACTTTTATTAATTTCTGATATTTTCTATCCTCTCTTGACTGGCCTAATAACATTTGGTCAGCAGCAGAGCCGCCTTTTAAAAATTCTGAGAATCTGTTCTCTATAGCAGAGCTTAATGAAATAGGGGACCAGATAGAATACCTTCCGCCAACAGTCTCCGGAAATGGAATAATATTTTTTTTTGAAAACCCTAAAGACCTTGCCTTTTCAGGGTTGGCAGTTACAACAATAGAGTTTTTAGCAGTTCTTTTTGATCCAAGCCATTTTAAGCATGTCAAAGTCTCGTCTGTAGATAGGGATTTAGATGAAAAAATATAAAGGTTTTTTTTACCAGCTAGAGGTTTAATTATTGAATTAAACTCATCTTTGTCTGGACCAGAAATAAAATAATAGTTAAATTTTGAAGAGCTCTTTTGAGTAAATTCTTGTAACAACTTCGGGCCTTCATATGAGCCCCCCATGCCAAAAGTAACAATATTAGTAAAACCTCCATTTTTGATCATTTGCACGAAAGATTTGGTAATTTTATTAAAATTAAAATTATCTTCAGAAGAATCTAGTCGATATTGATGATGAAGTGCCGCTCTTTTTTCTGTTTTGTTTACTTCTTTGCCAGCAAAGAGATCTTCAATGGAACTTCTTATATCTAATTCAGAAAATAGTTGATCAAAGATTTTATAATGCTCGGATGAGAAATCTCTTAAGTGAGATTGATAATTTAAGAAATTTGACTCATATTTGAAAGAGAATTTTTTATTATTTGGTTGAATTTTTGCAATATTTTTGAAGCTTGAGTGCAGTTTTTGTATGGATTTTTTATTCATTGATCAAACTACTAAAATGTTGCAAAGCCAAGGAAATATTTTCTGCTTGAGTGATCGGTCTACCTATGACTAAAAATGAAGCACCTTTTTTAATTGCGTCTTTTGCGCCCATAGTCCGCGCTTGATCATCATTTAAAGATATCTCTCTTATGCCTGGTGTTATTTTAAGCGTATTTGATCCAAGAACTAAATTAGCGATGGCTAGTTCTAATGGCGAGCAGACAATGCCATCAATATTAATTTTTTTTGCAATCATAAATAATCTCATAATCTGATTATTAATGTTACTACCAAATAAATCAGTTGAATCAGATTCTTCGAGACTTGTTAATAAAGATACTCCGATTAGTTTTGAATCGATTTTTTGAGCAGCTATAAATGCTTGGTCGAGCATTTTTTCTCCACCCGAAAGATGCACGGTTAGCATGTCAATAGAACAATCAGCAAAACCTAGAATAGTCTCATGAACTGTATTCGGGATATCATGAAGTTTTAGGTCTAAGAAGATTTTAAAACTGCGCTCAGAAACTGATTGAAGAAATGACTTGCCTAATGCGTTGAAAACAACACTTCCAATTTTGATCTTACAAAGGTTTGAATCTAACTGATCTAAAATTAGATTTGCCTCACCAAGATTATATGTGTCTAGCGCAACAATAATTTTGGGATCAGTCATTTGAACTTAAAAGTTTGCTTGAGGCTTTAAAATGCAAAATGGATGTTTCGCCTAAATATGATTCCTCTTTAGTCTTTGGATTAGTAAACTTTCTGGGTCTAATATTTTTTTTAGAGAATACTCCAAAACCTCTAATTTCAACCCTGTCATCAAGTGCAACTGTATTAATAATTTTTTGTAAAATGAGATCAATGGAATCATCGATGACCTCATCGCTTAAGGATAAGAATTTTCTCGATAAGATCATTGCTAAATCAGACTTATTAAAATTTTGCATTTGACTCTTCACTGTTAATTTAAATAGTATTTTGCTTTTGAAGTGGGGCTAAACTTAACTTTTTTTCTTGAAGAAATAATGAAGTTTTCCATCGTTTTCGGGTTTCTACCCATTCGCTCTTTTGTTTTGAAAGTCTCAAATGTACCAAAGCCTGATAGCTTTACATATTCATAAGATTTTAATGCAGATTTGATAGAAGCAAAAAATTCATCAACCAATGAATCAGATAATTCTACAGACAGTTTTAACTCATTTTTTAATTCTGAACTTAAATCCTTCTTGGTAATACTCATGAGCGTATTTTAGCCTTTAATCCCCTTTCTAGAAGTTGAAATGCTTTTTTCATAGAATTATTAATCTCAGAGTCTGTGAGAGATTTAGTATTGCTTTGAAAGATAAATCTTAAAGTCATGCTAATTGAGCATGCTTCAATATCTTTCCCTTCATAAGTATTAACAAGGTTAAAGGATAAAAGATGTCTAATCTTTGCTTTTGTAAGAATATTTTCTATCTCAGAATAAGCATAAGATTTATCAACTATAACATTCATATCCTTTGCTGAGAGAGGGAATTTACTGGTTGATTTCATCTTATTTTGCTTAGTATTAAATGATATTTTTTCTGGATATATTTCAAAACCAAGAGCTGGTTTTTTAACTAACTTTTCAGTTAGCGCAAGGTCAACTTCTCCAAATACCCCTATTTTAGTTTTTCCTTCGAATATTTCTAAAGCGTTTTTGTTAAATGGCATGCATGAAGCAGTTTGTTTAAATTGAATATCTTGCAAACCTACAGTTTTCAGTATGCTCAATATTTCTGCTTTTAACGAGTAAAAATTATAACTAAATTTCCTATTGCTCCAATTTGTTGGAGCTTCATGGTGATAAATCATTCCGGAAAGATGAAGTTCTTGCTTAAAACTATTTTTAAATTTAAAAAATACATTACCAACTTCAAATGCTTTGATGGACAAATGACCTTTTTTTACGTTGGTATTAACTGCGCTGAAAAGTGACTTGAAGAGACTTCCTCTCAGAATGGGTTCATGTTCATTAATAGGGTTTTTTAACTGTGCAGGAGTCCATGAATTTGAATTTAAACTTTCAAAAGATTTATCGGAGACAAATGGCATGTGCATTAGTTCCTTAAAGCCAGAGTAAACAAATGCTGTTCTTAAATCAGCCAGCGCAGTCTTTGGTTTGCTGGGTAAAATAGGACCTAGTTTTGGCTTAAAGATTGGTATGTTGTCATACCCATAACATCTTAGTAACTCTTCATACAAATCCTCTTCAAGCGAGATATCAAATCTATGACTGGGAACATCAAATAATAAATTTGATGTATCTGTGGATATTGGATCAAAGCCTAGGTTTTTTAAAATTTTTATAACTTGTTGAGGTTTTAAATTTATACCAGAGAATTTATTAAATCTCTCAATATTTAATTGAACTTTCTTTTTTTTATTTGCTTTAGACTCAGCTGCATATAAATCTGATGAACTATATTCAGCAATTTCATTTAATAAAAATAAATATCTTTCAACTGCTAGTTTTTGAATTTCTGGATCCACACCTCTTTCAAAGCGGTGTGATGCATCTGTTGCAAGGCCATATTTTCGAGCTTGGTTCACTATTTTATCTGGCTTAAAAAAAGCTGCTTCTATGGCAATATTTTTAGTTTGATTGGAAACAGATGATTTATCGGCACCGATGATGCCTGCAATAGCTTGAATGCCAGATTGATCTTGAATTGTTAATGAAGAGGACTGAATCTTTTTGATATCACCTCCAATAACCCTTAAAGAAGTTTTATTTGAGCTAGGAAAAACAATATTAATAGGAAGGGATAATTTTTCTAAATCAAATACATGCATTGGAGCACCCATCTCAAACATTACATAATTACCCAAATCAACCAATGGATGAATTAGCGAGACGCCAGCATTGGTCAGAAAATTACGTTTTTTAAAATCTAATTGCTTAATTTTACGCAAATCCTTTATGAGCAATAAATGGTAATTGCCGCACCCTGTATGGTCTACTTTATTGATGATAGATTTATTCTTTTGTGAGTCTAGAGAAAAGACCTTAAGATTTGTATGAGATTTTTTTGAATGATAAGCTAAAAATTCTCTTTCCAAACCTCTCAGTGATAGCACGTCTCCCCTGTTAGGGGTTATATCAAACTCAATCAATGGCCCTTCAATCTCACATTCAAAACCAACTTGAGTAAAAATATCTGCAAGTCTTGCTTGACTAAGGTTTGTTTTAAGAAAATTCTTTAAATATGAATATTGAACTTTCATGATGGAAATTGATTTAAAAAATCTAAATTGGATGAATAGAAATCTCTTATATCACTGACGCCATAGTAAAGCATCGCTAGCCTTTCTATGCCTATACCAAAAGCAAAACCACGATATTTTTTTGTATCCACGTTACAGCCTTTCAAGACATTAGGATGAACCATTCCACATCCAAGTATTTCTAGCCAGCCCTGATTGCCAAATTTAATATCTACTTCTGCAGATGGCTCTGTAAATGGAAAATAGGATGGTCTAAATCTTACCTCCATTTTTTCATTGAAAAAATTTTCTAAAAAATCAATGATGATTCCTTTCAGGTCTCCAAAAGTTACATCCTCATCCACAACTAAGCCCTCTATTTGCGTAAACATAGGCAAGTGAGTAATGTCTGAATCACATCTATAGACCCTTCCAGGAGAAAGCATATATAAAGGCATGTCCTCTTTTAACATAGAATGTATTTGCGTATTCGATGTATGAGTCCGAAGTAAATACTCAGATTTTGAATGTGAGTGTAAATAAAAAGTATCATGCATTTGCCTAGCAGGATGATTCTCTGGGAAGTTCAATGCTTCAAAATTATAAAAATCAGTCTCTATTTCATTTCCAGATAATATCTGGTAATTGAGAGGTATAAAGTAATCTATTACTTTCTGCGAAATTTTTGTAATAGGGTGTTCTGAGCCAATCAAATAAGGGTCTGCAGGAAGAGTTACATCTAATTGATCATGCTCAATGAGGCGTTGAAGAGAAGACAATGAATCCTCAAATAATTTTGTAAGTTTGCTTTTAAGAATATTTAGCTCTTTCGCAACAGAAGCTTTTGATTGAGGGTCTAAATTTCTTAACTTGGAAAAGGCTGAGATAATAAAAGATTTTTTACCAAGATACTGTGATCTTAGTTGAAAGAATTCAGCCTCTGATTGAACGGATTTTAATTTAAGAGTGGCTGTTTCAATTAAATCCTGAGGGATTTGCATGAGAACATTATACCCTGACTTTTTCTACGATTTTCTTAAAAGTCTCAGGGTCAGAAAAAGCTATTCCAGCTAGTGATTTTCTATCTAATTTCACATTTGCTTTAGAAAGCTGATTGATGAACCTGCTGTATGAAACTTCTAATGGGATTAATGCTGCAGAAATCCTAGAAATCCACAAAGAACGAAAAGCTCTTTTCTTATTTCTTCTGTCTCTAAAAGCATACTGCAATGCCTTTACATTTGACTGCTTAGCAGTTTTAAATAGTCTGCTTCTAGCACCATAGTGACCTTTAGTCGCTTTTAGTACTTTCTTATGCTTTTTCTTTGCTGCTAATGCTTTGGTTACTCTTGGCATAATATTTAAATGTTATATAAAAGTTTTTGAGCAATTTTTTTTGTCTCGTCAGCCATTTTAATCATTCCGCGATTATGACGCTTTCTTTTAGTAGTTTGCTTGGTCAAGATATGAGCACGAGAAGCACTCCTTCTTTTCAAGCCACTACCGGTAGCTTTAAAACGTTTTTTTGCGCTTGAATGTGTTTTTAATTTATAACCCATAATTATTTCTTTCTTATTTGTGAGAGAACCATTAATAATTGTCTTCCCTCAAGAGATGGCTCTTGATCAACTTGAGCTATATCTTGGAGGTCCTCTCTCAATCGATTTAGAAGATCAAGGCCTAAATCACTATTTAAAATCTCCCTACCTCTAAATCGAACGCTGATTTTAGTCTTATCTCCGTCATTAATAAAGCTTTTTATCTTTTTTAATTTAATATTATAATCGCCGATATCAGTAGTAGGACGAAACTTAATCTCTTTTAAAGATTGTTTTTTTGGTTTTTTAGTTCCGCCGGTACTTTTTTTCTTTTCAAATTGAAATTTACCAAAATCTAAAAGCTTGCAAACTACTGGTTGAGCGTCAGAGGGAGACACCTGGACTAAATCAAGACTTGTTTTCTGAGCCTCCTCTAAAGCTTCATCAATAGCCAATAATCCTATTTTTTCTCCATCAGAGCCAATTAACATAACCTCTTTTGCATAGATTTTATTATTTATAGGAGTCGTTGATTTTTTTTTCAAAGCGATAGCTAATAACCTTATATGGAAAGAGAGGGATTAATCAAAGTATCTTTGATTTGAGGTATTGATTGTTAAGTGATTTAACATTGAGATGGATTTTATAGCATTATTCATAAAAAGAAAACATCCTTATGGCTGAAGTAATTGTTCTGCCCATTCATTGTTTTGCTGCTCAAAGACTTGTCGTTTATTTAATCTATTTTCATGACCTTGCCAAAACTCAAAATAATATGGGGTAAAAGAATAACCTCCCCAGAAATTTGGTCTAACCGTTTCAGGGGTAATGCTTTTTAAAGCATCGTGAAAATTTTTTGCAACCTCATCAAATGAATGAATGGTCTTAGATTGATTAGAGCTTATAGCTAATGCATTTTTTTCTTTAGTCCTGCCATTAAAATGCTCATCAGAAAATTCAGGGGATGTTTTAAAAATTTTTGCTTTCATTCTAATTTGAGTATTAATGCTTGCCCAATAGATAAGAATAGAAACTTGGCTATGAAACTCAAACTGATTTGCTTTTGGAGAAAGATAATTTGAAAAAAAGATCCATTCATTATGAGCAATATACTTAAGGTTCACATACCTTGCTTCAACTTCTTTCTTTTCCTGGTTATATGATGAAACAGAAATTGCTTCTATCCCTTTTTGGCCACTTTCTAGGGCTTCTTTATATAGAGATTGAAAATGAAGATAGGGTTTCTCAGTGCTTGGATTGAGAAATTTAATCATGAAAAGTCAGGTGTGATGGTGCCCAGAGCCGGACTTGAACCGGCACGAAGTTGCCTTCGAGGGATTTTAAGTCCCTTGTGTCTACCAATTCCACCACCTGGGCAATTAGTTTCTATGATCAATATTGTTCTAAATTTAAGTATTTTAGAAAAATTAAGCACTAAGCTTGAGTGAAATCCGTTCTCTTTCGGCATCAATTCCAAAAATGATGCAAGAGAGCTTGTCACCTTTTTTATAATTTTCCATTGCTTCAGCAGGATTTTCATCCTCAGTAATATCTGAAAGGTGGATTAAACCATCAATATCACCTTCTAAACCAACAAAAATTCCAAAATCG
>Ga0208407_1000336_pt1 | contig 22128 bp, 3 predicted proteins | sample ETNtaG_9_FD_185775 | JGI IMG/M metagenome (GOLD analysis project Ga0208407, IMG submission 185775) | Marine microbial and viral communities from oxygen minimum zone, Eastern Pacific Ocean - ETNP201406SV69 (SPAdes) (version 2) | ecosystem: Environmental > Aquatic > Marine > Oceanic ...
TTTGCACGACTTTTGGAATTACTGCCGGACTGGGTGGAATGCGTTATGTTGCCAGGGAATCACGATGCGGTTCGCCCAGCAGAGCCTCAACCGACTTTTGATAAGGATATTCAACAGGACTACAACGCGACAACTTTTGTTGGAAACCCATGTGATTTCTCTTTACACGGCGTTAGACTTCTCTCATACCACGGAAAGTCAATTGATGATTTTGTAGCCGGCCTTCGTACAGTTACCTATGCTGATCCTGTTGAGGCTATGCGACAGATGCTCCGACGTCGACACTTAGCCCCACAATGGGGGGGTAAAACTCCACTTTCGCCCGAACCAGAGGATGGCTTGGTCATCCGTGAAGTACCGGACATTTTTGTTACTGGTCACGTTCACGGTCATGCCTGTGTTGATTTCAAAGGTACGACATTGATTTGTTCAAGTACATGGCAAGATCAAACTTCATACCAGCGGATGCTTGGTTTCCAACCAAAACCATGTATGTTGACAATTGTCAATCTCAAAAGCCATGCCACAACAGCAATTCCGTTCGCTTGATTATTCAAAGCGTAACAGTGGAAGGATAGCACGTAAATCTTTTTCGTGAATCACATCAATATCCGCATTTGCAAAAGCAGCCAATGAAGACTCACGTGTCGGATTAAATCCGATAAACCTACTTCCATCGATGTGCATAGACAAATCCATTTCAGAATCTCCAACTGATACACAATTTGCAACTTCTAGATTATTCATTTTCAATAATCGATGGATGATTTCACCTTTAGCTGTTGCATGTAACCGACAGATTCCTTCATCCGAAAGGGTGTCATCATCGTTGAAAACAAAACCGTTTGCAATCCAATCATTAACATTGAGCATTGAGGCAATGGAGGCGACAAATAGGTCAACACCTGCACTTACAATAGCGACAAACACTCCATTTGCTTGAAGTTCCTCGACAACTTGCCTTGCTCCTTGCATCAATTTCACACCAGAGTATGCACGAAATAAATCATCACGATAAATCGTATCTTGAATTTCCTTCCACATTCGAATATCTGAACGCATGAATTCTACATCAGAAAATTCACCATCAATAAAGCGTTGCAAATTTACAGAATTATCCGTTCCAAAATGGTCATGAAGGGTTCGCCATGAACTCACTGCATCAACAAGAACACCATCGCAATCAAAAACGACACATGTTGTTTTTGGAACATCGCTCGATTCAACCATGTGACTCATTCCTCTGAATACGGCCTTCCTTGAAAGGCTTCGCTCAATTGAAAAACACAAATCGACTGAAGTCAAAAGAAAAAGGGGGGCCGAAGGCAGGGGGCCCCTTGCGGTAACCCCCTGCGATCGGGTGGCTCTCTGTCTCCAAGGAGACAGTCATCCCATTTCGGGGATGCGGGAGACAAGGGGAGGGGCGTATGCCCCTCCCAATGCATCCTATTTCGTCAAAAACGATTCACTCTCAAGCGCTAGCGTCGTATGACAATCCATTCCAAGTTCGCAATAGCGCACCATCGTTGCTGGTAGCCGGAGCGTAGATTAGAGTGATTGTCACATCTTCTAGAGGTGTTCCATCTGTATCGTGTGTTCGCACGAATATAGTGTCACCAGTGTTGAAGGTTGAATACTTATCGTCACCTTCGCTATTGACTTGATCTACAAACGTAACCATTGAGTCACTGTTCGCTGGATTGAAGCCATAAACACCGTTAGTATCTGCTAGATTGTAAGTTACAATCTGTGCATCTCCAAGACCGTCAATATAGAAGACTCGAACCTGAACTGCTTGAGTTGCCAAATCTGTTTCAGCAGATTGGACACTGATTCGCCAGTGACCATCATCTACATCAAAACCGTTGACATCTTCCATATCGAAGGTGATACGAGGAACACCCTTGACATCAGTATCAGCAAGACTACTTGCCCAAACAAAGATCACACCAGAGAGAACTACAGTGATTGCGACCATCAAGATGGTAGCAATAACTGGGCTCACTGCCTTGTCATCATCTACGAGGTTCTCTGTAACTTCTTCCTCATCTTCAGCACGGCGGCTGGAGAAGGCAAGAGCACTGACAAAGAGTCCTGTTAGGCTGACAACAATTATGCTTGGTGCGAACGAAGGCACTGAACTTGCACCAATGGTTCGGACAACAGCAGGTAGAGGTTGGTCCGAAGCACCGAACGAGTCAGAACCTGCAGCAAATTCATTGCATCTACCCCAATCGGAGCTTGCTTCAGCAGTATCCAAGTCGAGGGTTGTTAGGCGGTTGTTACACCAGTAACTGTCTTCGAGCATTGGTCGGCGTTCAGAGGTCTGGGAAGAACTCTGTCCGTATTGACCAGGTGCAGACCAATCAGCTCCCTGCACACCACCACTGTTAGAGCGGTGGGATGTTGGGTCATCTGCTTGGAATCTCTCACTTGCAGAAACTGTCAAGTCACAAACTTCATCAAGGCAAGTTAGAACATCCATCGAAACTTCGACCTTGGTAGTATCCTTGGTCATGTAGATGTATTCATCAACTTGTAGGCTTGTTCCGTAATCTGGGACGTTGTAGTATTGCGTCAACTCTGCCTCTGTGTGACCATCCGTGTGGAAAGTCACTGCAAGCATGTGGTCGTAGTTGTATGGTCCTTCATCGCCACCAGCATCAATATTCACTGAGACAGGAATATATGTGCCGGTCATGATGTTAGTAATACCGTTGAAGTCAATACCGCTCACTGCATCAATAGAATAGTCAGCAACCTTCTCTGCAACACGTTCTACAGTAACATACAATATTACGTCGTCTGTGCCTTGCTGGTAATCTGCAATAGGCATAACTTGGTTATCGTAGTTAGGTGTATGTGATGGTGCAGTAGCAGTATCCTTGAGAACCATGTTAATTGCACAGAATGTCTGTCCATTTGGTCGCAATTGATGGATACCGTTGTCGTTCATGTAGTCTACTTCCCAATCGTAACCATTTGTGGTTGCGTCTGGTAGGAGGGTGAACACGAGGTCTGTGCCAACGATTTCAGTAGTGAAGTAGTTGGTGTAAGCACACTGAGATGTTGGTTCAACAGTCCATGTGTGGTCTGTTGGAACTTCGTGGTCAATATCACTCATCAATGGTAGAAGGTCCCAAGTGAGGTTGTCAGCATTGGTATCGTCTTCAGTCATACTGATGTATTCACCTTCACCTGTTGCACGGTCACCTGCTGTGTTCAACAACAAGTTTTGGCCGTTCTCATCTTGCAAGGAGATCAGCGGAGCATCGTTCACTGGTGCGACTGAGAAGTCGACAGTGAATGGAACCGCAGCTGTGTTCTCGTTACCGTTATCAGACAAGTCAAGTGTAATGGTACACATTCCACCCTTCTCATTTGCAGTGTTTTCAGTGATTACAAGATTGTTCAATGTGTCCACTTCAACACCGAATGCATCACAGGTCGAATCAACAGCTGCACTCCAAACGTAGGATTGGCGGTCAGGTGATTGTTCGTTTGCCATGTCACGGATGTAAGAACTCGAAGCGTTAGAAACATCGCCGAGGAACTTGGTCCATGAACCAAATCCTTCTGCGAGAATGTTGTTCACAGGAGTTCCATCAGCGAGTTGGTCTGTCGAGATGATTGGCATGCAATCAAGTTCTTGGACGTTACAAATCACCGGTGCATCGTTAACATTGGTCACTTCAAATGTAATGGTTTGAGAGTCGGTCAAGCCGTGGCTATCTGTGACTACAAAGTCAAATTCAAGTGTTCCAAATTGGTCAACAAGTGGTGTAATGGTCATTGTGTGGCCGTTTTGACTCCATGCAACGACATCATTGCTGTTGAAAGCAACCAAGTTGTCGTCAGAGGACGTCCATGTGAGGTCTGCTTCAAGGTCTTGAACATCATCAACCAAGTTTGTTAGGTCGAAGACATAAGCCGCCGAATCTTCAGTAACCGTGATATCTGCAAGTGTTGCCTGAATTTCAGGGCATGCACGAGCCATATTGAGGTTAATTGCAACATTGGTAGCAAGGGACAAGTTTGTTTCAGTTTCCCAATCATATTCACAGTCTGCTTCAGTTCTAATCATTACATCATAGTTCTTGGCAACACTCGGATTGTTGGAGCCCTTGAAAGAGCGGTAAACAAGTACTTCGTCTGCAATCGAACCATCTGCAAGATCGTCGTGCGTGAGCTCGACGGTCATGTATTCAGTGAAAGTCTGCAATGTGTTTGAGTCAATCGTTTGTGTTGGGTGGACAGTGCTGACATCAGCAGTTGTCTCTCCTTGAACGATTGCAACAATGTCAATCTGACTTGGTGTTCCACCAATTCGTGAGAATGGTATGGATATTTCAGTCAAGGTGCTTGAAGAAGCAACATCCACATTCGCTGAACTGAGTGAAGTTGGGCCCCATCCAAGGAAACCGTAACTATACAAGTCAAAGGACGAATCACTGTCAGCCCAAAGCACGTAGTTGGCTTGGAATGGCAAAGTGTGTGCACCACCGAGATTGTATCCGGTGCTGGTTCCACTACCATCAACGCTGAGGTAGATGAGGACATCGCTTGTTGCGAGATCTTCACCAGTCAAACCGATGTAGAGGTCGTCGCCTTCAATGTAAGTAACCATCATGTCGTTGGTTGAGTCACCACTCATGACACCTGGCATAGCGTAGCCAGATGGGTTGAGGGCGTTACCACCGTTCCAATCGCTGTCATCGCCATCAACGACCATGATTTCAGGTTGGAAGCTGGTTGAGACATAAGATGCACGTGAGCCGTCAGTTGATTGAATCAACATTGCAACTTCATTAGAAGGTGTTGCGGCCAAGTGGGTTGAGTCCATTGTAAACAAGTTTGCTTCGTCAATAGTTGCAGATGATGCAACATTGAGTTTCGAAGCAGTAATTGTGTTACCAATAGAAGTTACGTATGCGTTACTTCCAGCATCAATCTGAATAGTTGAAGCAGTCCAGGTCATGTTTTCAATAGAACCTACTGATTCAACAGCTTCGAGAGTTGTGTCTGCTGTCGATGTACCGCCATCCCAACGGAATGGTGAGTTCTCGACATACATTCCAACAAGTCCAGAAGCATTCATTGGATAGACCCAAACATCATCGCTGTCGACGACGTGTAGACCTGTTCCAGTTGAACTTCCGGCAACTTCTGCATTGATAGCCACTACAGTAGCATCATCTACATAGACACCGTAATCTGCACCAGATACCGATGCATCACCGGTCAATGTGATTTCTCCACTGGTCTTTTCAACACCCGTTGCGAATCCTGTAATGGTTGTTCCTGAAAGAGTCAAGAGGTCACCATTAGGATCGTCAGCATCAAGTCCGACTGTCGTTGAGTCGCCTTGTCCTTGAAGGACAGAGTCTTCATCTGACAAATCACAGTTGCTGATGACCATGGCATTGTCAGACAATGTCACAGTGTTACGAGCAGACTGGATCGAGACACTAGCACAATCTTCGAATACCAATCCAACTGCTGCAGGAGCAGTTCGACCAGGTGCAGAAGAAATACTGTTATCAGCAATCATTGGTCCGTCATATGCGCCTGCTGTGCCACCTTCGACCATGAACACGTTGGTTCCACCGTCACCGAAAGTATCTCTGAGAGTCAGAGTATAGTTTCCAGAGTCTGTGTATGTACCCAATGTGTAATCCTGGTTATTGCCGAAGGTCCAAGTAGGCCAACTTTGTGTTGTTCCATCAGGCTTGAGGAGGGTGATACTTGCTTCGTATCCCCAACTGTCAGTTTGAATGTTTACAGTCATTGACTTTCCAGCAGCAAGGTTGACGTTGCATGTAACAGGTCCGTAGCTGTAGGAGGATCGGCCAATTGAACACAAAGATGTTGTTGGAGCAGGTGGTGCAGAAGCAGTGTCAACAATCAATCCACCGTCTGCATCGACGAGAGTATTGTTATCGACATCACCGTATCCACCGACTAATGACATTCCTGCATATGCAGCATCGCCAGCACCGTTGATGGTGTTACCTGTGATGTGGTAGTCAACGCCGTTTCTGACATAAATTCCATCAGTTCCAGCGTTGATTGTGTTGTCCGAAATGGTCATGCGTGTGTGCTTACCGTTGTAAACTCCGATTGCAGCTACTGCAGCATTAGCACTGTTGATTGTGTTACCTGAGATAACAGCATCATCAGAGTATCCTGCGGTGTAGAGCCAGATATCTGCAATTTCTCCACCGTCGTTAAACACGTTGTTGGAAATTGTTGCGTTATCTGCGCCCCATTCATCAACAGTGTGATAGTTGAAGTATGCTGAACGTTGTAGCATAACACCGACACCACAGTCACTGAATGTGTTATCACTCACCACTGCACCATCGCCGCCACCAAGCACCAAACAGATGTCAGTGTATTGGATAGCGTTGTTTAATTCTTGGTATCCCTGGAAGTGAGAGATCGAAGAGTTCGTAACTGAAAATTCTTCAATTTGCCAAATGTAGGTGCCGCCGGCATATTTGTATCCGTCGGTTGCTTCAATCTTAGCAACGTTAGAGAACACTGTGTTGTTTGCAACAATCTTTGTTATTGGGGAACCGTAGTATCCAATTTCAACACCATACATGCTACCGTCTGTAGAATCAGATGCAACACCATAGAGTGAAGCATCATTCATGAAGACACCTGCACCATATGGATATTGGCTGTACCAGCGCTGGGTATTGGCGAAATCGTATGCACCAGTAGCCAAAATGGTTGAACCATTGAAGTCATAATCTGTGTCTGTCTTCAGATAAATGTAAGGAACATCTATCATGATAACTTTGTTAGATTGACTCTTTGTCAAACCGGCAAAGTATCCATACTCATTTACTGTTCCTCCGTTTCCATCATCAAGTTGTCGTGCACCATTGGTTGCGAACGTTCCTTTACAAGGAGCAACGGTAGTATATCCGCTGTTGGCTGTATACCAGCAAACACGCTCAGTGATCTGAGTCGTCAAAGCAACAGTTTCTGCGTTTCCACTTGAATCTGTTAGAGTAACGCCTTGGGATGCATATCGGAAGTCAGCAGTATTGTCTGAAGAAGATGTGTAGTAGTATTCGACTTCTGCGACACTCATTACTTCATAACCAGCCAACGAAGGTGTGGTCAAACCAACTGAATCAACAATTGCTGTTACGTATGTGAGGTCTTCTGCAACACCTAATGAATCAGTAACTCCATTTCCAGCAGATGCTCCATCTGCGTCAATCAATGTGACAGTTGCACCAGTAACTGGTGAAGAATCAGCAGTTAGTGTGACGTCGAGTTGACGCATACGTGTGAACTGACCAGTTCCAGTGACATCAACAGATGATGAGTCAACGGTTCCTTCAATGAATTCAACATTTGCTGTGCCGGATATAACAACATCCTTGACGTTACCCATGGTGACGTCAGTCATTGTAATATCTCCACTACCTTGAGTTTCAACACCAACTTCGTTCGATGAAATCGACACGCTATCGAATGAAACATCGTTATCGGTATTTTGTCCATAACTGAATGCTGCACCAGCACTGTTCACTACAGAACCAGACAAGCTGCCTGTAATATCCTTAGCGTAGTAAACACCAGCGGTGCCTTGACCGTCAAGATCGAGGTTTTCAAGGTCAATTGAACCAGATGCTGAGTTACCAACAAGGACACCATAGTCTCCGTCTGTAACAACAAGACCATCAACAGTTGTTGCAATTTGTCCAGATACTTCCAAACCTGCATCGGTTGGATTAGTTACTGTGATATCTTGGAAGTGACCAGCAGCGAAAGCGCCACCAGCAACAATACCAGTATCTGCACCGGTGATAGTTCCGTCCTTGAAGAGCGGAGTTCCAGATTCACGGACATATGTTCCGTCGATAAGATCCGTTACGGAGTTGCTCGCTCGAGCAACGAATTCCAAACGGTCTTGGAAGTTGTCTGCACGGTTGTGTAGGACATCGACATACAACGAAACCTTAGAGATGTTCGATGCAGAGATATCAACCATAGGCATAGTCATACGAGCACCTTGTCCTGCACTCATGTAGTATGAGTAAGCATAATCTAGACAAATGTTGTAGTTCATGCTACTTGCATATCCTTCTGGAGGCTTGAATACACCTTGTCCACCGTGGTAGGAGGTGTAGTAGTAGCCCCAGTAGTGGTATGGGTAGTAAGCATAGGAGCCAGTTGGGCTAACACCATCGATGTTTTCCCAATCGAAACCAAACTGAGGTGGTGCGCTGTAATAACCAGGGTAACCAGGGTTAGTTCCTGTCAAACTTTGCCAAATATAGTAGAAGTATCCATCGAGTGTAGATGGGTAGTTCGGACCATAACTGTATCCATAATCATTACAATGCCAACTTGGGACACCACCGGCTGCGCCTTCAGTGTAAGTTGCGTGTGTACCATCACCAGAAGCTGGGTCAGTAGCACTGTATGGATAGTATCCAATGTGTTCATCATCAGTGATGTTCCAAGCGTTTCCTGCATCATCTTCCAACTCAATGTTATATCGGTCGGTGAGCATGTAGTACTTGCTTGTAGCATAGTTGTATGTTGGGTGAGCGTTTCCGCCACCGTAGATACTGTTCATTCCAACCTGTAGGTAATCACTTGACAAGTAAGTAGACAAATCAATCTTGTATGTTGTCCAACCAGTGCTTTGACCGCTGAGAAGTGTACTGCGGTAAATGGTAGGTAGGGACATACCACCGTAGACATCTACACCTACGACGTTATCGGTCGAAGTGAATCCATCAACTTGAGGTGCACCATTGTATGATTGAATACCAACAGCAGCGTTCTTGACGATAATGTTGTCAATCGAGCCACCTGAAGCTTCAACCCAAAGTGCTGTTCCTGTTTTTCCATTGTTGATAATTGAGGAATCTGCAATGTTGACAGTTCCACCATCAATCTTTACAGTAGCCATACTATCACTGCTTGCTGCTGAACCGTATACTGCTGCATTGTTCATCATTTGCAATGTAGCACCATCGCCAATCAATAGAGCAGCGCCAGTTGAAGTGTCTTGAGCAACATCCCGGAGAGTTCCGCCATCAAGGATGAGGGAGCCACTTTCAATGTTGAGATGAAGACCGTATGTACTGGATATTGCTCGGATAGAACCAACTGCGCCAGTATCTGTTGAAACAGTCACGACAACTGAACCACCATTGCTCAAGGTTAGAACTGGGCTGCTGGTAGCAGTGCTCTTCACCTTCAACGATGAACCCTTCAAAACAACCCTACAACCATCAAGGTTGAGGTCTGCTGAAAGGGTCATAGGTGTTCCATCGAACTCAAAGATTGTGTGTCCAGATGCTGTGGTACCGTTGGTTGGTAGCGTTGCGCCGTTGTTAGGGTCGACGTATGCGTCCATCCAAGCACAGTCCATATTCGCTTGGTCGAAGTCAACAGGTGCTGGTTCGAGCAATAGTTCGATGCTACTTCCAATAGTGAATCCTGCGCTAGGATACCATGAATCACCGGTCATTGTTTCATTCTGTCCTGCAGGACCGAATGCACGAAGATTGTGATCGCTGTAGGCGTTTCCAGATTCGTCACCAGTAATTACCCAAACATTGGTAGAACCAAGTGTTGTTCCTGGAGTTACATCAGTAATGTGACTTCCAACTTCAAACAATTCAGAGCTTGAACCGTCAACCACTGCCGCGGTAACTGTATGTCCACCCTTGTAGATATTTGTTGGAGATCCACCAACCAAAGCAATTCGGTAGGTACTGACTGTTGCAAGTCCACCATACCAAATTTCAGATGATGATGATGCGACGTCAACGTCACAGTCTCCGGTTGCACCAGATGAATCTGCACAATCATCACCATTCTGAGTTACTTCGACAAGTCGAATGTCAGAATTGGTATCTGCTTGAGCAAGGTAGGTGCTTACACCCGCAGTTGTTGATGATATTGCAGTTTCACCAACAGTCAAGTCAGTGTAACGTGCATATAATGCAGATTCCGTAGATGATGTGTGGGTAATTGTTGAATCATGCACAACAATGTCGTTTCCAGCAGCCGAACATCCATTCGAAGATAGAATTTCAGCGGTCATGGTGTCTGCGATAACATTCCAGCCACAGCCAGAAATTGCCACTTCACCTGCATCAAGGTTGTTAATGTTCAATGTTGTCGAAGTTGCTGGGTCTCCTGAGATACCAAGGTCTCCGATGGTAACATCATCAAATGTTCCAGGTTGCAGATTACGCATCATCAAGTTTCCACCAGTGACATCGTCAAAGATTGCATTGTCGCCAGAGGCGCCTGCAGCAGAGGATGTCGAACTACCGCCTGGGTAGAAGGACATTGCTGCAGTTCCGAAGTCGACATCTGTCAACTTAACGACACTCATTGCATCAATAGATACAGATGCATAGTCATCAGCATCGAAGTTGTTCAAAATAACTTCACTACCAGTTCCAGCTGCGGAACTGATTGCATCGCCAGTTTGTGCCGAGGCTGCTGTTGCAGTAACGTTTGAAACAGTAACCATTTCCAAATCAATATCAATCAAGTTGACATATGCATTGGTAATTGTTGTGTTCTCAAGGAAGAGAGAACCTGTGGTCGAACCTGCGACGTTAACGATTGCACCATCAGAGGCACCACCATCAGTGTTACAGTTCGTCAAGGAACCTTCTGTCAGTGAAACTACAGAGTTTTCAGCAAAGTTGAAACATGAGCCATCTGCATCAGTAACATCGAATTCATTAATCGACAGAACTGTTCCTTGTCCACTTCCGTGGGAGAAAGCAGAGCCGACATTAGTGAAGGTCACATGATCCATAGTGAAATTTCCAACGTTAGCGTTACTGCTTGGGCTCGAGCCGTGGCGAGAACCTGCAGCAATTGCAGCATCAGAAGTGTTCTTGAAGTCAACGTAGGAGAAGACGTGACGGTCATCAGTGCCTGTTGAACAAGCATCTGTGAAAGCCATTCCTAACCATTCTCCGCCACTTTGTCCTTCGAAAAGAACGTGGTCGGAACTGTTACCGTTGATAGTCATTTTATCACAAGCACCGTCAAAGGAGATTCCCTTGCCGGCACCGATTTGGATGACGACTCCTGCTTCAATGGTCAAATCAGCCGAAATCGAGAGATAATCGCTGCTTGGGTTAATTCGGATTGGGCTATCTGTCATATCCCAATTTGTATCTTGGGTAATGTCAGATGAAACATCCGTTCCCTTGCCTTCGAAAGGCATGGTTCGGTAGTATACGCCACAATCAGAACCACTGTTTTGGTAGCAGTAGTATGTTCCGTAGTAAGACCAGTAAGGAGCAATCAATCCTGCTCGAGCAAAGCTACTCGAAGAGTATGGCAACTGAGGCATGTTTCCATACCAAGTGGTCATACTTCGCACAATAGATGTAGCACCGTTGTTAAGGAAGTGCATGTTTCCGTGTCGACCAAGGTGGATACGGTCATTGCTGTCAGTGTAGTTGTAGTCAGTGCCAAAGTAGGTAAAGTTGAAACCATCAGGCATTTGGATGTTATCAGCACACTTTGATTTCCAAGTGTTCCAGTAATAGGACGAAGCACAATAGTATCCGCTTGGGGTACCACCAGAGGAGCCCATAATAGCGGACGCATCTGCGTTAGTCAATTCAGTCATTCCACGGTCAAAGGATTCCCATGCACCATTTCCACTGTCCGTAGAGATACGGTAGTTGTTGGTGTGTGGGTTTGTTCCGGTGATATACTGGGTGCTTGTTGAATGACGGATTGTTTGTCCCTTTGTTCGGGTTTGGTCCATAAATCCAACAGTTGTTGCATCGTATGAGTTCTTACAAGAATCAGAATATTTGAATTCGATTTCGTTTGTAACGTCATAGAAGACTGCTTGGTAACTACAACGGTCATTGTTGTTAGTGTATTGCATGTCTCTCCATTCGACGACAAACATCTTGTTTGGATCGCCTACAGTGAAAGATTCTGTTGCACTTGTTATCGAGTTAGGTGTTGATGCCACAGTCGATTCGTCTTGAGCGGTCATGTAGTATTCAACTGTGTCTCCACGTTCCAAGTCTTCAATATCAACGTTCCAATCACAGATTGAAAGAACACACTCAGCGCGTGTTGAACCTGTTTCAGGAGACATGACTTCAGAACTCCACGAACCTGCACTGCCGCCATCAGGTGTGACGCGGTAATACATGGTTGGTCCGACACCAGCAGTTGTGCTGACATTCAGTCCAGTCGGTGGGTCTCCAGCATCAGATATGGATGCTGAAATAGTTCGAGACTTGCTGTGTGAATCTGCAAGAGCATTATGAACAATGTCTGGATCGAAAGTGTCAGGCGTTGGAGCAACTCCTCCGACCTTGTAGGTAACATCTCCTGATGCTGCCATTCGACCGTAGTATCCCATTCCAAGAGCCCATCCTGCCCAAGCATAGTTGGTAGAACCAGTGTATGCTCCAGCGTAGTAGTAAGCTCCAGAGCACTGGTCACGACTGCTGTATGGACTTCGCATGAAGTAGGTGAACCCGTTGGAGGTTACGCAAAGTCTGTTAGCATTTGTTCCTGCACCGCCAGTAGCGTTACCGAATGAGAACTTGCCCATTTGTCCACCATAGTCCGAACCAAGAGTGATCTTGAACGACTTGGTGTATCCATAGTTGTAGGAATTGGTAGCCGAGGTGCCGCCAGACAATTTTTCACTAATTGATGGTGAACTTCCGATACCGACCATAGCGAATGCATTTTCGCCGGAGTCATAATGGTAGAGGAGATTCATTCCAGGACCATTCTTGGCATGGGTTGTGAGGTATCCTCCATCAGTTCGATGCAACTCATCAAGGTTTGAACGCTGCGAAGCAGAGGCCATTCCATTGAATCCAGAACCAGCAACAGTTGTGTGTTGCATAACCCAGTTGTTGTAGAAGTAGTAAGAGGATGTGTACCAACACGAGTTGCTACCTGTACCGCAACTTGAAACGTCAAATTCAAAGTAGAATTCATCGCTTCCATCAAAGTGTGTAAATTGACGGTCTAGGTATTGGTTGCTATTTGGATTGAAGTAACTTCCTGCGTGAACATCAGTTGTCAATACAGTCAACTTTTGGTCATCTCCTGCGTCCATAACATCTTCAACAGCGAAATAATAAGGTGTAGGTGTGGTTTGGGTTCCTGTTAGAACAGGGTCATATCCGACATTCACTGTAGGGTTAAGGTCTTGGAACTTCCAGTAGTATTCAACGTATTCGCCTGCAGAGATTGTAGGGATTGTTGCGCTGAATCGGCAAGAAGATGCTGATGTTGAACAAGAGCCAAGGCTCGTTGCACCAACGCTGGTGAAAGAACCATTGTCGATAGCATAGTTGAGCGTAGGCTTGTTTGCAGAGGTCGTATCGATTCCTGCGTTGTCAATCAATGTTGTAAAGAAAGTTCGAGAACCTTCGATATATGAACTGACACCAGTATATGGAACGAATTCAGAAAGTGGTGCATCGGTATCGCTACCACCAGAGTATGTTACCTTGATGTAGGAATTTGAAGTTCCACCGTTGTATGTGTACGAATACATGTACGCACTCGGTGTAAATGTCAAACCAACACCAATAGATGATGCACTACTTTGTGCACTGGTGATGTATCCTGCTGCAGTACTCGAAGAACAAGTGGATGTTGAAGTGCAGATATCTGCGGTCTTCCAAGTATATCCAGCTGGCGTCAATGAGTCAAAGGTTGCACTGTTGTGAATTGAAACAATAACTTTTCGTGCTTTAGCAGTGTTGTACTGGGTGGAAGTAAATGAGTATACATTTGGATTCAAAACACCAGAGCATGTTGCAGATGGGATTGACCATCCATAAGATGAAGATCCTGAACCACAGTTCTCAAGGATTTTTACTTTCACAGAGTTTGAAGCAGAACTTCCACTCTTGTATTGCCAGTATTGGTGGTGTGAAATTGCATCCACTGATGCACCAGTAGGTAGGGCACTGCTTGTTGTGAAAGTGTAACGGTTCCAAGGGTTGTAGTAGTTGGTAGAGTAGGACTTATACAAATATCGATAAGTTCCGACGTAGCACCGGTTGTAGTATTTGTAGCAATCTCCACCATTCGAACTGTATACCTTAATGGTGGGGTCTATTGCAAGTGGGAAAACGCGGTCGTCAGACAACAACCAATCGGATTCAACTACAGTAGAAAGAAGAACTTGTGAGCCAGCTACTTGAATAAAGTAGGTTGCAAAGTAAGGTTCTTCAGCACCTTCTTCGTAAACAACAGGGACTGGGATTTGAGCGAGCAATTCACCGGTCTCTATGTTTCGGATGTCAAGGGCTTCTTGAGTTTGTGTAATTTCTTCACCGAGCATGTCTTCTCCAAGGAAAAGAGCATATCCGGTTGGAATTTGCATGATTTCAGAGAAACCGAACCAAGCTGCGTTTGGTTCAAGGACTGGACGCTCACTGATCACGAGATTCTGCTTGAGTTGTGTGTTCTCGACTGCATAGTCAAGAGCATATCCTTCAGCGACAGGGTATCGGATCATGTTTCCACCTACTTTCACATCATCATTAGATGGTGCAATCATAAATGGTTGAGGAGCAGTACCTGTTTCATCGATAGTCAACAAGGTTGGATTAATACCAACAATGATTGGGTCGACGAACTGGTTGACTTGAACTGCAACTCCGTTTGCCATTTCAGCAGCGAATTGGGTTGTAAAGGAATTATCCATTACTTCCCAGCCATATGCTGTAGCAACGATGTCCAGGTCAATATCTGTCCATGCTCCATCATCGCCCATGAAGTGGACAGGAGTGTCGTGCGTTAATTGCGCGAACTTGCCATCTTCTTGGACGAAGGTCTTGGTCGTTTGGTCTCTCATGCCGAGGAGTTCCTCGGATGGTTCATATTCGTATTCAACTGACTTCTTCGAATCAGGCAAAGCGAAGAATTCTTCCTCCGCTGTGTCGTTTGTAGCTACAAACTCCACATCACCTGCTGTGTTATCGACGAACCCTGCCATAGGCATAAGGGCCATCAATGCGCACAACAATAGTGCTATGCCAATTCCGTTGAAGACAGTTTTTTGTTTGGTATTCTTTATTCCCAACATGTCATTCACCTCATACGGATTGTATGCAAAGCATCCCACGCCTTGTTCCCCTTATAGGAGTTGGGGTGCGAAATGTTTGATTTTGGGCTTTGATTTTGTATTTCCAATCGATTTACTGGAGGGGGTTTTCCAACATCAGTGGTACGTACGGTTTGTAAAAAATTACAAAAAATATTATTGAAATAAATCCAGAGATATTGTAGATCAATATTCAAAGAATTTGATTCACAAAATGTAGATAATGTCGACAAGAAAATCGACAAGGAAAAATATTGTGAAATATATCATCCCAAGGATGTAAGCATAATAAAGAAAAAAGGGCTGAGAGGGCCGTCGAAACGACCCCCTCAGCGGCTCTTCCCTCCGCCAGGGAGGGATGATTGCTTCATCGGTTAGGAGTTGGGATCAGTAATCCCAATCTTTTCCTTCGTCGCCATCTCCTCCACGAGAGAGGATGAAAGCGCCTGCGATGAAAGCTACAACTACTATTCCACCAATGAGACCCCATGTCCATGTTGGGACACCAGATTCAACATCTTCTCCAACAACGGTCGTTCCGTCGTCGGTGTTAGAATTATCAGCATCACGTTGGTAATCGATACTGTTCATTGAACCAGCAGATATCGAGTTACCCAATGCGTCAACTGGGACTGCAGTAAAGTGGTAGGTGTATGTTCCAGCAGTCCATGTCGAGATATCGATAACGGTAGAGGTTCCAGTAGTAGCGACACATATTGTTGAATCAATATCTGCTGCTGTGAAAGTTCCACGGTTGTAACAAACCTTCCATGAAGCAACATCTCCTTGGTCGCCAGAGGCGGTCCAAGAGACTGTCCATTCGTTTCCTTCTGCTGCAATCGTCAAGTCCGTTGCTGCTGCTCCACCATCAACGGCACTGTCTGCAACGACAGTTCCAGTTCCAACAGGTGTGCTACATCCGACTTCATTACAAACAGCCACGGTTACTGTGTATTCAGTTCCGTGAGTAGTGTATTGACCAGAGTAAGTATGACTCACATCTTGGTCAGTGCCACGATGGTTGTATGCGTCTGTGCAGTTCACTGTTTCACAGATTGTGATATCGATATAGTCACCAGTTAGCATAGTTCCATCAACATTCCAGTTGAGGTTGATAGCTCCAGACATACCTGCTGCAGCGTTAAATGCTGTAATACTTGCAGTAGGTGCTTCAGCCTCAGCCAAAACGCCACCAATTAGTACCAAGGTGCCAGGTGGAAGCGAGTCCGAGTCTGTAGCGAAAGTATGCGAGAACATACTCTTTGTTGCGTCATCATCGACATCCAGAACGGTGTCGCTGAGTAGTTGCCACATACTGTTGTGGACATACCATAGTGAAGTTGCACCTAGGCTCTTGTCGAATTGAACATCCATTGATTGGCTCAAAACTGCAGTAGAATCTTGAGTTGTTGATGGAGCAAAGTCAATGACTCCAACTGAATCATACAGGCCAGTGTATTGAGGCAGAGATTGTTGAGTTAATGCTGTGCCATCGGTTACAGTGAATGTGTATTCAGATGTTCCGAAGAAAAGCATTGAGTAGGAAACAGACAAACCACTTGCAGTGGAAGCAGAATAACCGCCGTCGTTCCAAATTTCAAGCATGAGTTCTTCGCTTGTTTCTCCACCATGTGCATCATATACTGTTACAGATACTGGGAAATTTCCGACATAATCGCTAATGATTAGGACTGAGCAGCTGATTTGCATGTTTGCTCGAGCACAACCTGGAAGGGCTGTTCCATTATGTCTCCACTCAATCTCAAGGTCGGTTGCAGATGGGTCATCGACATCGAACACTTGGACCGACATCGAAAGAAGGTCATCTTGTCCGAGATAAAGTTCGCCATCGTTCAACGCTTCGAGAGAGGTGATGAGAGGTGCGTTGTTCCGAACATTCAAAGTCATGCTTCGGTCGTTGTTCGAAGGTTTTGCGTCAACCATCTTGCTGTCGTTGACAACTTCAGCAGTGAAGGTGTATTCTCCATCCATGTCCAGTGTGACCATGGTGCAAGCATATGCTTGCAAGGTAGCGCCTTGTCCGACACCGAGAGCGCCATACATTGGGTAGGCTGGGTCAACTGCGTCACATGTTGTAACATTGTCTTGTGTGACGATTGCTCCACCTGCGTCTTCGATAGTGAAGTCAACAGACCAATCATAGAGTGAAGTAGAATCACTTCCGTGGTGTTCAACTTCAACGTGAAGGTATGAGGTTCCAACATTGAGGTCAATGCCAGATTCTTCGTTTACCGAGGAGGTTCCTTGGCCTGTTCCATCTGTATTGTAGCCTTGAACGACCGACATCTGAGTGATTCGGATATCGTTAAAGATTTCTGCAGACCCATCTATAATGGAAGAATCAGTCGAAGGATATGCGTCCTCCGTAGTGGACTCTTCACAGAAGTTGTCAAATGAATTGTTATCAGAATCTGTGTAGACACATGTCGCCCATTGTCCGTATTGAACATAATCCACCAATGAAGCCTTCATTCCATATAGTGCACTATCACCAGCACCACTGTCAACAGTCAAACTACCGCTAAGTGTCCAAGTTGAAAGGACATTACGGGTATCTGTCGTAATGGTTGGAGGTTCGGTTGAAACGTTTTCTTCGACATCAACAGTCATTGAAGTTCCAGCAGTGAAAATATTTGTGAATCCGCCATCAATAGTAGTTCCATCAACGGTTTGTGCAGCAGAAACATCTCCAATAGATTGGAGGCGAACCTGGACTTCACGTGGATCGAAAGTATCAGAACCATCTGCGGTCACTGTTAGTGTCCAATCTTTGGTACCAGTGCCACTTTCAGCAGCTTTACCAGAATCCCAAACGATTTCAAGTTCAATATCATACCAGTCTTCGACAGATACAAAGATTTGTTCAGCATCATTACCGACATCTGCATCATCAGGTGTATCGACCATCATTTCGACGACATACAATCCCTTAGCAGGAGTCCATATGATGTCTGCTCCAGCATCCATCATAGTGTGCTTACCGCCACCAAGGACGCCACCAGCAACAAGAGATTGGTATGGACAATATGTGGCTGATGAACAAATTACATTTTCATTTGTCCATGTTAAATCAGCACCGGTTGTTGCATCTTTTGCAATCATGCCAGGGTTTCCATTAGCATCGGAAAGGTATACAGTTACACTGTATCCCATTTCTGTAATGTCTGTATCGCCACTGTTCTGAATGTAGGATGAGAAACTAGTCTCATCGCCGACTTTCATGACGTTACGGCATGCTGCTCCAAATGGGCAGACGGTTTCTTTCGGGTTTGTGATAGCAACCAATTCTGCATCAGCACCCGCGCGGGCACCTGCATCTTCAATTACTTCAGTTTCTTCTAGCTCGACGAAATCGAAACTTGAGAGCGCACTCACAAGCATCAAAGCGACGAGAATCATAGGGGTTATTTTTCGCATATCTATACCTCCGATGGTTCGGTAAACCCTCGCACGAAATGCGTCGTATTTATACTATAGGAGTGCAAAAAATGGGTTTTTTGCTACAAATAAGCCATTATTAGAAGAATATATACAACTCAGTATAACGATTGAAGGCGTGAGTGGAGTGAGGCGTTTGTAAAAATGTCGCAAAAAAAATCAAATTATTTTCAAGCATAAACTAAAACAGCATTGTGATAAAAATAATATCACCACTTTATGCCTCTCTTAGTGCCGCAGATGCAGGGATTTTCGCTGCCCTTTGGATAGGGATAAAGGTAGCCAATAATACAAGGAACCAACCTCCAACAAATACGTATAATATCGACTCCATTGGAAGGCTGAAACTCGCACCTTGTTCTTCCCAAAACGCCGTATAGAGTGCCCGATGGAATCCCACAGCAACAAGTATCCCATTGCACATCCCTAAAACACTCACCCAAGAGACTTCAATGAAGAAGGAAAGTATGACCATGTTCTTTCGATAACCAAGAGCTCGGAGTACACCGATGGATTTTGTGCGTTCAGAAACAGAACGAACCGTAACCACTCCAATTCCAGCGATACCGACAATGAGTCCAAGTGCAAGATAGCCTTCGAATATACCGAGCAATGCTAAAACCAACGATTGAAGCAACATCACTTCATCTGAGATGATCGACACCTGAACGCCTTCTGCATTGAGTAATGGAGAAAGTTCCGATTCTAATTCAGCAGTAGCCAGGCGTACATCCTTACTTTTCCCAGTTGGAGAGAAATCACCAACAGATTCATCCTCGAACGAAGCAGAAGGTTTGGCTTCATCTGAAACACTTACGTACATTCGCGTTAAGCGGCCATCAAACTGGTCGACAACAACATCATCAGTCATCCAAACTCCAGCAGAGAACAGATATGATGATTGTTCAAGGAAGCCTGCAACCTCCACATAACGGGTATTTCCGGGGTTGGAAATATCAATTAGCGAAATCGAATCTCCAATTGAAAAACTCAGCGATGACATACCGCTGCCATCGGTTATTGATTCAAGTCCAAACGATGCATCGAGGAGAACCAAATCATCTCGAGAAGATACACTCTCCCAAACTTCGGATTGGGAAGAACCCAGTGAAGAATCCCATGTGTAAAGTGGCAATCCTCCATGTTGTGCAAAGGCCTCATCAAAGCCGCGAACAACATAGGGCATACGCTCACCTTCGGCATTCTCCAAGAATACCTCTCCACGATGAACCCGCGCAACTGAATCGATATTACCTTCATGCATTGAAGAAAGGTTCCAATCCGAGATGTTTTCAGACAATTCAATTGGGCTGGAACGTGAACCTGTCAATAGTAACTCATAATCACCTTCAGCATCCTCAACAAAGGAACTGGTGTAATTATCAAATTGTTCGGCATATCCACCCAAGACAATTACTGAGAATACAGTAATTGAAAACATTCCCATCACCACTGCAGTTCGAACGGGGGTAGCCAGAGGATAAGCAAGTGAAACTGGGAGTACAGGACCCCACCTCCGTGTCAAAATTTTCGATTTACCCAAGCGCTTTACGACAAGTGGAGCCACGCTGGTCAACAAGAGAACACCGGCAAACACCTCAACCAATCCAAGAACGATGAAAGATAGTTCATCTGGCTCCATTCCCTTGCGGATTGGGTCCAGAGTGGAAAGGCCTACCGTCCAAATCAACAAGGTAATACCAATCATAGCCAGTGTATTTCGACTCGTATTTCTCCATAGATGTTGCCAAAAATCGTTTTTGGTGCGCAAGAATATGGGCAATTCCCAGGTGAAAAAAGGAACGATTAGAAGTAAGGCACAAACTCCTGCAATCATCCACAAGAAATAAGCGAAACTTGAATCAAATCCAAGTACAAGCAACATTAAGAATGCAAGAGAACCTCCTCCAAATGCAAGAATTTGAAGAAGCAGTAAGATCCAAGGAATCCCTTCTGAACGAGGTATTCGTCCACCTTTAAGTGCCACAATTATGTTCAACTTTGATGTCCAAAAAGCAGAGACCCAGAGAGTGAACACGGCAAGTAAAAATCCCCAAACTGCTCCTGAGAATAATGATGTCCATTCCCAGGCAAAAGCAAATTGATTCGAACCGACGGATGAAAACATATTATCGAAACCGATACTAATGAACCACGCCAGTAGAATCCCACCACATGCGCCCAAGATACTCGCTAAAGCGGAGAGAATTATTCCCTCCTGCACCGCTAACGCTCGGGCATCTGATTGAGAAACACCTAGTGCACGCATTGTACCTAGTTCTGAGCGACGTGATTCTGCTAGCATCATCACGATAGTTAGAACGAGTAAAATTCCGGCCGCAATTGTAAATGTGCCGAAAACCAAAAACATGGCGGCCAAAATACCGGATGATTCCTCAGCAATTGCAGCAGCCTCTACTTTTACTGCTCTAATATCCAAATTTGCATCGGATGAATTTGATTGTAGGTCCAACCATGAGGAGAGAGAGTTAGCAACGGAATCATTCCATTGGCCAGAAACCGATAAGATGACCATTGAACGCTCATCTTCTCCCGCAGAGGCTAGTATTTCTCCCTCCTTCAATGAAACTAGGCCGAGAACTACCGAATCGAGGTCAGAAAGACTTTCCATTCCCTCAATTTCAGAATATGTGCCAGTGAAGGATAAACGATATGCAGTGTTATCGCCAAAGGCGTAGGGAATGAGGCCCTTCACCCAAAGATTGCTTTCATTGGCTGACAAATTCAAGGAATTGAGTCGTTGACTCAGCAGCACTTCCCCCTCTTCGACAATGACTGGAGATTGCTCGCCTCCAAAGGCCAAGAATAATTGGGGCAAGACTCCCAAGCCACCTGCTGTCGAAATTATTGGAATTCGAAGTGATTCAAGTGTTGCAGAATCGGAATTCCAGCGCATGACCCCTTCGGGAAAAGTGCACCAATGGTCTCCATTTTGCGGTAGAGTTACCGAAGCAACTTCATTGCACGACATATGTAGTGGTGCATTGGCCACGGGGTTTTGAACAGAAGGCCATGTGGATGAATTATTCAACTCTGAAAACGAAATGTCTGAAACAGTCGATTGAAAGCGACTTGAAGAAAGGAGGGTTTCGATTTCCAAAAACAAATACTCATCGAAAAATAACTGAGTAGACAGAACAGTTGAAGGCATTGAAAGTGAAAGGTTGGTTACGGTATGTTGCCCAAAGTCGCGAGAAAAAGAATGAAGTTTGAAAGTTGTAGTTCCTTGCTCAAGTGCCCACCATCCGTTTGTATCAGATGCCACAGAAACCATCGGCCCTTCGCTATCATAGGAGGCCCACTCCTCAGCATCTAGGTCCCCTTCATATCCCACAACTAAACCATCGTCTGTTGCAATCAGACCATATGCACCTGAAGCATCTAAGGCAAAATCATGTGCAATTCCACCTTCATCGACCCTCCACACCCAAGCGCCACCTTTGCCATCGATTTGGAAGCCGGCTCCACTTGGGGAAAAATGCCACAGTCCGCGTTCACCGGCCCATAATTGAGTGATTTCAGAATCA
>Ga0208407_1000337_pt1 | contig 22067 bp, 20 predicted proteins | sample ETNtaG_9_FD_185775 | JGI IMG/M metagenome (GOLD analysis project Ga0208407, IMG submission 185775) | Marine microbial and viral communities from oxygen minimum zone, Eastern Pacific Ocean - ETNP201406SV69 (SPAdes) (version 2) | ecosystem: Environmental > Aquatic > Marine > Oceanic ...
TGAGGTCGGGTTCTAAAATAATATCTATTTTCATTTCTTAGCTAGCTCCTTTCTTGTGCTTGCACTATAGCCTTTCAGGCCTCTTACAATTGCTGCTACAATCTTGTCCTGATTCCTGGGGTTGATCAAAAATTTCTCATCGTTTTTATTTGAAAGATAACTTGTCTCAATAAGAACAGAGGCAATCGAAGTAGACTTCAGTACAGCAAATTCTGCTTCACGAGGTGTTTTTTTACGAACCCTGATCTCTTTCATCATCTCTTTAAGTATGTGTTTTCCAACCTCAATACTCTGATCTTGAGCATCTAGATCATCTCCAGTGAGTCGACTCAGTGATTTCCTTGATGATTTAGATTGACGTCTTATATTGTTCTTCGTTTTTGGTCTATACATCGCTTTATAGTCACTGCCTCTCCTAATCTTTTTTGCATCAGACAGCGCATACAATGTTGCTCCCCTAACAGAGCTATCTGAGAATGCATCAGCATGAATTGAAATCAATAGATCAGCGCCGCCTTTTTTTGCTCTACTGATTCGCTCCGACAAAGACTCTTGTTGACGGCAATTCTTTTTATTACCAGGACAGGGAAAGGAATCATTATCTCTGATCAAAAAAGCGCTCATTGTTTTCTCTTCATCAATTAACTTCTTTAACTTCTTAGAAATTTTGAGAACCAGATCTTTTTCTATTACTTGGCTGCCTTGAGCGCCAGGATCTTTGCCCCCATGACCGGGGTCGATCGCGACAATCAACTTCTTCCTATTCACAGATGATGCGGCAAGCTTCTTGCTTCCCTCAAATGCTTTCTTTAAGTCTATAACTAAACGATGATTCGGATTACTGTTCTTCGGGATTGCGCTCAAACGATAGAAAAGGATTTCACTGGTTTCTATCACCATCCTTACTCTTCTTGAGTTGTTTCTTGCAATACGAATCTCATTTATTAAGCCAGACTTTTTGATTTGGGTTTTGAGCCCTTTTGCTAGATCTGTCTGATAAAGATCTATCACAATTCGATCCGGTCGATTAAGGGTAAAAAGCTTGTATTTTACTTTCTCTGTCAAATCTAAAACCAATCTTGTTTCGCCGTCTGATTGGTTGATTCTGACATCTTTCAAGATTGATTTTGAGTGAGCCATGCTGGTAAATAGGCAACATAATATTGTCGCAACAAACAAAGTGATCGGTTTCTTTTTTAAAGATGGATTACGCATGGATTAGAAATTTTATAATTTGAATAGATTATTTCCCAGTTTATGGGAAAAATCTTCAAAAAAGATATCTCTTTGATTTGGATTATCCAATGTCTGAAATACAATCTTTAGATCTGGAGGTAGAATCACTCCCTTCCCTTTCTCGGGCCACTCAATCAAATGCACCGATGGTTTTTCGAGGTCGGTCTCTTGATGTAGATCCAGTTCATACAATTCATTTTTATGATTTATTCGATATAAATCCACGTGAAAAGCATAATGCGTGTCTAATTCTATTAGCTCTATCAGGCTGAATGTTGGACTATTCACAACTTCCTTAAAGCCCATCCCTTTCATAAAACCTTTTACAAATGTGGTTTTGCCGGCCCCAAGATCACCTTCTAAGAAAATCACATAATTTTCTAATATTTCATTTTTTACATGTCGACCAAGATCCTTACCAATGGCCATCATTCGATTCTCGCTTTCAATAATCACGGGTTAACCAATTCTCTGATATAAGTTAATAAGTCAGAAGCGATCATACCTCTTTCTCCTTTATGAGATGCTAAATCACCAGACTTAGAATGCACATGGGCTGCAATAGAAACAATTTTTGCTGAATCCTCGGTTCCAAATTGACCTAAAAATGAGCAAGTGACGCCGGTTAATAAATCCCCCATTCCCGCAGTTGCCATGCCTGGGTTTCCGGTGGTAATCATCAATGGAATGTCATTATCCAAACCCTGAACCAAAGAATATTTGCCTTTGAGTAAAACATTGGCTGAGTAGCTTTCTGTGAGTTTAGATATGAAAGCAAGCCTATCTTTTTGAATATCACTGACCGAGGTATCCATTAGCCGCGCTGCTTCACCTGGATGCGGAGTAAGTGTCCAGTTTCCTCTTTTTATAGGATTGGAAGATAGAATGTTCAATGCATCGGCATCCAGTACGAGATATTTATCGGATTTTATTGCTAAATTAAACAAATCAATTGCCCAATCATCTGTGCCCAACCCTGGTCCGATCCCAATGATATCTGCCTTTGCTATCAATGAAGATATTTTATCTTGATTTATGGCGTCGTGACACATTACCTCAGGTCTAAATTGGTTGATGATTTCGCAACTAGTTGGCGTAGAGATAACACTTACGAGTCCAGAGCCAGCTCTTAATGCGGCTTCAGAGGCAATCCTAATAGCCCCTTCCATCCCATCATTTCCTCCTATAAGTAAAATGTGACCATTATCGCCCTTGTGGCTTGTTTGCTTTCTATCTGATAGAACATCGCTGACTTCTTTTTCAGAAACTACTTTAATTAATGGCTTATGTTCAGCATAAAAAAATTGATCGATATCCAAATCTGAAAAATAAATAGTTCCAGTGCAATTGGGCCCACTATCAAGATAAAGTCCCGATTTTTTCCCCACATACGTTGTGGTGATATTCGCTGATACTGCCCTGCCAAATATCTTTCCTGTCTCTCCGCATAGACCTGAAGGAATATCAATGGATAAGACTTTGGACTTGGACTCATTGATAAACTCAATCGCCTCTTTGTAAGGAGATTCTACGTCTCTGTTTAATCCAATTCCAAAAATTGCATCCACAATCCAATCGCTGGTCAGGCTAATATTTGGGGACCATCTTTCAATTATTCCACCTGCTTGTTTAAAGGTATCTCTGGCATTCTTTGCATCATTCTTGAGTATATCTTCTGATTCTATCGTAATAACTTTTGCAATCAGTCCTGATTCTATAGCCATTTTTGCCAATAAATATCCATCGCCAGCATTGTTTCCAGATCCACAAAATACTGTCAGTGAAGATGGGTTGCTATTCATTAAAGTTTCAAACGAATACTTAGCAGCCCTTTCCATAAGAATGAATCCATATCCAGGCTTGTTTTGAGCAATCGCATCTTTATCAATACTAGAAATAGTGCTTGAGCTAAAAACATATTTCTCGGCAAGTTTCATGCTTCTTATTATACTTGTCCTGATTGAAAATAATGCTTCATAAAAATGACTAACCTCAAGAAATTAAAGAATGACATCGGGAAATGGTCCCTAGAGCTGGGTTTTGATCAGATGGGTGTTTCGGGAATTGAGATAAAAGACGACGAGGATAGACTGATTCAATGGCTCAAGAATAATCATCATGGGTCTATGAAATATATGGAAAAACATGGAAAAAAAAGAGCCCGTCCTGATGAGCTTATAAATGGTGCTCTTAGAGTCATTTCATTAAGGATGACCTATCACTTTTTTGATAAAGAGCTCAGTGAAAGAAAATTAAACAATATCTCCAATGCTTATATTGCAAATTATGCTCTTGGTAGAGACTATCACAAAACAATTAGATCAAAACTAAAGCATTTGATCACCCGGATCGGTGGGCACTCAAATATCAAAGAAAAGAATTACTTTGTTGATTCAGCACCTGTGCTGGAAAGAGCACTGGCAAGAAATGCTGGATTGGGCTGGATTGGTAAGAACACAAACCTGATTAATAAGAATGATGGTTCATGGTTTTTTATTGCAGAGATCATCACAGATATTGAGCTAGAGATAGATCAACCAGCCACTAATCATTGTGGAACTTGTCGAGAATGCATAGATGTTTGCCCAACATCTGCAATCATTGCACCGTATGAACTGGATGCAAGGAAATGCATCTCCTACTTAACAATAGAAAATAAAAATTCAATACCTGAAGAAATGAGAAAACCGATCGGTAATAGAATATTTGGGTGTGACGATTGTCAGATATTTTGTCCTTGGAATAAATTTGCAAAAAAACCTGTTATTGATGACTTTAAACCAAGAGATAGATTTGAAGATGCATGCTTAGAGTCATTATTTAAATGGAGCGAAGACGAATGGAATGAGAAAACCAGGGGTTCAGCGATCCGTAGAACGGGTTATCAAGGCTGGTTAAGAAACATCGCAGTTGCATTGGGAAACTCAAAAAAGGAACGATCAACGATCAATCTTCTAAAATCCAGAAAGGGTCAAGATGGTTCCATGGTTGATGAACATATTGATTGGGCGCTTGAACAACAGTTGTCTGATTAAGAGAACGCTGCTGCTGTGTTGTTGAAAAAGTGTTTCCCATACTTCACATTCTTTAATTCTGAGAAAAGCATCTCAAAGTGATCGTCATTGTGAATAGGGTCTATATTCTCAGCGTTCACAACTAAAAGAGGAGACTCTTCATAATAATAGAAATACTTTGCATACGAATCTGCAATCTTTTCAAGATAAGCAGCGTCTATAAGAAGATCTACAGACGGTGATCGCATCCTGATTCGTGACAGAAGAACCTCTACTGGTGCCTGAAGGTAAACGACTAAATCCGGAGAAGGATGGTTAACTTTTAATGAATCTTTCACCTTTCTGAACAAATCGCCTTCTTCGTGAGTGAGATTGATTTCAGTGAAAATATTGTCCTTATCAAAAATGAAATCGGTAATACTGATGCTTGTAAATAAGTCATCTTGGCTTATGTCATCGAGAAGTTTAGATCTCTGAAATAAAAATGAGAGCTCTGTTGGAAGTGCATTGGATCTTGGGTCCTTGTAAAAATTCTCAAGGAAAGGATTGGTCTCTGGTTGTTCTAAAATCAGCTTTCCATCCAAATGATTTGCCATCTTTTTTGCCAGGCTCGTTTTTCCTGATCCGACCGGGCCTTCAATCGCAATATATTTTGTTTCTGGACTGATTATGATTGGTTCTTCCATATTACTTATGCTAACAAAAATAAGTTTTAATAGTCTTAGAGTAAATCTTCCTGCTGTATGATTTCTTTTGGTGGTTTAATGCCAAAGTGTTCATAAGCTTTTCCAGAAGCCATTCTTCCTCTTGGTGTCCTGATCAAGAAACCACCTTGAATAAGAAATGGTTCTATAAGATCTTCAACCGTTCCTCTTTCCTCTCCAATTGCCGATGCAATGGCATCAATACCAACTGGCCCACCACCAAATTTTTCAATGATTGCCGTAAGAAACTTTCTATCCAGATAATCAAAACCATTTATGTCAACTTCCATTAGATTCATTGCGTCATTGACCAAGTCAGAATTGATCCGTCCATCGCTCTTTACTTCACAGTAGTCTCTCGCCCTCCTGAGGAGTCGATTGGCGATTCTTGGCGTTCCTCTTGATCGGGATGCAATCTGCTCAGCACCCTTTTGATCAATTTCTACACCTAATATTCCCGCCGATCGATTAACAATCTGGGTAATCTCATCAACATTATAAAAATCCAATCTCTGAGAAATCCCAAACCGATCTCTCAATGGAGAAGTGAGTAAGCCGGCTCTGGTCGTCGCTCCAATCATTGTAAATCTAGTTAAGTCTAGCTTTATAGATCTAGCAGATGGGCCTTCGCCAATAATAAGATCAAGCTGATAATCTTCTAAAGCTGGATACAAGATTTCTTCCACAACAGAACTTAAGCGATGAATTTCATCTACAAATAAGACATCTCTCTCTTCTAAATTAGTTAAGATTGCTGCTAAGTCTCCAGGTTTTTCTATGGCGGGGCCAGATGTATGTTTCAAATTCACACCAAGCTCATTTGAAATGACATGGGCAAGCGTGGTTTTACCGAGCCCTGGTGGTCCAAATATTAAGACGTGATCCATGGCCTCATTTCTTTTTTTTGCTGCTTCAATAAAAATGTTCATTTGATCCTTAACGGATTCTTGACCAATATATTCATCTAGAATTTGCGGTCTGAGCACTTGCTCCACAGACTCTTCACCATCTTGAGCTTCAGCAGTTATGATTTTATCTTCGTCCGTCATAGGTATTATTTATTGAGTGATTTCAATGCTTGGCGAATAAGCTCTTCAACAGTGAGTCCCTCACTCTCAATCTTATCAAGAATGGTTTTTGCATCTTTGGTTTTGTACCCCAAGTTAACGAGTGCATTAATTGCCTCTGCAACGGCACTGTTCTCATTATTCTGAGATAGGCTATTTTCATCACTTGAAATCTCAGAGACTTTATCTTTCATTTCAACTATGAGTCTCTCTGCTGTTTTCTTGCCTATACCAGGCAGATGGACGAGTGCATCAATGTCTTCGTTTACAACTGACTGAATGAAGCCATTCACATTGGTCCCTGACAAAATTGTGATGGCTAATTTTGCTCCAACTCCGCTGATTTTAATAAGCGCTCTAAAAAGTTTTCTTTCTTCATCTGTAGCAAAGCCATAAAGAGAGTGTTGATCCTCACGAACCACTAAATGAGTTAAGAGATAAGCCGATTCACCAACATTGGGTAGTTGAAAGCTAGTCGATAGAGGAACAGCTATCTCATAGCCTATTCCGTTGACCTCTAAAAGTATTGCAGATGGTGTCTTTTCTTTAATGAGACCTATTAGAGATCCGATCATTTGGTCGCCGCTTCAATCTTAGCTTTTACAGTCTGAGAGTGTGCGTGACAAACTGCCACTGCGAGGGCATCTGATTCATCCAACTTTAAAGTCGATTGCTTAATGGATAGTATTAATTTGACCATTTCCATGACTTGTTCTTTCTCTGCCTTTCCAGTTCCTACTGTAGATAGTTTAACCTCTCTTGGAGAATACTCGAAGATATTAATATCTGATTCAAAACTTGCACAAATTGCAGCAGCTCTCGCATGGCCCAGCTTCAATGCACTGCTGGCATTCTTATGAACAAAAACAGTTTCTATTGCCATCTGATCAGGATTATATTCCTTGAGTATTTCTGCAAGCGATTCGAAAATTATTTTGAGTCGATTATTGAATGAATCTTTCTTTGCATCAATAACGCCAGAAGCAACGTAAGCAGTTTTAGATCCATCGGAGTCAATAACTCCGTAACCTGTTTTTATCGAACCTGGATCTATACCGATTATTCTCATTTAGATATTGTCATTCAATCATTTATGGATGAAAGAATTTCATCTGAGAATTCTATGTTTGAATGCACCTTTTGCACATCATCCAAATCATCTAGTGTATCCAATAATTTAATCATGCTTTCAGCATGTTTTCGCTCAACAGACACCTCCGTTGATGCCTTCATAATCAGTTGGTTAATATCCACATCTATTCCTCCATCAACAATGGACTCCTTTACATCGATGAGATTTTGAGGGTCTGTCTCAATTTCAATGGATCCATCCTCATTTACCTCAATGTCCTCTGCTCCAGACTCAATAGCAAGTTCCATTAGACTGTCTGGGTCATCAGAATTATTGATTGATATGTATCCAATTTGCTCAAATAGGTAAGCAACTGAACCTTCAGTCCCTAAGTTGCCCCCATGCTTGGTCAAAGCATGTCTGACTTCAGCTACCGTTCTATTCCTATTGTCAGTCATGCACTCGATCAAAATTGCAACGCCACCTGGACCATACCCTTCATACAATACTTCCTCTAATACATTACCCTCATCGTCACCAGCGCCTTTCGCAATAGCTCTTTCAATATTGTCCTTTGGCATACTTTGGGATTTTGCATTGTCAACTGCTGCCCTCAACCTTGGATTCGATGAAACATCGGCACCTCCTATTCTCGCGGCAACTGTTATTTCTCTGATGAGTTTTGTAAAGAGCTTTCCTCTCTTTTTATCCTGCCTGCCCTTTCTATGCTGAATATTAGCCCACTTGCTGTGACCTGCCATTTTTTACCTCTTAAAAATGCTTCCAATTAAAAGTATACCAACTGGATTATCTTAACTAAAATGACAGAAGAAAACTTTGTTATTGTGACTGCATTAATGAAAATATATATTCCAAAAAAGCTGATTGCCGTTGTATTAATAATTGGCAATTCAATGCTCAATGCAGAAGACGTTACGAGTGAGCTTTTCGAGAAACTTGATAGGCCGTTGACTGAAATTGGTTTCAAACAAGATTCTGTTATCAGCAACGATGGGGTAGAAATCAATTACTTCGTTAGCGGATCAAATAAAGAAGCCTTGGTCTTTGTTCACGGCTTTAGTTGCAGTAGCAAATACTGGTTGGCTCAGCTTCAGCATTTCTCAAAACAACACACCGTTGTTGCGATCGATCTTGCCGGACATGGTGACTCAGGAACCAATCGAAAGATTTACAACATGGATGCATTTGGGAAAGATGTTGCATCGGTTGTGAATGATTTAGATCTTGAACGCGTTACCTTGATTGGACATTCCATGGGTGGGCCGGTGATTGTGGAAGCAGCGAATGAACTGGGCGATAAAGTGGATCTACTCATTGGTGTGGATACACTGCACGACATTACGGGGGAGCCAATTGGTAGGGTACCTGGGCTCATTGTCAACACCATGTTTAAGTTTTTCTATGAATCAATGACCGAAGACATCATCGCTGATTTCTTTATAGAGTCAACCGATGCCTCTCTTAAGAAATGGATCCGAGAAGATGCTCTAAAAGCGAACAAAGAAGCAGCACAGGGATCTCTTAATGCACTGCTCAGTATGAATTATCCTGAAAATCTAAATGCTCTATCAGTTCCAATAAAAGTCATCAATGCAAGGAATTTTCGAGAAACAATGCTCGATGATAACTTAGCAAGTTATAAAAATATTGAAATTGATTTCTTTGAAGATGTGGGTCATTTCATCATGATGGAGAAGCCATCTGATTTTAATGAATGGCTTGAATTAAAAATATCCCAAAAGGATTAATCTAGATTGTTTATATAATCGATGCACTCAGAAGAAGAGACTACTTCGCCATATCTTCTAGAGATATCACGAAGGTTGTCATTATGAGGACGATCCTCAACATCACCAACACAGTCCTCAGGAACGAAGACTCTGTAGCCATGAGAGAAAGCATCAATGACAGTTGCCCTTATGCAACCACTGGTGACGCACCCAGTAATAATCACAGTGTCTACTCCTTTCTTGTGCAGAAAAGTGGTTAATGGTGTTAAAAAGAACATAGAGGGAGCATTCTTGCAAAAGTTAAAATCATAATCAGGGTCATATATCCGAGAATCCATTTCAGTACATGGGTGACCGTAATAGAACTCATCCCTAACGGCTTTAACTTTCCATAACGGCATATCTTCTAGACTATCGTATGCGGTATAACAGGAAGCGACTGGTATTTTTCTATTTCTAGCAATTTCCAGAAGCTCTGCAGTTTTATTCGTAGCTTTATCGACCATTGGCATATCACCATTTGGAAAGGATGGGTCTGTAAAAGCCAACTGAAAATCAACCACTAAAATTGCAGGATTTTTTCCAAATTCGATAGTTTCAGAGGAATATCCCTTATTTACATACTCTTCAGACATAGTTTTTAACCCCAATTATACTTTAGAAGTAATTTGAACAATAAATGAGTATAAATGCTATTAAATCGATCACAAATATAAAATTACACACTCCGATAGAATCAATTTGTAAAAGACTCAAAAATACATCCATTATTAATGTTTTTTATCATTTTATTAATATATGTATATGTTTTTTATGGATTTTTTACATATATCTTTTAGTTATATAATGCACATTTATCTTGCATTTTTTGTGATTTATTTTGGCAGTGAAGGTTTTGGTCTGAGTTTTTAGGAACCTACCTATTGCTATTAAAAAAGCGATAAAAAATGATAAAAATATATGAATTTCTGAGTCCAATACATGGCGATCATTAATAAAACTTAAGATTTAGATCCATTAAATTGGTGATTAATCGTTATATCTGACTAATAATCATATAGTTACAGTAAGTAACGGTGATTTTTATTAAATAATTGCTCCCCTGCTCTATTATTGGTGATAATAGATTATAAGTAATTGATATTAATGTAGATATTTGATTATAGCTTCTGTAAATCGCTCCATCTTCATCGCTCTAGAGCCTTTGATCAAGATGATACCTCCATCTGACTTGAAATATCTATGAACAACTCCTTTGGATTTAATGGAACTATCTCTAGTGAGCTCTAGAAGAGGAAAATCATCTACCCTATTTTGAATTAGTATAATTTTTTCTCTTTCATGGTCGCTAAATTCTTTAATCTCATTTTTGAATTTATCACCAACTAAGATTAATTTTCTCAACTCTTTCATCCTTAATGCATAATTAACCACTTTTTTATGCTCTTTACTTGAATGATGTCCGAGATCATACATATCACCAAGTATAACTATCCTACCCCTCCCATCATTCCAATCATTCATGTTTTTCATTGCTGATTGCATGGAAGTTGGATTTGCATTGTATGTGTCATCGATAACTAGATAATTAGCTACTTCATGGATATGAAATCTATTTTTTAAAGGATTTTCGAATCCAGACAAGTGCTTCATCGACTCGCTAACATCGTTGCCAAATTGTTCCAAAGCCAATGATGTTATGACTGCATTTATGCAGTTGTGCTCTATAGCCGTCTCGTGAATTATTTTTAATTCATTTGTATCTGTCCCTAATGAAATTGAATATTTTCCATCCTGATCTGGATCTGATTCAACAAGGTAAGGCCATGTTCTTTGTAAATCCAGTTCATCTGAATCACCGACGCTGTATAGATTAATGCTTAATGAATCGGTATTGAGATCACGGCTAACAGATAGATCTTTAAAGGCTGCTTCAATAACAATGCCCGATTCCTTTACAGCGCCAATGAGTTCTAATTTGGTTCTAATGATGTTATCTATGCTTCCAAATACACCCACATGGCTGTTGTTGATATTGGTAATGATGAGCTGATCAAACGTGAAGCTTTCTGTTATTCTTTTAAAGTCTCCATCATGCCTTGCGCCACATTCTAGTATTAAAGTCTCTGTGTTTGGCGTGCATCTTAAAATCGTGTAAGGAATACCGAATTCATTGTTCTCATTCTTATTGGTGATGACTGTTTTGTCTTCATCCAAGATCATACCAATCATTTCCTTAACGGTGGTTTTGCCATTACTCCCAGTAATAGCGATTGTCATGGGATCAATCTGTTTATGATGGTGATTGGCTATCTTGAGTAGTGCGTCATAAGTATCATCAACTAGAATGTTTCTTCCTAGCATTTGATCATCATTGGTGATGACTGCAATGCATCCATTGTTAATTGCATCATCACAGAATAAGTTGCCATCAAAACTCTCGCCTTGAAGGCCTATATATACAGCACCATCGGATAACTCTCTTGAGTCAACGGTTATTCCTGAAAATGATTCATTGTTGGATAAGAGCTTTCCATCAACCACATTGGCTAGGGTTTGCAGGTCATTAATTCCTTCTACTTTAAACAATCTTAGATCCAGTTTTGTGCCCCGAAGAGGATTCGAACCTCTGACCTTCGGATTAGGAATCCGACGCTCTATCCTACTGAGCTACCGGGGCAGTTATTATTAATCAATTATTACAGAGGTAATTATAACAAGCACATGATTATTGACTTAATTCAAATATAAGGTGATAAATACACAATGATTAGATCATTAAGCAGAGGATTGGATATTCTAACTATCCTAAATAAGAGGGATAGTGCAAGCGCTTCAGAGGTTTCTAAAGCATTGGAAATGCCACGCTCGACTGTCTATAGAATATTGGAGACGCTCGTAAAAAAAGGATTTATTTACCAACATAAATCCGATAAAAGATTTAGATTGACTGATAAAATTAGATCGCTGAGCGATGGATATACTGAAGAAGATCACATGGCAAACATCAGCAGAAAATACCTTAAGAAGTTCACTAAGAAATTTCATTGGCCTGCAACTCTCGCCACACTATCTGGGCTTTCAATTGTTGTAAGAGAAAATACCGATTTGGAGAGTCCATTTGCAGTTGAACAATTTACAATTGGATACACAATGCCAATACTTGGTTCCGCCTCTGGCTTCTGTATTTTAGCTTTTATGCCATCTGAAAAAAGGCAACTATTGCTCGATACTCTCCTATTGTCTGAAAATGGAAACTCAGAAGAATACGATCAGATGACTATCCAGAGAGAACTAAAAACAATAAAAGAAAATGGATATGCAGTAAACATTAGGACGCGAAGGTATACAGATCAGACAGCAATTTCTGTTCCTATAATTAATGCTGACTCACAAATTAAAGGCGCACTAACGGTTAGATACTCAACAACGGCATATGAAATCGATGAAGCCATACGGTTATTTGTTCCAAGCCTTAATGATTCATCGTCTGAAATAGCATCTAGGATTGATTTACTCATTGAGAGACAAGCCAATGCTTTTAACTCAGCAAATAAGTCCTGACTTAAATATGCTCCTTAGACTGCTTTAAATACAATTCAGCAATCTGAGGTCTAGTCGCCCACCAAATGCCATCTAACTCTTTCGCTGCTTCCAGAAACTCTCTTATCGCTCTAACACGATATGCTCTTCCGCTGACATGAGGATGGAGACCTATATTCATGATCTTTGATGTTTCTTTGCTCTCTTCATACAAAACATTCATTTCTTCAATAAGTATGTCCCTGAATTCATCCGTTGTATGTCCTCGTCTGGTTAAAAGCGTAAAGTCATTTATTTCATTACTATAAGGGATCGAAACTATAGCCCCAGAATCAGTATCAATCATGTATGGTTGATCATCATTCATGGCATCACAATAAAACTTAATTCCATTCTTCACTAAAATATTAGCTGTATTTTCTGTCCCTCTAAGTGATGAAGACAGCCAACCTTGAGGAATTAGGTTTGTCGTCTCTCTGTAAACGTCCAATGTATTTTTGATCACCTCTTCTTCTTTTATCGGATCATTAAAATACTCTGTTAAAAGTTCACCTTGCTCATAATTATGTGGAATGATTTGCAGCTTCCTGTCCATCGCAGCCTTGACCATCTCATGCCTCTCTAAACATGTTTTTGCATTTACGGTACACTCCGGTTTTATACTTAATTCATCAAAAACATCGAGCAGTCTCCATATACCAACCCTTTGCCCGTATTCTCTCCACATGTAATTTGGGAAATCTGGGACATTTCCAGGCAGAAGGTCTGGAAGTATTGAGGGACCACCAGCATAGTAAGCCTCATCTGTATCTTTAATGAGATCCCATGTTTCCATATTAATCGTAATTATAATTGCCAGCTTTTTATTATTAGGCCAAGTGAGCTTTCCTCTAGATGGAAAAGGTGAATAAGGGTATTTCATAACAAACAGAATGTCAGATGGATATTTTTTTTCAACAGCAAGGATGTATTTTTCTCAAAATTGACACAAATAGTATTTAAAATAAAACAGAATTAAACTTGAGATAATATAAAAAAGATAATAGGTTTTTAAATGAAAAGAAGAGATCTCCTTAAAACAAGTTTTTTGGGTGGAGCGTTTGCATCGCTAACAAGCACAAAAACAATTGCTCAAGCTGAGGATAACAATAAGCTAGATCAACACCTGAAGGCGGCCGAATTAGTCAAAAAAGGGCCTCTCATGAATCTTAACCAAGCATTCAAAGTTCTTCACGAAGAAAGGTTGAATGGCTTGATTGTATCGTTGCCTAAAAATATATTCTATTTTACCGGTTACCATGATCATTTGGCGGTGAGATATGGGTCACCAACCTCTTTTGCACTCCTTAGCAGGGATGAGAATAAGAAAATGTGCATTGTGATGAATCAGTTTATTTATTATTTCAGCTTTATCGATGGTGACTTTAAGCTTGATTCCAAAGATTACCTCTTCACTGGATGGAATAAAAATAACACTGGCCTTGATGGGAAATTGAATGACTCTCATACCGATGAGCCTGATGCTTCACCTGCTTATACATGGCAAAGTATGGGTAGGTACCCAATAGGTGATATTGAAGAAAATAGACTCAATGTCTTGAATCAAAAATTAGAAGCAATATCTGAAAGCGCAGATTATGACTGGGCTTTAATGAAAGCAATGAAATACCTTGAACTCGATAAGGGCATCGTTGGCACAGATCATCCTGTAATTGATCAAACAATCAAAAAGCTTGGACTTGATACCAAAACAATCGATGGCGATCACGCTCTTAGAAAGATTAAAATAATTAAGTCGGAGAGAGAAATTGAGTTGATGCGGATCAGCGCACAGAACAATGCCGATGCTTCAATTGCAGCTATCAAACAAATTAGAAACGGTGCAACACATAAAGACCTCAAAGCCCTATTCTTCAGCGAATGTTCAAAAAGAGGAAACGTACCAAGTTTACTTCAAATTGATACCGTAAATTCCGAAGTGTTTAATAAAACTCTTCGAGATGGCGATTGTTTTGCTATTGATGCCGTCAGTCATGGCTTTCACTACAATGGTGATTTTGGAAGAACAGTTTTTATCGGTGAACCATCGAAATCCATGAAAAATGCTACCGATGCCATATCCCTAGGTTGGGATGCAGTTCGAGAGAAACTTAGACCTGGGCTGAGATATTCAGAGATAAGAAAGATTGGTAGAGATGCAATGAAAAGATCAGGGTTTAGTTACAGTGTGGCATTGACACCACATAGTATCGGATTGACTCATACCGATGAACCTGGAAAAAATGGAGCAGGATCCTTTTGGCAGAAAGACGATCTAGTTCTTCAAGAAAATATGATTATCAGTGTTGACTTACCTGTTCTTAATACAGGTATTGGCGGCACTGCTCACTTGGAAGATCTCACCCTCATCACAAGTGATGGGGGTGAGCAAATTAACGACATTGGAAATCGTATTATTGTCCTTTAGAAGCTATAGGTAGCCTTCAAACCAATGTAGCGCTTGTCTGGGAGACCGGCAGTGGCTACACGATTCACGCCTGGTGGTAACCATGCAAAGTCAATCAAGAACTGATAATTGGTGAATGTCTTGTCATTTGTTAAGTTTTCACCTATGAGTTCAACTTTTAGATTGTCTCTGATGATGCCAAATCTCATATTAACTCTGCTGCTAGAACCTGTCTCTAGAATATTTGCATCAGTTGCATAACTGCTTCCAGTATGAATGAGATCGCCTCTAAGATACCAATCAGGCCCGCTGGAGAATTGTCCAGTCAGAGTTCCTGAAAGTGAATGCTGCGTCCTTGGGTTTCTTTGTTTTTGCTTGCCCAAGCCACTGATATCAGAATTGCCTGTAAGCACTGCGCAGTCTGCGCAGTCTGTTAGAACCTTAATATCTGAAGCGTTATTGCTTAATGTAGCTTCTAGAGTGAAATTGTCCGACACTCTCCAAAGGCCTTCCAATTCAAATCCAGATAGGTCGATATCGCCTCCTGTTGCTGTCCCACCATAGAAGACATCGCCAACAAATGCACCGGCAGCTTGTTGAGCGCTCCAGTCACCTTGATAAATTGCAGCCTGAACCCACGCATCACCGTCCATTAGTGAGGCCTTGATTCCGATTTCAGACATCTCTAGTTCTTCTTCTTCAATTTCCTTAAAGAGGCCAACTTGAGCAAGAGAATCGAGTACATTTTGTGGCTGATTGAATAGGTTTACATTAAATCCACCAGGTCTAGTGCCTTCTCCATAACTGGCATAGACAGTGACATCATCATTAACCTTGTAATCAAGAGCTATTCTTGGAGTGGTGCTATTGAATGTTCCTGTAACAAACTCAGCTCCACTTGATCTGGCCTCTTGAACTTCGTCTTTCTGTCTTCTTCCTTCGACATTAAGGGTCAATTGGTCTGTAAGGTCATACTCAAGTGCAGCAAATATACCTGTTGTTTCAATATCAAAAACATTTCCAAGACTCAACGAACGAACGGTTCCAAATATATTAAATCCGCTGGTCCTCTTCCCTTCAAAACTAAATTTACTCACTCCAACCATCCATCTCAATCTTTGGTCCTGTGGTGAAGTAAATCTAACCTCTACACTTGAGTCTTCCAGATCTCTCCCATTTAAAAGAGAAACACTTTTAATACCTAAATCAGCAGTTGCTCTTCTATCTAGATCATCCAATGCCATCCAGCGGTTTTCATTTGAAGAAATGATTGAAGTGACTGTAATGCCGTTATCCATTTCATAGTTCATATTGATACTGAGCTGATCAGCTTCTCTAGCAAAACCAAATCCATCAAGGAATGGGCTATCCGTGATCGTATCAATTGTGAGTCCAGCTGTAGCAACCCCATTCAATAAATCCTGTTTTTGTTGACTCATTACAGCATCGTATTGGATGTATTGTGCTGTAGGGAATGGAGCCACTCCACAGAACCAATTTCCGCCACCGCTTCTTACTGCAAGAGTGGAATTCGGTAGATTGCAATCAAATAACTCTTCTCCGTTATTTACACCATAGCCGAATGCTGCTCCAGGACCGTCGTCATCTTCCCAAGTATGGAATCTCACTTTTGCGTTAAAACGATCATTCGGTTCAAAATAAAGCGTACCGGCAAAACTTGTTGTTGATCTTTCGCCTAACGTTAGTGATGGATCATTGGCAGCTTTGTATTGCCCATCTGTATCCTGAGAGCTTAGTGCGACTCTGTATGAAACTGTATCGCTCAAGGGACCTTCAAAGGATGCTCCTAGATTTCTTGTTCCATATTTACCAAATTCTGCAACAACTTTCCCTTTTGATTCTTGACCTGGAGTTTTAGTAACAAAGTTAACCGCACCAGACAATGTGGCTCGACCAAAGTAAGCACTTTGCGGCCCCCTAACTACTTCAATTCTTTCTGCGTCTTCGAGACCTGCAATCACACTACCGTGCATTGGCGCTCCATCAACAAATACAGTTGCAGCTTGTTGATGATCATTTTCTTGGCTGATATGCATTCCTCTAATCACGAGGATCCTATTGGACCTGTCAGCTCTTCCTACTGAATGTTCAGCAAAATGAAATCCGGGCGTAAAGGCAATCATATCTTTAAATTCACCAATACCCTTTGCTTCAATATTGTCTGCTGTTAGAGCCGTAATAGACAGAGGTACTTCGAGAACATTTTCTTCCCTTTTCCTAGCTGTCACAACCAATTCTTCTAAAGCAACTCCGTCTTGTGCAAAGAGTGGTTGGGACGGTGCCGTTAGTAAAATTATAAGAGCCAGTTTGGTGGTGAGTAAACCAGCAAGATGTTTAGTTTTAATCATTAGTACATTCCCTTTAAATATAAGTAATAAAGTTAGGTTATCTTTTCAATATTCAACCAACAAGGCTAAACGATGCTTTGTCTCAATAATGGACATCTATAAAATTAGATTCTCAGATACTTATCTTGGTGTTTTTTGAAGTGGGATAAGGGCCGAGCCTAAGCATTAACAGGCCACTTATAGTTGAAGCAATGATTACTAAATATAAAAGTAACTCATAGTCGCCATTTATATCAAAATATCGTCCAAATAATGCGGGTGCCAAACCAGCGCCTATTGAGAAGAATACATAAAGTGAACCATACAGTTTTCCATATTCTTTGAGGCCAAAATATCGGCTAGCTAGGAATGCAAGAAGATCGAGTTCTGCACCTGCAGCCAGCCCAATAATTATCATTGATAGAGAAATAATAAGGTTAGAATCTGAATTACCGACAAGGATTATTGCAGCAATCAAAGGAGAGGACAGAAATATTGCAGCAATCATTGGTGCCCAAAAGTAATCCAATAAGAACCCAACAACCAACCTTCCCAGTATGACGCTAACGCCAATCAGTCCTGCGTAACTTGCTGCTTCAGCAAGAGTGAATCCTTTGTCAATCAACATGGGAACGGAATTAGTGATCAAGCCAGATATGCCTCCTGCGGCAAAAATTAGAGCAATGCCCATAAACCAAAATTGATGACCCCGGAGTGCGTCTTTGAATGCCACTCCTAATGATCTTTTATCTGTATTGGTTTCATTAGTTGTGTTGCTTACTATTGGCTCCTTGAACAAGAAAAATACTGCGGGCATGGAAAGGAATGATACGGTCAATGCAAGAAAAAGATATGCTTTTTTCCATCCAAAATCTTGAATCAATGAGGTGACATAAGTTGGCCCAAATGTAGCAGCAATACCGGTTCCTGCAAGTGTTAAACCAAGCGCTATCCCTCTAGAATTATCAAACCATTGATTGACAACTCTTGTCCAAGTGACCGGCAGTGTTCCTGCAGCAATGATGGACATGACAGTCCAAACGAGATAATAGTGATTGATGTCATCTCCAATGAGGGCAAACGATGACATCGATAATCCGTAAAGAGGTATCGACAATAGCCCTATAATTCTCGCTCCAAATCGATCTACGAGTGATCCGACAATTGGAGCTGTAATAATGGCCATTAAGATCATGATACTAACGCCTATTTGGATCTGGCCTCTTGACCAATCTGTATCTTGTGCTATTGCTGTAACGAAAACACTATGAGTATAAAAACTAATTGATGCCAATCCGCATCCAGCACCTATCATGGCGCCTAAAAGGGCTTTATAACCTAGCTTAAATTCGTTCAATTTATCCATTGAAATCAATACTCAGAAAGTAACTTTCCAAAACCTTTAACTTTATCTGGGATATTATTCTGTCGAAGAGCATCCCAATAGGTGGCTGTATTAATGGCAATGATTGGCTTCTGAAACGACTTCTCGAATTCCTCTGAAAAAGATGCCATAGGAAGATTTGTACCAACTTGAATCAGAGCATCGATGTTATCGTCATCGAGTTTTTGTAAGCTTGATAACATAACCTTTTTGTCAACTTTAGCGATATCTGTCCAACTTTTGCATTGCAAACATAGATCATTTTTTACAGAAAACCCAGATTCCTCAAGGTATATCCTCACCTGTTCATTGGCAGCTGGAAAATATGGTGAAAAGAAAGCCACGTTCTTTATATTGCCAAATGTTTTTAATGACTTGGCAGTTGAGTCTGAGCCAATACTTATTGATAAACCAGACCTGTCCTTAACATCTTTCTTAAATTTTTCTGCTCCTTTGATTCCACCATAGAATGTGATTGCTGACATTCCCATCACAAGATAATTAGGAGAGCAAGTCATAACACTGTCAACAGCGTCTAAGACATTCTCTGCTATTACCAATGTCGCATTCATAAATGTATCATTGCTCACTGCATTTGCGTCTGGTGTATATATTCGACTGTAGTGATTCGTAACGCCCTCAGGTCTCATAAGATCAAATTCAGGCTGCACTACAGTATTAGTAGAGGGGCCCAATACACCAAACAATGCTCTCCATCCCAGTATGTCGGTCATTTTATTGCTGCCTCATTGATTAAGCTTTGTGTCATACTCTGCCTTAGCATGTATTCCCTCCTTTCATTTTCATTTTCATGAATATTCCTCATTCTCATCCATTCTGATGAATATTTATTATCTCCTGTTTCTTCGATCATCTTTTTATTTGTTATTGATTGTTTTTGGATGAAATCATTCATTACTGTCCTTCTCTGACGATCATATAAATCAAGCAAATCCTTGTCTTTATTGTGGTTGATGATTCCATCTAATTTCTCTGCTAGATTCCAAGCATCATGCAATCCACCATTCATTCCAAATCCCCCCAGCGGGTTATTAAGATGAGCCGAGTCTCCAGCAAGAATGATTCTGCCATAACTCATTTTATTAACTACTCTCTGATGAACTCTGTAAATTGTCCTATGTATTGTTTCAATTGGATCGCTTGCATTCAAAACTCTAGTGAAAATACCACTCACATAGTCATTTGATTTAATCGCTTTGTCATGCAATTTTTGAGGCACAGGAACGAGAATTCTCCAAGCACTTGGGGCCTTGAGAAGGACAAACCATTCTTCCGGATCAGAAACATAATTGACATAGGATAAATTCGAAAAATAATCCTCAAGAGGTTTTTCTGTGCTTAAAGTAAGAAACTTTTCCTCATAGGTGAATCCAGAGAATTCAATTCCAAGATTTCTTCTAACGATGCTGTTTGCACCATCAGCCCCAATCAAATAGTCGCATTGATACTGTTCATTAGTACCATAGTGATCCACATCAAGAGTTACCTTATTATCTCCCTCTGAAAAATTGATTAGCTTTCGATTAAATAAAACCGAAGAATGCCTATGATTGTTTAATTTTCCAGTAAGCATGCGTGCAAATTTATACTGCTCGCACTGAAGCCTAAATGGAAAATCCAAAACATCATCAAGCTCTTGAAGGTTAAATTCCAATACTTCATCTGTTGACCTAATCCTATACTGAAATATAGGAGCTTTTAATCCTTTCTCGATAAGATCATCTGCCAAATTAAGATTATCTAGATATTTTAATGTTGAAGGATGAAAGGTAGAGGCCCTCATGTCTGTCTCACAGGTAGATTCCGACTCAAGTACTAGTGTCTCAATACCGTATTCAGCAAGACAATAGGCCGCAAATGTCCCGACCGGACCTGCTCCTATTATTATTACTTTTGCTGATTTCATTTAATACTTGTAATACCTTTTACATTATACTTTCGAAGTAATATTCATCTAAAAAAATGATATTTATTCTCAATAGTGGGCATTTAAGATATGAATAAGAAAGCACATAACCATCTGTTAAAGATAGGTAATGATTATTGTCCTGTATTAAGTCAGATTATTTTGAGCAATGGAATAATAGAGATTAATACAGACAAGACAATTGATGTATTCGAATGCTTAGCTCAAACGGTCGTTGAACAGCAGCTCTCATATAAGGCAGCAAAGAGCATATGGGGGAAAATTAAGTCTTCATCAAAGAGAAAGGGCTGTGAACTCATTGATTATTTTGATGAGAAGAATCAATTTTCTTTAAGGGATGATGGTCTTTCTCAAAATAAAATAAAATCAATAATGGGTGCAAAGAAAGCTGTCAATGATGGTTTGATCTCGTTAAAGAAACTAGAAGAATTATCTTATGATGATTACAAGAAACTGATTAAAAGTCTTTGGGGTTTTGGGGATTGGTCAGCTGAGATGATTGCAATATTTTATCTTGGAAGAACCAATGTTTGGTCTGATGGAGACCTAATGCTTAGTAAGGGAATCAATGAAATCTGTCTAGATACAGAAACTTTACCACAAGAGTTGGTTGATATGGTTGATCCCTTCCAGTCCTACCTTGCTCTTCACATCTGGCGCCATAAGGACTAGAAAAAAAAGTGGTAGAAAATGTCTAAAAAATCCAATCTATATCCAAAAATTGATCCTTTTGATACAGGATTTTTAATGGCAGGTGAGCATGAAATATACTATGAACAATCAGGTAATCCTGAAGGCAAGCCAGCAGTATTCCTTCATGGTGGTCCGGGTGGTGGTGGAAGTGAAGAGGTAAGAAGATTCTTTAACCCCGATAAATATAGAATTATTGTTTTTGATCAACGCGGATGTGGTCGAAGCAAACCACATGCTTGCTTATCAAATAATACTACTTGGCATTTGGTTGATGATATTGAAAATCTAAGAAAACTATTAAACATAGATAAGTGGCTGGTATTCGGAGGTTCATGGGGAAGCACTCTGGCTCTTGCTTATTCACAGTGTCACCCAAATTCAGTTACTGAGATTATTCTTAGGGGCATTTTCCTTTTAAGAAAGCATGAGCTTGATTGGTTTTATCAGTATGGAGCAAGTCAAATATTTCCGGAAGCATGGGAAGATTTTATTGATGTCATTGATGAAGACCAAAGGGAAAATTTAATGCTTGCATATCATAAGATATTTTCAGGTGCTGAAGAAAACAAAAAACTTGAAGCTGCACTAGCATGGTCCAGATGGGAGGCTGCTACGAGCAATCTTCATTATAAAGAAAGCCAGGTCAATGAATTCTCAAATCCAAAATTTGCTCTGGAGTTCGCACAAATTGAAAATCATTATTTTGTTAATAAAGGGTTCTTTAATGAAGAAGATCAGTTGCTTGAAGGCATTGATACAATAAGACATATTCCATGCGTAATTGTACAAGGTAGATATGATGTGGTTTGCCCTATTTCGACTGCATGGGAACTATCAAAGAAATGGCCAGAAGCTGATCTT
>Ga0208407_1000338_pt1 | contig 22054 bp, 21 predicted proteins | sample ETNtaG_9_FD_185775 | JGI IMG/M metagenome (GOLD analysis project Ga0208407, IMG submission 185775) | Marine microbial and viral communities from oxygen minimum zone, Eastern Pacific Ocean - ETNP201406SV69 (SPAdes) (version 2) | ecosystem: Environmental > Aquatic > Marine > Oceanic ...
TTCCTATGAAAATGGCCGGTTTCGCAGGGACACTGTTGCATTGGCGCTATGCCTTTTTACCAGAATTTCAAGAGACTATAATCAGTATGATTCCCTAAAAGATGGATGGATTAAACCGCATACCAACTTTTCTATTTTGATCTGGGTGACTAGATCTATTATCGATTGCAACACAGATAACTTATTTCATATTTTTTCTAATGAGCAGGCGCAACAGGCTAGCAGACTATTTAGTGAACTTTCTAAAAAACATAATTTAGCTTGGGTAGATTTAAAAGAAGCTCCTGATGATCATCCACTAATTGATATTTGGTGGGAAATTCGAAAACAATTCATCTCATCGCGAATTCCCTATCAATTTATTCTAAATTATATCTGGAACGGTCCCGCTCTACCCGGGGGAATGGGGTTGCTTCCGGAGGACAGGGAAATGAATAAGTCATACCTGAAGCAGCAGGTTGTGCATAAACAATTTCCACCGGATTGGTCCTTTCGCAATGACCTTGCTTATGTTTATTTATTTTTTGCTACAGAGACAGATGGAACTCTTGTTGAATCAGAGATTGGCCAGATAAAGATCAAGATTGCGGAATGGATCAGTAGTGAAGGTGAAGATGAGAAAAAAGCAAAGACTGAACAGGCTTATGACTCCGCAAAATTACAGTTTGACTCAGATGCATCTAAGGAACGGTTCTCTTTCGCACTTGAAAATATCAGAAGACATTTATTCAAACTTGAAGAAGGTGATCGTGATAAAATAAATAACCAACTGAGCTTTGTACTTGAAGACCTGGTTGCTATAGCCAAAGCGGATGAAGTGATCATTAAGGAAGAATATGATCTAGTTGAGGGAATTCGGTTAATGTGGGGCATAGATGTAAAACTCTTCGATGAAAATATTGTGGTTAAATTTAATTCAGGGCCCTCTGATTCTGGAGAAAAACCCCGGGAAGGAGAGCCCCAGCCTCCATCTGAATATTTAGAGAATTATCCTGGAGAACTGTATTGTAATAATCAACGATGGGATAGCTCAGAGTGGAGCGATTACCCTATGAGTATCCAACCATTTGCAAATGTTTTTGAGGATGAAGAGTATAAATATGACGATTTATTCCGCCGCTTTACTCAGGATGAAGTAGAAATGATTGTGAATAAGATAAAATCCACAGGCAAATTGATCTATTTACCATTTGTCCGAGATGTATTAAACAAAAAGTTCGATATGAGAGGATTAAAGAACCCATTCTGGTTTGATCCATTTATTATTTCCGGTGCTTTTAATGGATCTGGAGGATTGTTCTATTTTGAACAAAATGGATTTTATCAAAATACTTATAACAATGCAGGAGAATGGACCGATCCAACTGATATGAATTTAGTAACTCATGTTGACTTGATCGCTGGTATGACTGTTGAAAAAGGATATAATAATTATTGGGATAATTTACTTGATGGTGAAGATAAGGAAAAAGTGACTACATTAGATATTGATTGGTATAACCCAAGTTCAGGTAATAGTGGTTTTTTAAGTTTTATACAAACAAATGGTCCAGAATATTCATCAACATTACCTATTGTGAAAGCCATTTGGGATAACGCCTGGTCACGCGTTGTTGAAAAATCAAAAAACGCTGGTTGTTTTATTTTGGGTCCACCGCCATTTCATGAATATTTTAATAGTTGGAGCGAATTACTTGAATGGGCTGGATCGGATGTTGATGATAGTTCTGCAGGTGATGACAACCTGAGTGAATCGGCACAAGAAGTTGCTTCCACAGGATCCACTGAAGAAGAAAATTCTGATCAAAATGTGGAACAAGAGCATCTGGAAGAACAGAAAAACAAAATAAAAGATTTAATAAACACTGTATGGGAAATTATTGATGAAGATGGTGAGATCAGACACATAAATTTTCTAGAAAATGGTTATTTTAAACATACCAATATAAAAACAAAAAATAATCAGGGGATTACTTTTGGAGACTCGGATGAGACTTGGAAATTAGAAAATCAATCAATTACGATTTCTTTCAATGATGGATTTAAGGTGATGATTGGAAACATCAATTCGAATTTTGATTTTATGGAAGGGACAATGGAGAATAGACAAGGATTGAAGGCTACTTGGACTGGAAAAATAATAGATAAACCAAAAGATACACCGATCGGATAAGCCAGTGAAGCACCACCTATAGATTGTAAACAAGAGATATAATACAAAATTTAATAATAGGATTGACATAAAATGCTAGGTTTAGAAAAAAAATACCCAATGCTGTTTGGAAAAGACATCATGGGTGCTGCTAATATGGGTGTTTTTGCACCAATCGTTGTTTTTCTCATGGACCGGATAATGATTACTGATAATGAAGTTACCTCGGAAGAATCGGATACGTTTAATCAACTCTCCAATGAATACGGAGACCTGTTTGGGTTTGGCTCAGGTAACTTTATGATGGAGCTCATGCGTATAGGAAATATTTATGGAGACTATATTTCTTTTTCAGAAGATGCCCGCATGACTTGGGAAGCAGTTGAATTCGTTGCCAGTGAGTTTGACGAAGAACAAAAAAAAGCCATGGTGGATATTTTGGAGCGTCTGGCTACCAGCGACGAGTATCTTGATAAAAAGGAGATGTCCATCCTTTATGCTACTGTAATGGCTTGTTATAAGGAAATTGATGTAGTCAATACGGTTTTCAGCAGGTTTTATGAAAGAATTATAAAGATACAAAGTGCCGATCACCAGATGGCACAAGCGCTGATGCATCTCATGAACCTAATAGCAGATGACCCAAAGAGTGTTAAGATATCCATTCTAGGCCGGCCTGATCCTCGGGCAGAAGGTAATATTCCACCGGTATTGTTTACACATGAAGAATTTGCAGATTGGATATTACTTGTTTCTTTAATTCGGGCCAGTCAGCAAAGAAAAGCAAAAATGAACCATACACGTGTTTATTGGAGTGCAGGGATCGGTCAAGCCCAAAAGGGGTTGATCAAATTTATTAATTTAGACAGTTCCGATGATGACCAGATCCAAGAGGCTCTGGATTTTTCACGAGGTTGGTGTGATGCAGTTAAAAACGGAACCGGGAATATGTCCCTTCCTGATGAACAAATCTTTCAAACTTTTCTATTCGGAGATGATGATGACGAATTTGGCGATTGTATGCTACCCAACCTTACAAAGTCAGGAATCTGGAAAATTACCTGTAAAAAGATCAGTTCCGGTATTGAACTGCATGCCTTTGATATTACTGGTGATTCTAAAACATACTGGTGCCCGGAGACAGCAAAGGAATTGGCTGTGAAAATAGACCTGGACCGTGATTGCCTCAATGGGAATTTTCCCATTGAACAAAGTGAAAGAGATGAAATTATTTCCAGCACAAGAGCACTATTTAATGCTGCACAATAAATAAAGTTAGAACAACATTTAATAATTAATAAAAATGCAGTACACAGCCAGATATAATTTTTCCCGCAGGGTAAACACCATTATTCAGCGATACCAATTGAGGCAGAGTTTAGATCAAATTTTTAACTTAATGTTAATTCTGATTGCAGTATGGTTTATTGGTGGTACACTTACCATTTTAAGCCAATGGATAATAACCCCTGAGGTACAAGAATCCCTCAATGATTATCTGCAATATTACTGGATTGTCTTCATAGAGGTTACCAGCGGATTTGATGTGGGTAGTGAAGTAAAAAGACTTAACAAATTGAGTTTTATCATAACCATTTTGATGCTTATATCTGGGATGATTATTGGGGGCTTAGTATCGGGGCAGATTATTGCAATTATTCTCAATGCTGCACAAAAAGCAGGACTTGTTGCTGAGGCACCTAACAATTTTAAGTTTATTGATCCAATAATAATTTTTGGAATTAACAAACACTTACATGGTATAATCTCATCTGTCAGACGAATTGATGGAAATGCGAAGAGAGATATAATTATAATTGATGAAGAAGCCCATGATATATCTATTTTGGATGAAAGTGATTATAAAAATACTTGGTATATAAAATCTGATCCATCAAGGAGAAACTATTTAAAGGGAATCTTTGATAAAAATATTAGTTCAGATTATAAGCAAAGTGATATAAATCAATTATATAAGGCATCACAAAAAAGTTGTAGAGTAATATTACTCCCTAATTTAGAAAAAGATAAGCATTTAGAATTTCTGGATCCTGAAACTATTCAAAAAGCAATGGAAATAGAGACTTTTAAAGAAAATGTTTATACCATTATTCAACTCCAATCTGTAGAAAGTAAGCGATATTTAAAAGGTAAACAGATAGATGAATGGTTAAATATTTCTGATTATAGCACCAAGATGATTGCGCAGGCGGCATTAAGTCCAGGGATAACGAATATATTCAACAACATAATGGGTGGAAGTAATGACGATACCAATGAAATGATCCGTTTATCATTAATCCATGATTCCTTAAGCAACTTATCATTTAGAGACATAAAAAATTGGATAGTAAATGATCCTGATATTGATTGTATACTTCTTGGGTTTTGTAAGTTTCTTACGGAGGATGACAAAGGGACTGAACGATTGAGAAATCCCAACTATTATTTTCAAATTAATCCTGTTGAACCCCATCGACAAAAATATTACCAAGAAACATTTAATAGTATGTCAGTGAAATTTAACAAAGACACTATTCTCAATGAAGGTCATCAAAATGATCTATTAGTGTATTTTGCCAATAAAAATATTGCTTTTGATAAATATATAATGAGGAGATAAAACAATGGAAAAGAGTACTAAACTTGCAAATGATTTTGGAGTTGAAGATCATATCATCATCTGTAACTGGACTAAAAAATCTGATCTTTTAGTTAAGGAATTACATAATCCAAGTGTAGAGAAAAAGCGACCAATTATTGTCATAACTGAAAACCCGCAGGATGTACCGGATTTTGAAGATGATGAAACTTACAGAGGAATCATGATCGTAAAAGGAAACCCATCACATGAGGATTCTTTAAAAAGAGCTGGTATAGAAACCGCTGCAACAATTATTATCCTTGCCGATGAAAGATTGGCCGATGCTGCAGATACTAAGACTATTATGACAACTATAGCCATTGATCATATTGTACCTGATATTCATGTAGTTGCTGAAGTATTGTCATCTACTAATTTGCCTTTTTTTGCTTACACATTTGTTAATGAAATTATTTGTCTTGAACTATTGACTGAAAGGCTACTGGCTCAGTCCTGTTTAACACCGGGTGTGTCATTTATTTTTGCCGATTTGTTAACACAATCAAGTGATACTAATGAAATTTATGTTGAAGATATTCCAGCACAATATATTGGTAGAACTTTTCAGGAATTAAGAAAAGCTATAGTCTCTTTGGATGAACAGGATATTATCTTAATTGGATTGGGTAGCAATACTGAAAAACAGGATAATCAAGGTCAAAACATTGTTGATCATCATGGTAATCCAATTATGGAAAAAGTCTTAATTATTAATCCGAAAGCAAAATCGAAAAGTTCATCTGCTAAATACCATAAAGATTACAAGTTAATCAAGGGGGATCAAGTTTATCTTATTGCATACAGTAAACCCAACCTAGAAGATGGATTGCAATAGATAAACAACAATTACCAATTTGGTCATCTGATAATGAACAGGAATAGCTATCTGGTTTGGCAAATGATAAAGGGGTATTATTAAATAAAAGAACTGCTTATGACAAATCCAAATTACCACAAGTGGCCTGCCGAAATAAAGGATGAGTATGATAAAACGGCGAAAAAGATTGAAAAATATGGTCATACTATCAAGGGTATAAAGGATGTAAGGCATTTTGCTTATACGTTGGGAGCATCTTTCAGTACCGGTGCTGAATTTCTTTCTTTTTTCCCTCTTGGTGGTGAAGGATTGCCCACAATTGGTGGGATAATGAATCGAATTATTCGTTTAGTGAAAGATGGTGACCTTACCCTCAATTCTCAAATTCTTAATGATGAGCGTGTATATTCTTTGCCCATTGGCATGGTTGCTCTTACTGATGATATAAGGGATATGGCTGAATCTGAATGGGCAGGACAGCTTCAACGAGATGCATTTCTTGCTGAATTTTCCACCGATGACCATCAATTATTCCTGCTCCTTGCTTCTGATAAGGATGGCAATATGCCCTGGGAACCTGAATGTGGAAATTATTGGCCTGATATTTGTCCGAGACCATTGGTTTCTATTGCACAGGAAATATTAACGGGAGATGATGATTTTTTAGAACGGATGAACAAAGAAGATGATGATTATTATACTGTTATCCGAGGGGTTACTTATCCTTTGTTGGCTGAACTTTCACCCGATGACATGATTGAAGGATACAAGATTGGCGTTGAAGAATGGACATCGCAATATCCAAAAGGAAATTATGAATTGCTTATTGCTACCTTAATGTCAATGTTTAAAAATGAAGTTGTTGTTACTCGTGAAGGCGATAATTTTATTTACTTCGATATAAATAACATTCCCGAAAGTTTTGCCGAAGATTTCCCAAACGATCTATTTAACCCCGATGACAGTTTAATACGGCAGCTTGAAGAAAAATTGGGTATTGATGAAGAAAATCCTGCTGAAGAACCTGCTGCTATTGGTGAAAAAGAAGAAGACATCGGCCGTGCAGTGTATAAAAAAATAATTACTGATTTGGATGCTAAACATCCTGATCAAAAAATATTACCGCTACTGGTAAATGGTCAAAAGCACATCGATCAGGATGAATATGAACTGGCTATTGATACATATTCTGAACTTATCAAAGTCTTTGGATGGGAGAACTGGTCAGACGAAGATCAAATCATATTCAAGTCAGCAAATATTATATGGTCCAAACAGGGCAATGATAGAATGTTCCCACTATTCTGGGCATATTATTTTAGAGCTACCGCTAAGTATGAATTAGAAGAGTATTCAGGATGTATTTCAGACTATAGCACAGCAATCGACATCGGATTGAATATAATAACATATGATTCTGATGGAGAATTCACTGCTGCTTCAGCCCGTTCATGGACAATTCTTGCATATAATGGCAGGGGGCTTGCAAAAAGGTCCAAGGATAATTACCAGGACGCCCTGGATGATTTCGATGAGGCGCTCAAACTGTGCCAGGATGATGATGTTCATCATAAAAAGCAGATCTATTATAATATGGGTCTGACGAAAAAAGATATGGGTGATGATAAAGGTGCTGCAGATGCATTCACATCTTCGATTGAATTATCGCCAGAGGAAATAGATCCTTATTATTGGAGAGGTTTATCGAGATATAAGATTCGTGAGCATGATGGTGCACACGATGACTTTAGTCATGTCATTGATAATGTTAAAAAAGAAGAACATCTTGATTTTAATTTGAAGAGAACATATTTGTACAGGGGAATTTTGAGAATCAAAATAGATGATAATGAAGGCGCATTACAGGATCTCACTAAAGCTATTGAAATTGATCCTGAATTTGCACGTGCTTATTTTGGAAGAGGAATTGTAAAACAATTAACAGGTAACAATCAGGGAGCTGTAGATGATTTTACTCAAGCCATTGAAAAAGGGCTCAAAGAACCGAAAGTATATAAATATAGAGGAAGAGCAAAAGAAAGCATGGGTGATACCGAAGGTGCAAAAGAAGATTTTGAGAAATTTGAAGAACTGAAGGGGTCATAATATCATATCATTATTTTTTACTTTAATTAATGTGAGGTAAATCATATGAAAAAAGAATATTTAATATCCATTCACCATGTCTGACTACTACACCACTGTCCGCGGTGTTCGCTACCCCATGTTGGCAGCTATTTCACCCCAGGATATGATTGAAGGTTATGAGATAGGCGTTGAAGAATGGTCCGCACGTTTCCCAAAAGGAAACTATGAATTACTTCTTTCTACCCTTACATCATTATTCGAAAACGAAGTTGTAGTTACTCGCGCAGGTAACAATTTTATGTATTTTGACATTAACAACATTCCCGAGAGTTTTGCCGAAGACTTCCCCAACGCTTTGTTTGATCCCGATGATAAAACCAGGTCTTCCTTTTCTGATGGAAAGAAGGAATAAATATGAAACCTGATCCTTTAAGACCTATCCACTGTGTAGGATTTTTCCTGTATGCGTTTGGTCATGTTACAGATGGGGAAATAACCTGTGAAGAAAAAGAGCAGATCATTAAACAGTTGAAGATCTGGTCACCGGAGCATGTATGTCCTGACTTTAATGCTCTAGTCACAGAAATTGTTGATTGGTATGTAGATGTATATGATTCCGGGCAAGCAGAAATGCAGAAAACGGTTTGGTATTGTGCCGGATCAATAAAAGATTTTTTTAACTCACAGCCATCTGGGGGAGCTTCCATTGTCAAAAAGCAGTTTGTCGATGCACTGGTTGAAATAGCCAAGGTTGATGGTGAAATTAAAGAGTCCGAAAAGGCGTGGTTAAACGCTATATGTGAAATATTTGAAGTGGATGTTCCAACAATATAAACCATGAAAACAGAATCTGTAACACCAATCCATTGTATGGGCTTTTATTTATATGCATTTGGGCATCAGACTGATGAAAAAATGCACTACATGGAAAAAGCACAATGGTGGGCACAGTTAAAGAACTATGCCGTGGGCACACCCTGGGAAGATGAACGTTTACCATTTAATCCCCTTGCGGATGAAGTCATAGACTGGTACGAAGATGTTTGTGAGTTAGGGGATGAAGAAATGAAAAAAACCTTAGTCTTTTGTATGCATAAAATTAATGGATATTTCAATGAGCAATCAGCTGTTGAATCCAAAGCAGGAAAAATGAGATTTATTGGTGAATTTATTGATATGGCTAAGATTGATGGTGAAATCAAAGAGTCCGAAAAGGCATGGATAAACGCTATATGTGAAATATTTGAAGTGGATATCCCAGATGTTTGAGGCTACAGGTAATCTATTAACAGATTTATTTGGTACAAAAGACCTTATCCACAAGTCGGGCCAATTCAAAGAATTTCTGAAGCAAAAGAATCAGATCCCGTTCGTGCATTTTGACGGCGAGAATGATTTTGAGAATAAATTGTTTGTCACCAGGAGTAATGGTGAAAAAGCAACCTTCAAGCAGATCTATGATGAACTTGATTATAAGCTGAACCGGGGACCGATTTTTTACTTTTCAGAATGCGTTGTAAACTACACTTTCGAAACCTTTATTATTTTTGTACAAGATGGTTGGATATTGGAAGATCCTAATAATGAAGGCGCCATTGCTTTATACCCCTGGGATGTTTGGGGTGATGTCCTGTTTACGAAGCATAAGGACATGAATGCCCCTGTGATTCTGATGGCTTATCCAACCCAGGATAATGCATATGAACTGAGTATTAGTCCCAAGCTCGATCTTAAGACCAATGTAGTCACGTCTCCATCTGAAGGGGGTGGTGTCACCGCTAAATACACCGATGATTTACAAGCAGCCATGACCTTTGCCTATTCCATTTTGAAAAGGTACTGGCAGGTTGTGGAAGATAACCGGGGTAAATCAACTAACACCATTCCTCTGGAAATGCTTTACATCTTGAATGAGGAGTCAAATAATTTACTGGATGATGAGCTGCAGGCTCTGGAAACACAATCTGGTCCAGACAAGCCGGAAAAAATGTATAATGCCCATGTTTATGCCTTTTATTACATCCACTTTGCCAAGATAGTAGATGGTGTTTTAACAAAAGAAGAACTGCAAACCATTGCCGATAAGATCGCTCTCTGGGTCATGAATGATTTTCCCAGGGACCAACTGGAAGCCAAGGTGCGCTCCATTGTGCAGGAATCAAAACAGTGGTACGACTCACTGGACACCAAAGCCCGGGAAAAAGAGATTATCAAAATATGCGACTGGTTGAAAACACATTTATCCGAGTTTGGCGATTACCATAAGGATTTTTTACAGGACATGGTGGATATTGCCAGGGCAGATGGAAATTACAGCGAAAAGGAAAAAGATTTGATTCTTCATACTGCAGAGCAGTGGGGGATTGAATTTGATGTGGATGGTTAGGCCTGGTTTTCAAACTGCCTAAATATAAATAATCGAAGTTAAATATTATGAGGATGGAACTGTCATTTTGGCTGTGAGAGGTGTCAGTGTGTCGTTTAATATTCAATAATTGTCATAGAATAAAGATTAGCACAATAATTGAAAAGTATTTAATGATTATTGATAAAAGGTATTATCATGGCAAATGAACAAATGAATCCAAATCCTGAAGCGGGGGTTAATCCTCTTGAAAAGTATGGTATTAACCTTACCGAACTTTCCAAAGATGGTAAAATAGATCCAGTTATTGGACGTGAAGATGAAATTCGCAGAATCGTCCAAATTCTATCGCGTCGTAAAAAGAATAATCCAGTATTGATAGGTGAACCCGGTACTGGTAAAACTACGGTAGTAGAAGGGCTTGCCAAACGTATAGTAGATGGTGATATTCCTGAAAATATTAAGGGAAAACAAATAATCACAATGGACCTATCTGCTATGGTTGCTGGTGCTATGTATAAGGGACAGTTTGAAGAACGACTAAAGAATTTTATAGATGCTGCCAAAGAACAAAACGGTGATATTATTGTATTCATTGATGAGATACATATGATAGTTGGCGCAGGTGGCCAAGGACAAATGGATGTCGCTAATATTATTAAACCAGAATTAGCACATGGAACATTAAAGGTTATAGGTGCCACCACTCTCAATGAATATCAGAAGTATGTGGAACCAGATGCCGCACTTGAAAGACGGTTTCAACAAGTTTATATAGCAGAACCAAATGTAGAAGATACCATTACAATTCTACGTGGAATTAAGGATAAGTATGAAGTCCACCACGGATTAAGTATCAGAGATTCTGCACTTATTTCTGCAGCTGCATTATCAGATAGATATATCTCCGATAGATTTCTGCCAGATAAGGCCGTGGATTTGATAGATGAAGCGGCATCTAAACTACGTATGGAAATGAATTCTGCACCTGAGCTTATTGATAATCTTAAACGAAAACTGATACAGTTAGAAGTTGAAAGAGAAGCACTTAAAAAGGAAAAAGATTCTAAATCAAAGGAAAGATTATCAGAGTGTATAAAGGAAATTAAGGACACCAAGGATCAACTTAGTATGAATATGGAGGTATGGGAAAAGGAAAAGGAAGCCGTAAGCAATGTGTCCAAACTTAAAGAAGAGCTTGAGGACGCTAAGTTCCAAATGGAATATCATCAAAGAGATGGAAACTATGCAGAAGCTTCTAAATACCAATACGATACAATACCTAATCTCGAAAAGAAAATAGAAAAATATTCTAAGACTTTAGAAAATTCTCGGTTTATTAAACTTGAAGTGACGACCGAAGATGTAGCAGAAGTAGTCTCCAAATGGACTGGTATACCTGTAAATAAAATGTTAGAGGGTGAGAAAGAAAAACTGTTACAGTTAGAAGATTATTTAAGAAAAAGAGTTATAGGACAGGAAGAAGCATTGAAGAAAACTTCGGATGTTATTCGTATGTCCAAGATGGGTCTTGCGGATGTTGATAAACCGCTTGGTTCATTTTTGTTTTTAGGAAATACTGGAGTTGGTAAAACCGAACTTGGTAAAACATTAGCAGATGCATTATTTGATGATGAGAAGGCACTTGTTCGGGTTGATATGAGTGAGTTGATGGAACAACATTCAGTTGCTAAACTGATTGGGTCACCACCTGGATATATCGGATATGATGAAGGCGGATATTTAACGGAAAAAATCAGGCGCAGGCCATACTCAGTTATTCTATTTGATGAGATAGAGAAAGCTCACCCAAGTGTATTAAATATTCTGCTACAAGTTTTAGATGATGGTAGATTAACTGATTCTAAAGGCAGGACAGTTAATTTTAAAAACACAATTATTGTAATGACGACCAATCTAACTGAATCTGAACTCAATATATATTTAAAACCAGAATTGAGAAACAGAATAGACGAGATCGTTAAATTCAATGATTTGAACAAAGAAGTGGTTGAGAAGATTGTGGATATGCATATTAGTAGGATGATAGAAAACATTGAAAAACATGGTATTACATGTCATGTTGATGGCAGTATTCGTAATTATTTAATAAAGAATGGATATCAACCTGAATATGGTGCAAGGCCCATAAATAGATTAATTCGTAGAGATATATTGTCAGAAGTATCCAAGTATTTGTTGGAGAATCCTGATGTGGAATCTATAAATATAAAATACGATAATGGAGTAATTGTGAGTCGGTAAAACTGTGATTCACCCCTGTTAAGCAAGGTTTTTTTGTTTGCGGGATAATGGATAGATTTGGATATGAATAAAAAGAGATAATATTATGGGATTTGATTTAATTGGCAAAAGAATTGATAATAGTCACACATCAGATGCAGGATTTGTTTTCCCTGTTAGTATTATAATTAATGGTGTTAACTACGATAGTTTGGATGACTATTTAGAATCAAGAGGTCTGCCAAAAAATTCCATTAAGTTTAGTTGCAGTAATAGAAATTGGCATACAATTTGGCAATATGTGCAGTATGCTAATGAACTTGTAAATGAAGAATTTAAATTTAAAGGTAATGAATATGATTTTGAAGCAGGTGAATCAAATTCTGGTCATTTTATAAGTGAGGGAAAAGCAATTAGTCTTCATGACTGTTGTAAAAATGGGATGGAATGCAGTTATTTTGATCAATATATTGAAGATGAATGTACATGGGCAACAAAAGATGATGAAAAAACAATTCTAGAAATGATAGAAAGATTTATGGTCTTTTGTAAGGAAAGCCAAGGTTTTATAATTATTTAAAGACCATAAAATGATTGATGAGAATTACACCATCAAGCCCTACACTCGTGGGGTTTTTTGTTTGTGGAATGATGGGTAAATTTGGATTATGACTAAAACTGAACTAATAGAGCAATACATAAATGTATAACCTGGAAAACAGAAACAAAATACCAAAAGACTACGAATATTGCTATAATTGCAAATATATGGCGTGGATGGTTGGTATAGGGCAGGGGGTAAGATGTGTTAATGAGAAAAACCAATACAGAGTTTTTATTGGTGATGAAAAATTGAAGTTACCATCGATTCCCGGGGTTGCTGAAAAGTGTGAGTTATTTGAGTCGTTAAAAAGGTAGTTTTAACGGAGTATTGAAATGGCCAAAACTGCATTGAAAGAGAAATAATATGAATCCAATATTACCGAAACACTGGCAAGAGCCCCATGTGGTTGCCTGTCTTTTAAGGGAAAGTATCTATGCAGATGGCCAGGCTGATCCAGATGAGCTGGGATATTTAAAAGGATTCGGTATGTATATCTCAGCAGATAGTATCACTGTCACGGATGTGTACGATGATGTGGATACTTTTATGGCCAGTGTAGCCAAAAGTGATGAGCCGAAATATCTGGATATTATGAAAGCTGCCAGGGATTATATTGCGGAAAACTATGATAATGATCAAAAAAATATGTTAATCACAGGTATGATGAATATTGTCTCCCTGGATAATATTATAAAATATAAAGAATTCGTATACCTGAGATGGTGTATGGACGGCTGGTTCGTTTATCAGATTGAAGAGTTTATTGATGACCTTAAAAAACGTGCGAGTAAAATAGATTTTCCTGACACGACCAAGATAGAAGACCCGGAATCCTGGACGATTATCCATGATATTGGTGTATTCTACACCTATTTTGGAAATCTGGCAGATGGTGGCATAAAAAATTCTGAGAAGGAATACATAAACTTAACACTTCCAAAATGGAATTTTAGAATAAGGGATATAGATTATGGATTTGATAACGGAAATCCGACAGATATTGGTGAAACACTGGATTGTATTTATAATGAAATGTATGATGAAAGCGACCCCAATCCACCCATGATTAGGGTGAATGTTTCCCATAAAAACCTGGTCGATTATTTTAATAACAATCATATTCAAAAAGATAACATAGGAACCTTTTTACATACATTATTTCATTTATCTATCTACGATGGTATTATTAGCAGAGGGCAGGCACACCAGTTGACTTATTATTGCAGTCAATGGTCATCCATGTGTCCGAAAGCTGCAACGCTAATTGATTTACTTAAAATTGCCCTTCAAGGGCAGCAATTGAGAAAAGAGTTAATTGCTGATGGTATACCCCCGGAGATGCTTCCACCCTGTAAAATTGACCCTGAAACAGGCAAAATGGAATTTAATCCTGAAATTTTTCCAGATGGAGACCCACTTGGAGAGCAGGAAGAATAAATAAATGGGATAAAAAGTGGATGAGAAATGGAAAATACACAACAAACCATATTCGAATTAATACAAAAGAAAAGAGTTGAGTTAGATAAGAAAGATAATACAGTATCTTGGAAGAAATTCATTGGAGATTATTTTGGCAGAGTCGTTAAATGCTTTCTTGGCAAAGAGATTCCAAAGAACTACCAGGTGACAGAGCCAAACGCTTATATAACTGGCTTCCCGGTTGAATATGATCTATTAATTATTAAAAAAGGTTCCAAACCTGAAAAATATACCCGCTCATTTGATCCAAAGGATGTTTACCTTGGAATGGAGCTAAAAATGAATGGGATCTATGGAAGTAGAAAGGATTTGAAAAAAAATATTCTAAAGGTGAAAAATAATTTTGATCTAGTAAAAGATGAACATAACCATATCGACTTTGTTTACCTTACATTTAGTGAGGTAACAAATCCAAAACGCAAGGGTTCAATTGATTATCTTGAGATTAATAGAGATGTTTTTGAACCTGACTATGGAGCTTTCTGCTTAAGCGACAGTCGAAGAGATGCAATTACCCCCGACCTGGAGAATCAGTGGGTAAATTTTGTTCAAAAAGTTAATTGGCATCTGGTCTAATAAAGAGATATAAAATGAGAAAAATTGAAGATTTAGTTCTACTAGAAAAAATTGGAATAATCCTAACCATAATGGCACATGATTCTGATAATGAATTAAGCAAGGAAGAGGTAGGTCTAATTTTATCTGAGATTAATAGCATGCTTTATACTTCCGGACTAGAGGATACTGAATATGAACATTTGCTTTTGAATAGTGATGAAAACGCGGAGCTTAATCCTCTTGAAACTATGATTGGACACTTTAAATCAGTTCAGGGAACCTCTGCTTCATGGGAATTATGTCAATCATTGGTAAAAATGGTAAAAGAAGAAATTCAAGACTTTGATAATATATTTAAAACATGGTTACTTGATGTAATTATTGCTACAGCCATGGCTGATGGAAAAGTTACTGATCTCGAAAAAGATTGGATAGCAGGATTGGCGAATGATTTGGGATTATCTTTAATGGAACAATTAAAAAGAACAGGTAAGATTGAATCGGAAGAAGCTGAACAAATGCTTGCAAGAGTCGGATTAGAAGATTCACGTGATGGAGATGAAGAAAATACACCAAAAGAAGAGAATGAAAATGAAGATGAAGATAGAGATTATCCGGCAATTACTTTTAAAGTTCCTAAAAATGAACAAGGAGAAACAGATACTGAAAAACAGCAAAAAATTGTAGACTATATACAACGTTGGGGAGCTCCAACTAAAACGTATGCCCGCGCCCGCAGATTAGGTTTTAAAGCATTAATCCCAAGTTGGTTTGAAAAACTCAATGAAGCATGTCCAAAGTTTTCTTCGGATGAAATGGCATTTATAAAGCATCATATAACCGAAGAAAAAGTTATTCCATGTATCCAATCCTATACTCCAGAAGCTTTTATGTCAAACTCTAAGCAGGTATGGTGGTGCGCTCCTTTTGTTCTTTGGGCAGAGCAATTTGCATCATGGGTTTATATTGATAAAAATGGATTTTATGCAGCCCATCCAGAAAATAGTGATGATATTACTGCAATTGCTGGCTGGGATATGATTGATTCTTTAGATTTGGAAAGAATCGAACCAAATTTGGTAGAGCTGAATCTTTATACAGTAGATGGAGGTAATTTAACTTTTGTTGAATTTCTGGAAGAAGCTAACCAAGACGGTTCAATGGCTGGCGGTTCCTACCTGGAAGTGATTGTGGCTATTTATAACATTAACCTGCCCACTATTAAAGCAAGTGCGGGACAGCCAATGTGGTATCACGGAGTAGGAGGTGAAGGATTTAAATCTTTTGATAAACCATCAGATTTGCTTTCTCAACAGAATTGGAAAGAAGGGGTTCACCGTCAAGACCCTGAATTTTATGGAGGTACTGACGATACAACTTCTGATTCACCGTCAGATGATGATAATTTGCAATAGATTCACTATAACTGAATATTCTCAAAAAGTAAATGAATGACATAAAAAATCCAAGAACCCTGTCTAAGAGCCGGTTCAAATCGGCCCTGGAATGCCCTACCAAACTCTACTACTACGGCAAGAAAAAAGAATATGCAAACCAGATGGCTGAAAATGAATTTATGATGGCATTAGCGGAAGGTGGGTTCCAGGTAGGGGAATTGGCCAAGTATTCCCATCCTTGCTGCACAGAGATTGGACATTGTGGGCATAATATCAAAGCGCTTAAGTACAATGAATCGCTGGAAGAAACAGCAAAATATATACATAACGAGAATGTTATACTTTATGAACCTGCCGTGGCCTTTGAGAACTTTTTTATTCGCATTGATGTGCTGGTTAAGAACGGGATGGATGTAGAACTAATAGAGGTAAAAGCAAAATCCTTTGATTCAAAGGATGGAAGCTTTCGCAATAAAAAGGGCACCGGCGATTATATTGCCCGGCCCTGGCGCCCCTATCTGTATGATGTCGCTTTTCAGACCTGGGTCATGCAACAGGCTTTTCCTGATTGGAATGTGAAACCGTACCTGATGATGGCGGATAAGGCAGCGGTAGCTACCGTGGATGGTATTAACCAGCTTTTTCGAGTTAAAAAGAACGAAAAGAACCGCACCGTGATCGAAGTAACCGATGAAATCACTCCTGAACGATTGGGTGACCCAGTGCTGGTGAAAGTGCCGGTGATGGAATACGTGGAAATGATCTGGGCGGGGTTGGATATTGATCCTCGGAAAAAAGAAATGGAAGAGTTTAAGAATTTTTTTGATAGAATCCGGGAGTATGCAGGCTATTACAAACAGGATCGGCGCTATCCTGTAACCGTGGGTCTGAAATGCAAGCACTGCGAGTACAAAAATACAACGGAGTCAGCAGCCAAAGGATTGAAAAGTGGTTATATGGAATGCTGGCAGGATAAATTTGGTGAAGATTATGATTTTGACGAACCTCATATCTTTGAACTTTGGGATTTTCGGCATACCAAGGATGCTCTGGAACGGGGCATCCATTTTTTAAAAGACCTGATCTATGAAGATCTTTTTAAATCTGAGCCCAAAATTCCTGACAAAGGTATGGGCCGTGTGGAACGCCAGTGGCTCCAGGTGAATAAGCGCACCGGTAGGGATATGGAAAATGAACACATAAATCCTGAATTATTTGATGTAATGAAAGAATGGCATTATCCTTATCATTTTATAGATTTTGAGACCAGTATGGTGGCGATTCCATTCAATAAAGGGCGCCACCCTTACGAACAGACTGCTTTTCAGTTTTCTTGCCATACGCTTTATGAAGATGGGCGTCTGGAGCACCGGGAATGGATTCATAGTGAGCCGGGAGTCTTCCCTAATTATAAATTTACGCTGGAATTGAAGAAGATCTTGGAAAAGGACGAGGGCAACATTTTTCGTTATTCCAATCACGAGAATACTGTTATGCGTCAGATCTACCGTCAGATTGAGAAAGATGATGAGATTGATGTTTTCAAGGATAATGGCACATCCAATGCAGAAATATTGCATTGGATTGATACCATTACCAATTGGAAAGTGAAGGATCTAGATGGTAAGGAGTATCGAGATCGAGGGGGCCGAGACATGATTGACCTTTGGAAATGTGTAAAAAGCTATTATTACCACCACATGATGAAAGGATCCAACTCTATTAAACAGGTTTTGCCTACGGTGCTGAATGTGAGCAAATTTTTGGAAAATAAATATTCTCAGCCTATGGAGTTCGGAATAAACCTGAAAGGCAGGGTACTCTGGCAACAGGATCCCGGCGGGAAAGTAATAGATCCTTATAAACTGCTTGAACCGATCCATGATGATATTGAGACAGATGAGCTTTATCTGGAACGGGGTGAGATTCGAGATGGAGGGGCGGCCATGGTAGCCTACGCAAAGATGCAGTTCACCAAGATGAGTGACCAGGAACGACAGAATATCATCAATGCATTGCTGCGCTACTGCGAAATGGATACTCTGGCTATGGTGATGATCTATGAGCACTGGCTGTCGTGCAGGGATCAATAGTAAAGATTTGCACCTTTTTCATAAGGAACATTGGGAATGTGAATTTTAAATAAATGTAACCATGTAGACGGATGATTAATGGGTAAGGAATTAGTTCAGAAAACAAATCTTAAAAGAGAAATTGGTTGGATGTATTTTCTTGATAAAGCAGGGGACATTTGTCGCGGTAAGATGGGTGCTTTAATTCAAGTTAATCCCGCCAAATATGCGAAACCAGAAAAGGTAATAAGATTAGGCATTAAAAGAGAAAAAGGTTATTTGTATTTTATTGCAAAAGATGGATACGTTTATCGTACAAAAATGAATAAAAAAAGCAGACAGTAAACAAAAAACCCCACTAATGTGGGTAGAGCTTTAACAGGGTAAATAAATAATAATCTGACTAATTCAGATTATTTCTAGGAGTTATTATATCTTTAGCAAACCATTTAGAAGAATTTGGATGAAATAAATAAAGAAAGTTTTCAGGTATTTTTATTTTTTTCCAATTTGTAGTCATAACCTTTATTCTTCAATTCGTTTCGAATTATTTTTCTAATTTTTATCAGTTTATTTTTTAATAGGTTGTAAAAATATCTATTTTGATATGAAAAAACACCAATTTGAGAAGAAAAGGATCTTAGTTTATCTCTTGGTGGTGTTGTTTTCAATCTGAAATATGGATAGGCACCGATAAGAGCACTAGGGTCAATATTGATTGATTTATCATACCCAATATCATCGGTATAGTCTCTTATGAAGGGGATAAATTCTTTATAACTTAAATCAGTTAAAATTTCATCACTGACTTTAACACCGGGTATATATGAATAATAGTCATGCAAAGCTTCAATAAGCTCATCGTTATTCAATAAACCCATTTTACCCGATGATTTTAATGAATTATACTCTTCTACATTATTAAGAAATAATTTTGTAATTACTAAACCTGAAATATAAACACGTGATGAATCATTATCCGGCATGCCTTCATCGCACCATTTTTCTACCCAGCTGGCTGATTTTATTTTCTGAGTGACTGTATTAATATTCCAATTTATATCAGTGGAATCATTTTCTAGGTTATGATATAACCTTTGCAAAGAAATAAAATTTTGCTCTGTGAATTCTTTTTCCTTCAAGTATTCATCTACCCAAAGAGACAATCCAAGTCCCAAGAATACTGCAATAAATTCGATACCACCCCTAGCAAGAATATTTTTCATACCAAAATTTACCCATTATCGCACAAACAAAAAACCCCACTAATGTGGGGCGTTTACACACTTTGGTTATTATAATTATTATTTAATTGTTAATTATTTGGAAAATAGGTAGAGGAAATACTCCAAAAAGACCATAATGCTTTTCCACTTTATCATTAAAAAATACTTTATCATATGTTAATAACCCCATTGCTCCCACCCAATATTTATTTTTTTTGAAAGTCTCTCCTTTGCTGTTAATCAGTTTTCCAATTCCTATTCCACCTAGCATAAAAGAAATTTGTGTATCATAATATTTATATGTGACTACAGGTTTATCTTTTTGATAATATCGTCTTAATCCAAATGTCCTCCCTAAGAAAAAAGGGAATGTATCTTCAAAATGTTTTTCATTCGTAATCTTAAAACTAGTACCTAAAGTCAATTGGCAAGACATAAATAAGGTTTTATTTTGATTCAATCCAATTTGAATCCCAGGACTGATGTATGGAGTCAAAAATGGGTGTTTACCATTATGCCCCCAAGCCAACCCAATAAATAGTAGTAATGATAAATATTTACGCATCTCCAAATCTACACATAATCCCAAAAACAAAAACCCCCACGAATATGGGGCTTGTCTATTGGAATATCTTTTATTTATGCTTGGTCGACCATGGTGACCAGCAAAGCACCCAATATTGCCAATAATATACCAATTATCTTTCTAGTATTTAAAGATTCACTGAGAAATAATCTTGCAAATATAACAATGAGAACAGTAGAGAGTTGATTATAGATAGCCGCTCGACCTGCAAGCGTATATTTAAATCCTGCTAGCCATAGAATCACAGATAAATAGGTTCCTAGAATAGAACCTAATACTAAATGATAGTTCCTTAGGCCATTTTTATAATTCTGAATAAGGTCATTAAAGCCATTTTTTATAATACAAATTATTATCGTACCGATAAGCCCAACACTGAACCTGTAAAGGGCAACATATAATATTGGATGTTCTTCGAGAATCGGTTTTACAGTTAATACTGAATAAGCAGTGAAAAGTTGTGCTAAAATCCCAAGACAAATACCAATGTAGAGATTTTTTCTAGTTATGTTGTTAGGTACTTTGTATACCGTAATTGTAATACCACTGATAACAATAAGACCACCCAAATATGATTGGACAGCAATAGTTTCATTAAATAAAATAAATGCTAGAATAAAGATTGATGGTGTATATATTGTGGAAACCAATGCAGATATACTTGAACCCATTCTTTTCAAAGATTCTAAGAAAAATACATCTGCAATGGTTATGCCCAAGAACCCGCTTATTATAAGTACTGTTAATTCATCTGATGAAAATTTTGGAATGGGTATTGAAAAAACTATTATTGTAACAATGAACCCACCCACACCAATCAAATTCTTGATTGCGTTGAGTTGCAAGGCTTCAAATTTCTTTGATGAAATATCAAAGAAAATGACAGCAGAAGACCAGCAAAAGGCGGTTAATAAAGCATAGACATCACCCATAACAAAATTTACCCATCATCCCACAAACAAAAAACCCCACGAATGTGGGGCTTGTCACACCCCATTTACTAAAGTATAAAGAAACCCGGCAATAATGACTCCCCCAATAAAAACAATATTACCAGATTTTTTTCTTCCCAATCCAAAAATGCCTTTTTTCGAAATATCGAAAGGATAAATAAATTCACCGTCCTTTGTTACAATAGTTTCTATATCATTTATTTGAAAATTCTTTATAACAGGTTTTAAATTTTGGTTAAAGTAAACGACTTCTATATGTCCATCCACCTTTTCTGCAGACCCCATGAATTTTTCGCCTGTTTTAAGATATAAAACATCTTGGAAACCCTTGGGTTGGAACGGGGCAAATTGCCCCCAAGCCAACCCAATAAATAGCAATAATGCGATGCGGTTAATCATTAATTAATTCTTCAAAGTAAAATGCAAGGTGATTATTACAATCAGCACATACTTCAATGTGAGATTGATACTCGGAGTTGCAATGTGGACATCCATATTTTTCTACAGGAATTAGGCTCTCATTGTTTCGGTCTTTTTTGTAATCAGACCAAACCCAATAAATGGTAAATGCCCAAAGACTTATTGCAATGTAATTGTCCATACTACGCAAATCTACACATCATCCCACAAACAAAAAAACCCCACGAATGTGGGGCTTTTTATATTCATTATAGTTTCATTCTTCCTAGTCAGAAGTAGTGATATTCTTTTTTGATTCCATGTAAAACAGGACGATTAAGCCAATTAATACAGCCATCAATACATAGAATGCTGGGTTGATGGGTATTGCATCAACAGCCGCATGATAGACTGGCATAATTGCTAAAATAACCTGAATCCCAATTACAACAGGCACTGATTCTTTCAGT
>Ga0208407_1000342_pt1 | contig 21911 bp, 20 predicted proteins | sample ETNtaG_9_FD_185775 | JGI IMG/M metagenome (GOLD analysis project Ga0208407, IMG submission 185775) | Marine microbial and viral communities from oxygen minimum zone, Eastern Pacific Ocean - ETNP201406SV69 (SPAdes) (version 2) | ecosystem: Environmental > Aquatic > Marine > Oceanic ...
CTTTCATTATGCGGCTGAGTCTTACCGACTAAAAACATTTTTGATGTGTCACCATGCCATCCATTGCGAATAACTGTTACATCTATGTTTAAGATATCTCCATCCTTAAGTATTTTTTTATTAGAAGGAATGCCATGGCAGATTACTTGGTTAACACTTGAGCAAATTGTTTTTTCAAAACCGTTGTAACCCATATTTGCAGGAATAGCTTGTTGTTCATTCACAATAAACTCATAACACTTTTTATCGAGCTCCTCAGTACTGACTCCAGGTACTACGAATGGGGTAATCATTTCCAAAACCTCAGCTGCCAATTGACCAGCAACTCTCATCTGAGATATTTGATCTTGATTTTTTAAATTTATCTTCATTTTTTTAAAATTTAATGGACGTTAAGGACTTATCAATATAAAGTACCCTTTTAATGCCAGCGCACAATTTTAGCTCATTAAATCCTCAATTTTCACAATTTTTTACTATCTTTTTTACCCTATTTGAGGGAAATCGTTAATGTCTTTTCCAGCTATTTTAGTTTTAGAAGATGGTTCTGTCATAGAAGGTATTGGATTCGGCGCAAAAGAGCCATCAGTAGGCGAAATTGTTTTTAATACCTCTATGTCAGGTTATCAAGAGATTATTACTGATCCATCGTATGCCAAACAAATCATTGCTTTTACTCATCCTCATATTGGAAATACTGGCATAAATGATGAGGATAATGAGTCTGATGGTATTGTTGCTTCCGGTATTGTGATCAAAGATTTGCCAAGTCATTTTAGCAATTGGCGCGCAACCCAATCTCTTGAAAGTTTCTTAGAATCAAAGAAAACAATAGGAATCTCAAACATTGATACCAGGGCATTGACAGCAAAGCTGAGAGATAACGGATCATTAAAAGCATGTATTGCTCCAGGTGATACAGACTCTTTATCAAAAGCTAATGAGGTCTTAGATCAATTTGATGGCTTGGAGGGCCTAGATCTCGCGAAAGAAGTATCTACTAAAGAATCTTTCTCATGGGATGAGGGTACTTGGCCAAACTATCAAGAGACAAAAAATGAAAAGCTAATTGTTGCAGTTGATTTTGGAGTAAAGAAAAATATTTTAAGACTCTTAAGAAAACATGTGGGAAAAGTACAAGTAGTGAATGCCCAAATCAATTTTGAGGAACTGATGAAGTTAAAACCAGATGGAGTGTTCTTATCTAATGGGCCTGGAGATCCTGAGCCTTGCAATTATGCGATCGAATTAATTCAACAATTGCTTAATATTAACATGCCAATTTTTGGAATATGTTTGGGTCATCAACTGCTTGCTCTTTCGGGTGGATGCAAAACATATAAGATGAAGTTTGGTCATCATGGCGCCAATCATCCCGTACAAGATCTAGCATCTAAAGTGGTATATATCACTAGTCAAAATCATGGTTTTGCAGTTGATTTATCAAGTCTTCCTGAAAATATTGAGCCTACTCATATCTCGTTATTTGATCAAAGCTTGCAAGGTATTGCTTTTAAGGACAAGCCTGCATTTAGTTTTCAGGGGCATCCAGAGGCAAGTCCTGGGCCTCATGAGTTAGAGGAGCTATTTACAAAATTTAATTCAATGATTGAGAGCAATGCCAAAAAGAACTGATATTAAATCTGTTTTGATTATTGGTGCAGGGCCAATAATTATAGGTCAAGCTTGCGAGTTTGATTATTCAGGTGCTCAAGCTTGCAAAGCCCTTAAAGCAGAGGGTTTTAGGGTCATCTTAGTTAATTCTAATCCTGCAACAATTATGACAGATCCCTTGCTTGCAGACGCCACATACATTGAACCGATTCATTGGAAATCAATTGAAAAAATCATTGATAAAGAGCGTCCAGACGCATTGCTGCCTACTATGGGGGGGCAAACTGGTCTCAATACAGCTTTAACATTGGCAAAAGAAGGAGTATTGAAAAAATATAATGTTGAGCTAATTGGCGCATCAAGAGAGGCTATAGATAAAGCAGAAGATAGAGAGCTTTTTGATAAAACCATGAAAGGCATTGGTATCGAAACTCCAAGATCTGGAATAGCTCACTCAATGGAGGAGGCTTTAGCGGTTCAAGAGGGGCTTGGATTCCCCTGCATTATTCGCCCTTCTTTTACTTTAGGCGGTTCGGGAGGAGGAGTTGCTTACAACATTCAGGAATTTAAAGAAATTTGCGAAAAAGGACTAGATCTTTCTCCGACAACCGAGTTGCTAATTGATGAATCTTTGCTTGGCTGGAAGGAATATGAGCTTGAGGTTGTAAGAGATAAAAATGACAATTGCATCATCATATGCTCGATAGAAAATCTTGATCCAATGGGAGTGCATACCGGCGATTCAATTACAGTTGCACCAGCTCAAACATTAACAGATAAAGAATATCAAATTTTACGAGACCAATCTTTCAAAATTTTAAGAGAAATTGGGGTTGAGACTGGAGGAAGCAATGTTCAATTTGGTATTAATCCTGAAAATGGAAGAGTGGTTGTAATTGAGATGAATCCTAGAGTTAGCCGTTCATCTGCCCTGGCTTCAAAAGCAACTGGCTTTCCAATTGCCAAGGTTGCCGCGTTGTTATCTGTTGGATTTACATTAGATGAACTGCTGAATGATATTACCAATGGCTTAACACCTGCATCATTCGAACCATCTATCGATTATATAGTTACAAAAATTCCAAAGTTTGCTTTTGAGAAATTTCCTCAGGCAGATGACAGACTTACAACTCAAATGAAATCTGTTGGTGAAGTAATGGGTATCGGAAGAACTTTTCAAGAATCTCTTCAAAAAGCCCTCCAAAGCTTAGAGGAAGACTTGCATGGTTTCGAAGGCATCTTAGACAATTCCTCCAATCACAATGAAACTCTCCGCTATCAACTTACATTTCCTAGTTCTAAGAGAATTTTATATGTTGCAGAGGCAATAAGGCTTGGGTGGGATATTGATCAATTAAATCAATTAACAGGAATAGATTTTTGGTTTCTGCACCAAATAATAGATTTAATTGATGAAGAAAACATTCTTCAGGATACGAAACTTCAGGAAATAGATTTTCATAAAATGCTTCACCTAAAACAAAAAGGTTTCGCTGACCAGAGAATTGCTAAATTAACTAGATCAACTTCTCAAGATGTAAGAAACCTCAGAAAGAAACTAGGTGTTATACCTTCCTTTAAAAGAGTGGATACTTGTGCTGCTGAATTTGCTACCGAAACTGCATATATGTATTCATCTTATGAGGGTGAGTGCGAATCTCGTCCCACGAACCACAAAAAAGTGATTGTTTTGGGCAGTGGCCCAAATAGGATCGGTCAGGGCATAGAGTTTGATTATTGTTGTGTGCATGCTTCATTTGCACTTCAAGAGGAAGGCTATGAATCTATTATGATAAATTGCAATCCTGAAACTGTTTCTACAGATTACGACACATCTAATAGATTATATTTTGAACCAATTACAGAAGAAAAAGTATTAGATATTATTGATCGAGAAAAACCCGAAGGTGTAATTATTCAATTTGGTGGTCAGACGCCCTTGAAGCTTTCCGAGGTACTATTATCAAATAATGTAACAATTCTTGGCACAGATGTAGATGCCATTGATAGATCAGAGGATAGAGAGAGATTCCAATCTCTTGCTCACCAACTAAACCTGAAGCAACCCCCTAATAGCACAGTTAAGAATCTGAGAGAGGCTCTAGTGGCATCTGAAGAAATTGGATTCCCAATAGTTGTTAGACCCTCATATGTGCTTGGTGGAAGGGCAATGGAGCTTGTTCACACACCAGTTGAGCTTGAAAAATATTTAAAAGAAGCTGTAGAGGTCTCAGACCAAAAACCAATCTTGCTAGATGGGTATTTGACTGACGCCATTGAAGTTGATGTAGACATTATTTCTGATGGCAGGGACATTGAGATAGGAGGTATTTTGCAACATATTGAACAAGCTGGAATACATTCTGGTGATTCTGCATGTTCTCTCCCGCCATATAGCCTATCTGAAAAAGTGATTAAGGAAATTGAAAACCAAGCAAAGAAGATTGCGAAAGAGTTAAATGTTATTGGATTGATGAATATTCAATTTGCTGTTCAAGATGAAGATGTTTTTATTATTGAGGTGAATCCTAGGGCCTCAAGAACTGTTCCATTTATCTCTAAGTGCATAGGAAAATCATTGGTTAAGTCTGCAACAAAAACCATGGTCGGAAAAACATTAAAAGACATAGGTTTTTCTATCGAGCTACCTAAGAATTATTTTTTTGTAAAAGAAGCTGTTTTACCTTTTGATAAATTTCCTGCCGTTGATCCAATTCTTGGTCCAGAAATGAAATCTACTGGAGAGGTAATGGGTATTGGCTCAAGTTTTGGAGAAGCATATGCAAAAGCACAAAGAGCAGCAAATAAAATTTTTCCTGATTCAGGTCTTGCATTTATTAGCGTCAAAGAATCTGATAAAAAATATTTACCTAACTTACTTCCCATACTTGTTGAGCATGGGTTTTCATTAATTGCTACCAAAGGAACTGCTAATGCTATTAAAGAGCTTGGACATGAGGCTCAAATTATTAATAAAGTAACCGAAGGAAGGCCTCATATTGTTGATGAGCTTTTAAATAATAGGATAAATTTATTGATTAATACTACTGAAGGGCGTCAGTCAATTGAGGACTCTGCATCTATAAGAACAACAGCATTACAAAATAAATTATTTTGTGTCACTACAATTTTTGGTGCATTTGCTCTCTTAGAAGCTATGAGCACTCATTCCGATGACTGGATTTATAATTCTTTGCAAGAAATCAATTAACTTTTTTCATTTGATATAATGACTGCATGGATAGACTTCCCATTACAAAAGCAGGAGAGAAAGATCTCACCGAACAGCTACGTCAGCTAAAGACAAAAGATAGGCCTGAAATCTCTCAAGCTATTGCAGAAGCTCGTGCTCACGGAGATCTTAAAGAAAATGCTGAGTATCATGCTGCAAAAGAGCAGCAGGGTTTTATCGAGGCAAAAATTCAAGAAATAGAGCATGCTCTTGCTAATGCTCAAGTCATAGATGTTAAAGATATTCCTGAGACTGGTAGGGTTGTTTTTGGCGCAACTATAGATTTATATGACCTAACCAATGATAAGTCTATTACTTATAAAATTGTTGGCAATTTAGAATCTAATCCTGAAGCAGGCTTAATATCTATTCAGACACCAATTGCTCAAGGTTTAATGGGAAAAAATGTTGGTGATGAAGTTTCAATATCCACGCCCTCTGGAACCATTGATCTTGAGATTGAAAAAGTGAAACATCTCTAAAATTTATGCACGCTGATTCATGGGCGTTAAAAGCAAAAAAGCTTGGTCTTCGATCCCGTGCGGTTTTTAAATTAGAAGAAATTTTAACTAAAACTAAAACCCTGCAAAAAAATAGTTTAGTGCTGGATATAGGTTCTGCTCCCGGGGGCTGGTCTGAGTTAATAAAAGCGATGGCTCCTTCATCAAATGTTTATGCAATAGATCTTCTGCCAATGGATCCAATCAAGGATGTAATATTCTTCCAAGAAGATATTGTAAACATTGATGAGATTGAAGAAATTTTATTACTTAAATCAAAATTTGACCTTGTTATTTCAGATTTAGCCCCCAATTTATCTGGTATAAGAGCTGTTGATGAAGAAAATATATTTGAATTAAATATTATTACCCTTAGAACTGCTTTGAGCTACTTAAGCAAATCTAATGGGTCATTCGTAATTAAAACGTTTCAGAATAGTTTATTAAAAAAATTAAGAATTGAAATGGAAAAGAGCTTTCATTTAGTTCAAACTTATAAACCTGCTGCTTCAAAGAGCAAGTCAGCAGAAATTTATTTATATGGAGAAAGGCCGTTATGAATTCTGTTTTTAAAAATGCATTAGTTTGGGTTTTGTTGGGCTCAGCCTTAATATTTATATTTAATAATATAGAAAATGCCTCTTCCTCAAAGAGAGAAATGATTTCGTACAGTCAGTTCAAGCAAGAAGTGCTTTCAGATCGTATTGCCAAGGTTATATATAAAGGTGATCAGATGACTATTTTTGGTGAACGCCTTGACGGCACCAGATTTGAAACTCGTCATCCAATTTATAAGAGAGATGAGTCTGTTGACAATGCAATAGAAGAGCATGGGGTCATTACTGTATTTGAAAGTGTTGAGCAGCCTTCAATATGGTCTCAACTTTTAGTGGGATCTTTTCCAATCCTTTTGCTCTTAGGAATCTTTTTCTTTTTTATGCGACAAATGCAAGGAGGCATGTCAGGAAGAGGTGGACCAATGGCATTTGGTAAGAGTAAAGCAAAATTAATGGAAGGCGGAAAAGTCAATACTACTTTCGAGGATGTCGCTGGCTGTGAAGAGGCCAAGCAAGATGTCCAAGAGCTTGTAGATTTTTTAAGAGACCCCACAAGATTTCAAAAATTAGGCGGTAAAATACCAAGAGGTGTTTTGATGGTAGGCCCCCCAGGAACTGGTAAAACACTTTTAGCAAGAGCTATTGCCGGCGAGGCTAAAGTTCCATTCTTTTCTATATCTGGTTCAGATTTTGTCGAAATGTTTGTTGGTGTAGGTGCATCCAGAGTAAGAGATATGTTTGAGCAAGCTCAGAAGAATTCACCCTGTATTGTTTTCATTGATGAAATTGACGCAGTTGGACGTCACAGAGGTGCAGGCATGGGCGGTGGACATGACGAAAGAGAGCAAACATTAAATCAGTTGCTCGTTGAGATGGATGGTTTTGATGGTAATGATGGTGTGATTGTTGTTGCAGCAACGAATAGACCTGACGTATTAGATCCTGCCTTGCTGAGGCCCGGGCGTTTTGATAGACAGGTTGTTGTAGATTTGCCTGATCTAAGAGGCAGAGAGCAAATCCTAAAAGTGCATATGAAAAAAGTTCCACTTTCAAAGGATGTTGATGCGTTGGTTATCGCAAGAGGAACGCCAGGCTTTTCTGGAGCAGACCTTGCCAATCTAATTAATGAAGCTGCTTTGTTTGCTGCTAGATACGGCGATAAGAAGGTTGATCAAAGTCATTTAGATTTAGCTAAGGACAAAATTATGATGGGGCCAGAACGCAAATCAATGATCATGACTGACGATCAAAAAAGAATTACTGCATATCATGAAGCTGGGCATGCAATAGTTGGAAGATTGAGTCCTGAGCATGATTCTGTATACAAAGTAACAATCATTCCAAGAGGAAGAGCTCTTGGAGTAACAATGTTTTTGCCTGAGGAAGATAGATACATGCAAAGTAAGCAGTATCTTCATAGCAGAATTGCTGCCCTTTTTGGCGGAAGAATTGCTGAAGAAATTATTAATGGAAAAGATGGCATCACAACGGGTGCATCCAATGATATTGAGGTCGCAACTGGGATAGCAACTAATATGGTTACCAAGTGGGGATTGTCTGATTTAGGGCCTTTAAAATATGGTGAAGATGATTCAAGCCCATTTCTAGGAAGGTCTGCAGCAATGGCTCCTAAAGGTATTGGTGGAGAAACATCTAACAGTATTGATTTAGAAGTGAAGAAAATAATCGAAACTAATTATAAAAAAGCTACTAAGCTGCTTAAAGATAATCTTGATAAACTACACACCATGGCAGAATCACTCCTGACTTATGAAACAATTGATTCAGATCAAATTGATGACATTATGGCTGGAGCTAAACCTAGGGCTCCAAAAGATTGGGATGAGCCAAAATCTCCAAAGAGTAAAACTTCTAAAAAAACTTCCATAAAGGGTACCGCAGAAGAGTTATAATCTTTTTCCATGATTATAAAATTTGGCACTGACGGGATTCGCGGCCCAGTTGAATCTAAAATTACTCCTGAAGTCTGCTTAAGAATAGGGCATGCAGCGGGAGTAGTTCTAAAAGAAATGGGTTGGGAAACAGTTCTTATTGGTAAAGATACTCGCGTTTCAGGTTATATGCTTGAATCTGCTCTTCAAGCCGGATTTATTGCTGCGGGGGTAAACGTTAGATTACTTGGCCCATTACCCACACCTGGCGTTGCGTATCTAACTCGATCATTAAGAAATCAGTTTGGGTTAGTAATTAGCGCATCTCATAACAACTATCTAGATAATGGGATTAAGTTATTTGCTGGAACTGGTGAAAAAATTTCTAATGATGCTGAGAAAAAAATAGAGAACCTTCTGGCAGGAGATTTGAAGCCTGTTAAAACTTCTGAACTGGGCAAAGCCCAAAGATTTGATGAGTCTGGAGATAGATACATAGAGTTTTGCAAATCAACCGTCCCTCCTGATATCTCATTTGATTCATTAAGAATAATTCTAGATTGTGCAAACGGAGCCTGTTACAAGGTCAGTCCTTCAATTTTGAGAGAGTTGGGAGCAGAAGTAATCACAATAGCTACTGAGCCAGATGGATATAATATTAATCATGAATGTGGCTCCACTCATCCTGAAAGAGTTCAAGAGGAAGTTATTAAACAAAGAGCAGATTTTGGTATTGCGCTTGATGGAGATGGAGATCGAGTGGTCCTGATTGATAGACAGGGTAATATTTTAGATGGCGACGATATTATGTATATTCTTGCTTACGCTAACCCCAATAGAACTGGACCATGGTCAGGAATAGTCGGAACTGCCATGACCAATCTGGGTCTTGAAGAAGGCGTAAAAAAATTAGGGTATAAGTTTAAAAGAGCTGATGTTGGCGACAAGCATGTAAGTCAAATGCTTCATAAAGAAGGCTGGATGCTGGGAGGAGAACCCTCCGGCCATATTATTTGCCGTGACTTGGTAAGCACAGGAGATGGGACAATTGCAGCATTAAAAGTTATATCTTCTTTATTACTTTTAGAAAAAAACCCTGAAGACATTTTACGTAATTATACAAAAATACCTCAGATTAATATTAATGTGGAAGTTGAAAGTAAAGATATTCTTTCAGATCCTAATCTTCAAAAGAAAGTAAAAGAAATTGAATCAGATCTTACTGTTGGTAGGGTTTTAGTTAGGCCTTCTGGAACCGAGAGCAAGATCAGAGTAATGGTTGAGTCAGATGATGAGATAACCGCCACCAAATATGCAAAAGATATTGCAGCAATGTTTAAAAAATAACCCATGTCATTATGCTTAGTAGCAAATTGGAAGCTTAATGGTTCCATAGCATTCAATCATCAATGGGCGCTTGAATTTTTTAGAACCTTTAATGGCAACAATTTTTCCTCTCTAGGTATTGCGCCTGCTTCTTTATACTTAGATCATTTGAAGAGTGTGATTGGAGACCATGATATTAAGATTGGCTCTCAAAATATTGATTTAGAAGAAACAGGGGCGCGCACTGGAGAAATCTCTGCCTCTATGATTAAAGACTTAGGATGTGCATTTAGTATTATTGGCCACTCTGAAAGACGAATGTTATTTGATGAAACCAATCAAATGATTTGTCAGAAATTAATTCGAGCCAATAATAACTCTCTAACTCCAATCTTATGCATTGGAGAGTCGGCCGAAGAGAACCAAAGCAATAATACTTTTAATGCACTTGAGCAACAGATTATTGAGGCTCTTGAGAATGCAAATGAGTTAAGTTCTTTGATTATTGCCTATGAGCCTGTTTGGGCGATTGGGTCTGGGAAAACACCAAACCCAGAAGAAATAAATTCAGTTCATGAAATGATCAAAGATGTAGTACAATCTCGTTTTCCAAAAATTGGTTTAGAGTCAGTTTTGTATGGAGGGAGTGTAAACTTCAAAAATGCATCATCTTTGTTCGAGCAAAAAAATATTGATGGAGCATTAATAGGTGGAGCTTCTCTAGATGGAAGAGAATTTGCTTTAATTGCAAATGTCTTTAATGAACTAAGGGTATAAAAATGATTATCACAACAATTAAAATTATCTGCATAATCCTAGCAATTGTATTAATTGTCTTAGTAATTTTGCAGCAAGGAAAGGGTTCTGACCTGGGTTCAGCTTTTGGTGGCGGGTCTTCAAATTCTATGTTTGGTGCAGTAGGACCTTCTAACTTTCTTGGAAAACTGACAGCATTTATTGCCGCTCTTTTTTTAATCTTGAATTTAGCTCAAGCAGTTTTATTAAAAAATGCTAACACTGAAGTCTTGTTTACTGATGAAGAAATCCAAGAAGCAGCTAAAACAACCGAAATTCCAGTAGAGTAATTCAATAAGATCTCTGAATCTTATAATCTGATATGGTGCCGAAAGCGGGACTTGAACCCGCACGAGCTTTCGCTCACTAACCCCTCAAGCTAGCGTGTCTACCAATTCCACCACTTCGGCAAAGTGAAGAATTATAACAAGATAAATTTTTATTTCTTAAATAAATTTGAATTAACTTGACCTCAAGCACATGCTTTCTATACACTCTATTTCTCTGCGATGCGGGGTGGAGCAGTCTGGTAGCTCGTCGGGCTCATAACCCGAAGGTCGTTGGTTCAAATCCAGCCCCCGCTACCAGTAAATTAGATACGAACTGGGGCAATTGCCCCATTTTTATTTTTAGAGATATGAGAATAGAAGAAATAGAAGAAGCCATCGAACCTGTTGTGACCAGTCATGGCTGTGAGCTTTGGGGTGTTGAATTATTAAGAGGTAAAAAGAGACCTACAATTAGAGTCTATATTGATGCAATTGCTGGCGCAACCATAGAGGATTGTGAAAAAGTGGCGAAGGATCTTAACTATGAGCTCGCTTTAAATGATGCATTTTTAGATCAGGACTATGTTCTAGAGGTATCTACACCGGGTATAGATAGAAAGTTTTTTAAAGCTGAACAACTGTCAGCATTCCTCAAAGAGGAATTTGATTTAAAATTAAGAGAGATTAGAAATGGTAAAAAAAGTCTTGTAGCCAAGCTTATAGATGTAAAGAATGATGAAATCTTGTTTGATTGCGGAGAAGAAGAAATGAGTTTAAATTTTATAGATCTTGATCTGTGCAGATTAAAGCCTAATTTTGAGGAACTTATGAGGGTAAATAAATAATGGAAAGCATTGAAATTTTAGCAGTAGTTGAATCTGTTTCTAATGAGAAAGGGATTGAAGAGAGAATAATATTTGGAGCTCTAGAGACAGCTATTGCAAGTGCATCTCTTAGGCATTTTCATGAAGATGCAGATATATCTGTTTCCATTGATCGAACTTCAGGAGAATACTCAACTCATAGGCATTGGCTTGTAGAAGATGAAAATTCTGAAGATTTTCATAAGGAAACTCATATTACAGAATCAGATTCTAAAATGAGTATTGGTGATACTTTTTCTCAAGATGTAGATAATGTTGCATTTGGAAGAATTGAAACTCAAGCAGCTCGTCAAGTCATGATGCAAAAGGTTCGTGAAGCCGAAAGAGATACTATCGTGGCAATGTTTAAATCTCAAGATAATTCCTTAATGAATGGAACTGTCAAAAGAGTAACCAGAGACAACATTATTGTTGAAATTGGAAATGACATCGAAGCGATTCTTCCAAGAGACCAATTGCTTCCAGGCGAGATATATAAAATTAACGATAGGATGCGAGCCATACTTCAAATCAAAGAAATTGAAGGCAGGGGTTCCCAGCTAATGTTAAGCAGAACATGCTCTGAAATGGTAACAGAATTATTTAGAATTGAAGTTCCCGAAATTAATGAGGATATCATTGAAATCAGAGGAATTGCTAGAGATGCTGGTTCTCGATCAAAAATTACTGTTAAAACAAATGATGGGCGCATTGATCCTGTAGGAGCATGCGTAGGAATGAGAGGCTCAAGAGTGCAGTCAGTTTCTGGCGAGCTTGGAAATGAAAGAATAGATATTATTATTTATGATGACAATCCTGCACAAATGGTAATCAATTCGCTTGCTCCTGCAAAAGTTGAATCAATTGTTATGGATGAGGATTCTCGTTCAATGGAGCTTGCTGTAAATGAAGAAAATTTAGCTCTTGCCATAGGTTCAAGAGGTCAAAATATTAGACTAGCATCTAGACTTGTCGGATGGGAATTAAACATTATCAGCAGCAATGAAGCTAAAGCAAAAGAGAGGGTTGTTGAAGCGGAATTTCAAGCTAAGCTTATGGACAATCTAAGCATTGATGAAAAAGAGGCTGAAGCTCTTATCAGAGGAGGATTTTTAACTTTTGATGACATTGCTTATGCCGAAGATGACAAGCTATCTGTTGCCATGGAAATTGATGAGGCAAGAGCCGAAGAAATTAAAGCCGCAGCTGCAGACGCTGCTTTGATGGAAGCTATGGGTGAGATAACTCAAGAAGAATCAAATCTGGAATCACTTACAGAATTAGGCTTTAGTGAAGAAGATGTCGAAACTCTTGTGTCTAATGCTCTAAAAAGCAAAGATGATATTGCAGAATTAGCTGTGGATGAGCTGCAAGATATTATTGAAATCACCGAAAAGAAAGCAGCAGATATAATAATGAAAGCTCGAGAAAGCTGGTTTAACTAAAAAAGGAAGTTATTGCTTTGGGACTTACAGTAAAAGATTTTGCGAAAACCTTAAAAATTAAGGATGATGCTCTATTGGAAAGAATGAAGGCTGCTGGACTTTCTCATAGCTCAGCCTCAGATGAAATAACTCCTGCTGATAAATTAGCGATACTCAAATCATTAAAAGAACGAAAAAGTTCTGGGCCTTCTTCTGTTTCATCATCCTCAAGTAGTGGAGGAGTTACAGTTAAGTCAAAAGGCACACTTTCTCAGCCTGCTGCATCTACTCCTAGCTCATCTGAGGGTCTAACAGATAATATTGAGGCAAAAAGGCAAGCAGCCGCTGAAAATTTAAAAGAACAGCAACAAAAAAGAGAAGATCAGATTAAAGAGGCTATCCGTTTAAAACAAGAACAAAAACAAGCCGCAAAGAAAGCACAACAGCAAAAACCTGCTACCCAGCAAAAACCACAAACAAGAATTAATGTTAAAGATCAATTATCTAGAGCAGCCAAGGATTATTCTCGAAGAGAAACTAGTTTCAACGATGGTACCGAGCACCAATTCGCAAAACCTGCTGAATTTATCAAGCGAGATGTAGAAGTGCCAGAAATGATTCAGGTTGGTGAGTTGGCCAAGCTAATGTTTATCAAAGGTGGTGAAGTCGTTAAAGTCTTGATGAGCATGGGAGTTGCGGCATCAATCAATGACTCAATTGATCAGGAAACTGGTATCTTGGTTGCTGATGAATTAGGCCACAATGGAATTGCTTTGAGTGATTCATCAGTGGAGGATGAAATCATAGGCAACATAAATTATTTAGATATCCCCAAAACTAGAGCACCAGTTATAACAGTTATGGGACATGTTGATCATGGCAAAACAACCTTGCTTGATTTTATTCGTAATACTAAAGTAGTCGATGGAGAAGCTGGTGGAATTACGCAGCATATTGGGGCATATCAAGTGCCGGTTGGTGATTTCGTGATTACATTTATAGATACTCCAGGACACGCCGCATTTTCCTCTATGAGAGCCAGAGGAGCTAATACAACTGATGTTGTAATTTTAGTTGTAGCTGCAAATGATGGAGTTATGCCTCAAACAGAAGAAGCTATCAATCATGCTAAAGCAGCTGGCGTTTCAATTGTTGTAGCAATCAACAAAATGGATCTACAAGGCGCAGATGTAGAAAAAATTAAAGGAGATTTAGCTGCAAAAGACTTAACTCCAGAGGACTGGGGTGGAAATATTCAAATGGTCCCAGTTTCTGCATTAAAAGGTGATGGGGTTGATAAGCTTCTTGAAGCTGTAGTTCTAGAATCAGAGCTTTTAGAGCTTAAGGCTCACTTTGAGGGACAAGCTCAAGGAGTTGTTATTGAATCTGAATTAGATAAATTCAGAGGAGCTGTTGCTACATTGCTTGTTCAAAACGGCACTTTGAAAGTTGGAGATATGGTTGTTTGTGGTTCTGCTGTCGGAAAAGTTAAAAGCATTATTGGTTCTGACGGGAGCAAATTAAAATCTGCTGAACCTTCTTTTGCCGTAGAGATATTAGGACTTAGCAATGTTCCTGATGCAGGTGAAACCTTCCAAGTGGTTAAGAATGATAAAGAGGCACGTGAAATCGCTGAATTTAGAGAGAGTAAGCTTAAAGATCGAAAAGTTTTGAAACAAAGAGATGAAAGCCTTGGTAATATCTTTGAATCCATGGGCCAATCTAACAAAAAGATATTAAATGTTATCTTGAAATCTGATGTTGCTGGTACTTCTGAAGCAATTGTTGCAGCCTTAGCTGAAATCGGAAATGATGATGCATCCATTAAAGTTGTTGCTTCTGGTGTTGGAGGAATTTCTGAATCAGATGCAAACTTGGCGCTAGCAACAGAATCAATTATTCTAGGCTTTAACGTTCGCTCAGATAATGCTGCCAAGAAAATTATTGAGGGTGAGGAAATATTGCTGTCTTATCACAGTATTATTTATGAATTAATAGATGAAGTTAAGGCTAGATTAAGCGGCTTGCTAGATCCAATTATTAAAGAAGAGATTGTAGGAACGGCTGAGGTTCTAGAAGTATTTAATTCTCCTAAATTTGGTCAAGTAGCAGGGTGTATGGTAGTTGAGGGATCTATTATGAAAAGCAAACCTGTAAGAGTTCTAAGAGATGATGTTGTAATTCATCAAGGTGAGCTTGATTCACTTAGAAGATTTAAAGATGATGTTGCAGAGGTTAAATCTGGAATAGAATGCGGAGTTGGCATCAAGAACTATAAAGATATAAGACCTGGCGACAAAGTAGAAGTTTTTGATAGAAAAGAAGAGGCTCAAAGTATTTCATAGCATGTCTTCTACGAGATTGCCGAAGATAGAAGATTTTTTAAAAAAAGAAATATCTCAAATTATTTCTTCTCAAGTTAAAGATCCGCGTTATAAATTTCTTAATATAGTTGATGTTAAATGTTCATCTGATCTTGGTGTTGCTAAGGTTTTTTATACAATCATTAATGGAGATATTTCTGATTCACCTGACATCAAATCCCTTGAAAAATTTGCTTCAATGATAAGATCTAAGCTCTCACAATTTATGCAGATTAGAAGAGTCCCAAAACTGATATTTAAATATGATGAAAGCCTTCAAAGATATAATAATATCGATGCATTATTAAATTCATTAAGTGATTAGCGGATTTCTCTTAGTAAACAAAGATCCTGGTATTACTTCATCTAGGGTTGTGCAAATTTTAAAAAAGAAATTTAATCTTAATAAAGTTGGCCATTTAGGTACCTTAGACCCTATCGCAACTGGGCTTCTAATTATTGCAATTAATAGGGCTACTAAGTTCGCATCTCTTCTCTTGCAAAGCGAAAAGTCATATCGAGCTGAGGTTACATTAGGCATTCAGACCGATACTGATGATGCTGAGGGTGAAGTCATATCTTTTAAAGAAGTAAATTTAAATGAGTCTGAAGCCGAAGAAGCCCTATTAACATTTTTAGGTGATAGCGATCAATTGCCACCAAACTATTCAGCCCTTAAGCACAAAGGTAAGCCCATGTATAAATATGCAAGAGATGGAATTAAGGTTGAGAAAGCAGCAAGAAAAATATTAATTCAGAATATACAAAATATTGATATAAATTTACCTAGAGTTTCATTTGATATTAAATGCTCTAAAGGTACTTATATTAGATCTATTGCAAGAGATTTAGGATTTAAGCTTGGTTGCGGAGCCCATTTATCAAAATTAATTAGAACAAGTCAAGAAAAATTTATGCTTTCTGACGCTTGCTCAATAGATGATACTAGCCTAGAAAAATTAATATCATTAGAAGATGCTTTTCAAGATTTAGACTTTGTTCAATTGAATGAAACAGATAGTGCAGTATTTCTTCATGGTAGACCCATAGAAACAGACTTTGACCACACTCATTTATTAAGAGTGTATGATGCTGAAAATCAATTTATTGCAATTGGAAAAAATACAAGTATGGGCTTCAAACATGAATACCTTGTTTAATAAGTAAATAAGTAATAAGCTACACCATCTTAAACTTTAGATATGCGAGGTTTAAGAGGATTTTTGGTGCATATCCAAGGAGAAAATAAGCATGGCTTTATTAAAAGAAGAAAAGAATAAAATTGTTAAAGAGTTTCAGAACAGCGACACTGATACTGGCTCACCGGAAGTGCAAATAGCCCTTCTAACCGAAAATATAAATAAATTACAATCTCATTTTAAAATTCATAAAAAAGACCATCATTCAAGAACAGGTCTTATTAGAATGGTTAACCTAAGAAGAAAGCTTTTAGCTTATCTAAAAAGAAAAAATCCAGAAAGCTATCAAGACATCATTAAATCTCTTAAATTAAGAGGATAAACAAGGAAAATCGTGGAAGAAAATAAATTAAATACCCAATCCGTAGAATTCGAATACGGAAATAAAACTGTAAAGATTGAAACTGGCAAAATTGCAAGACAGGCTACATCAAGCATTATCGTTACTATAGATAACTTAGTTGTTTTAACAACTATGGTGGCCAGAAAGGAGGCAGATCCAAAGAAAGATTTCTTTCCGTTGGCTGTCTTCTACCAAGAAAAATTTTATGCTGCTGGAAAAATACCAGGTGGATATTTCAAGAGGGAAGCCAGACCCACTGAGCAGGAGACGCTAACTTCAAGGCTTATTGATAGGCCTATAAGGCCGCTGTTTCCAGAAGATTTTAAAAATGAAATACAAATTTTCTGTACAGTCTTATCGTCAGATAAAAATATTAATCCTGATATAGCTTCCTTAATTGGGGCCTCTGCAGCACTCTCAATTTCAGGAGTTCCATTCCAAGGCCCTCTAGGAGCTGCAAGAGTTGGTTTCATTGATAGTAATTATGTTTTAAACCCTTCTCCTGAAGAGCTTGAAAATTCTATGTTAGATATGGTTGTTGCAGGAACTGAAGATGCTGTATTGATGGTGGAATCCGAAGCAAATGAGTTGAGCGAAGATCTTATGTTAGGCTCAGTTCTTTATGGTCATCAAGAGATGCAAAAAGTTATTAAAGCTTGCTCAGACTTAAGAGCTAAATTAAATCCTACTCCATGGGAGTATTCTGAGGATGAGTTAACTGCTGAATTTAAAATTAAGATTACTGAAGCTTTCACTGACGAAATTGCTAGCGCGTTTAAGATTGCTGATAAATCTGATAGGGGAGAGGCAATTAATAATGTTAGAGAGAGGATTAATGAAGCCCATGAGGAACTTGATGAAATAGAAAGAGGCAAATTAATGAATGCTTTTAAATTAGTTGAAAAAGATGTGGTAAGAAAAAGTATTTTATCCAATGAGCCTAGAATTGATGGGAGAGATTTAGATACTGTGAGACCAATTTATGTTGAAACAGATGTTCTGCCAAGCGTTCATGGTTCTTCTTTGTTTACTCGTGGTGAAACTCAAGCTCTTGTTGCAGCAACACTTGGTTCTACAAGAGACGCCCAAAGGATTGAAGGATTGAATGGAGAGCAATCAAATACATTCATGCTGCATTATAATTTTCCAGCATACAGTGTAGGCGAGATTGGTATGCCGCTTGGACCAAAACGAAGAGAGATTGGCCATGGTAACTTAGCAAAAAGAGCTATTAAGGCTGTTCTTCCAGATTCTGAAGAATTTGGCTACACCCTAAGAGTTGTTTCGGAAATTACTGAATCTAATGGCTCTAGCTCTATGGCTTCTGTATGTGGAACCTCTCTTTCATTGATGGATGCAGGTGTACCCATTACAAACCCAGTTGCCGGAATAGCAATGGGACTTATTAAGGAAGAAAGTGATTTTGCTGTTTTGACAGATATTCTTGGTGATGAAGATCACCTGGGTGATATGGACTTTAAAGTTGCTGGAACTAAAGATGGCGTTACTGCATTGCAAATGGATATAAAAGTTCAAGGGATTACAGCTGAAATTATGGAGTCCGCTTTAGAAAAAGCGAAAAATGCAAGGATGCATATTTTAGAAAAAATGAATGAAGTAATTTCTGCTCCGAAAGAATTGTCTGATAATACTCCAGCGATGAAAAAGATTACAGTGCACCAAGATAAGATAAAAGAGATTATTGGTAAAGGTGGAGCTGTTATCAAGGGTATGCAAGCTGACACAGGAGCATCTGTAGATGTAAATGATGATGGCGTGGTAACTATATTTGGTGAAACACAATCAATTATGAAAGCGGCGCTTGAAATCATCGAAGGTATAATAGAAGATCCTGAGCTAGATAAAGTTTATGAAGGAAAGGTGGTCAAAATTGTAGATTTTGGTGCTTTTGTAAATATTTTGCCTGGTAAGGATGGGCTACTTCATGTTTCCGAGATTTCCTCTGAGAGGGTGGAGAATGTTTCTGATGTTCTTAGCGAAGGTGATGTTATTAAGGTCAAATTAATTGGATTTGATCGCGGAAAAATGAAATTATCTAAAAAAGTTTTAGAGCAGTAACAACTACAAAATAAACAATATTTATATTATATAAGTACTAATATTTATATTGAAGACAGGTAAATCAACCAAATGTCAAATTTAGAGTGTTTTTTCTTACGTTTTTCTTGTTCACTATTTATTTTTATGTTCTGATAGGCATAACTAACCATGCAAACCATAGGGGGAAATTATGGATAATGCATTTAGAATGTTAAGCGACCTAGTTAGTAATCTAACTAGTGTAATCGTTGGTATCTTAGGACTTGGTATCGTTGGAAGCCTTGCTTTTGGTGATATGATGGGACTAGACGTAATTGGAAACATTACTTCTTTAGTTGAATCCTTAGCTTCTGGCGGTGTTGTAGGACTACTTGTACTAGCAGTTCTATACAGCTTAGTTAACAGATAAGCATTGCTTAATCTACGTTAGAAAGGGTCATTAGGCCCTTTCTAACCTTTTTATAAAAATGAATCTTAATAACTCTCTTATCAAACTCACTTCTTTTTTTAATAAGTTATTAAAATTATTGTTGCCCTTAGTAGCAGTCTCGCTATTGCTGGGTATTATTTTTGGTCCTACTACTCCATTCGTTGGAGATGTTTACAAAAATGTTGCAGATATCTTAAACATGCTTGGTGAAGATGCATTGTTGGTATTGGTATCTTTAATAATAATTTTGATATTTTTTAATAAAGAATAGTAAAGTAGAGCATCAATTCCCAGATAAATTAAAGTATCTGACTATTTCTTATTTTTCTTAACATTAATTGCTGATGGTGGCTATGGGTGGAATTGAACCACCGACCCCAGCGTTATGAGTGCTGTGCTCTAACCATCTGAGCTACATAGCCAAGTGGTGAAATGATAAAGAACTTGATTTAGAAGTCAAACATTAAATTTAAAGTGAATTACATCCCCATCCATGACCAAATAATCCTTTCCTTCAAGTCTTAATTTGCCATCTCGCTTGGCGCCAGACTCTCCCTTACAGACAATAAAGTCTTCATATGAAATGACTTCAGCTTTGATAAAGCCTCTCTCAAAATCAGTGTGAATAACACCTGCTGCTTGAGGTGCTAAGGAGTTCTTGCAAATTGTCCAAGCCCTAGATTCTTTTGGTCCAGACGTGAAAAATGTTTCAAGATTAAGTAGCTTGTAGCCCGCAAGGATAATTTTATTTAGTACAGGCTCATCCATTCCAAGTAACTCTAGATATTCTGATTGCTCTTCTTCCTCTAGGGCGGCTAGTTCATGCTCAACCTTAATAATAGCTGGAATTATATTCATTCCATTGCTTTTTGCATAAGCCTTTATGTCATCGAGACTATTCTTTGAATCGTCATCAGATAAATTTGCGACCAAAACCATTGGTTTAGTTGATAGTAAGTTCATACTCTCAATAAATTTTATTTCTTCAATATCAAAATTATCAAGTTTTGGTAGATTTCCATTTTCCATCAGCATTTTTAAAGACTGAATAATTGCTTTGTGTTTCTTTGCATCTCCATCTCCTGACCTAATAAGTTTCTCCAACTTTTGCTCTCTTTTTTCTAGAACTTCAAGATCGGCAAAAATTAATTCAAGATTAATGGTCTCAACATCTTTTAGTGGGTTAATTGCACCATCTACATGCACAACACTCTCATCATCAAAGCACCTAACTACATGAAGTAGGGCATTCATTTCTCTAATATTAGATAGAAATGCGTTTCCTAAGCCTTCGCCTTTAGAAGCTCCTTTTACAAGCCCAGCGATATCTACAAAGCTCATTGTTGTAGGAATTACTTTTTCAGAATTTACAATATTATTAATGCTATCTAGTCTTTTATCAGGAACATTTACTATTCCAAGGTTTGGCTCAATTGTGCAAAATGGAAAATTTTCAGCTGGAATAGAGGATTTTGTGATCGCGTTGAATAAGGTTGATTTTCCTACGTTAGGCAATCCCAAAATACCACATTTAAATCCCATCTTTATTCGGTATGAAGTTTTAGTTGAGCATTCCGCATATCATTGTTGCTTAATAGCTCAATAATATTATTAAATTTATAAAAGCTTTGTAGTATTGAATCTTTTTCAACTGGTTTAAATTTACCTAAAACCCAGTTTGTTACATCTACTTTATTTCCTGGATGCCCAATCCCGACTCTCAGTCTAATGAATGATTTTCCAGTATGCGAGATAATACTTCTCAGTCCATTATGACCGCCATGACCCCCTCCTATTTTTAACTTGAGACTGCCAATTGGAAGGTCTAAGTCATCATGAATAACTATTACTTGTTCGAGCTTGAAATTATCTTTTTTTAAAATTTTGTTAATTGAATGACCTGATTCATTAACATATTGATTAGGGTATCCCCAAAGAATTTTTTCATCAGAAGATGTAGCAACAGTAGATTCAATTTTTTTCTTTGATTGAAGTTCCAGATGGTATTCAGCTGCAATACTTTTTACCCAATCTTTGCCAACATTATGCCGGGTTCCATCATATTTTGTGCCAGGATTGCCTAGGCCAATAATGCAGATATTAGGCACAGATAATGTGAACCTTAATCACTTGATTCTGCTTCTTCACTAGCCTCATCACCAGAAGCATCTTGTTCTTCAGATGTTTCTTCTCCTTCAGCAACTTCTCCTTCTTCACCTTCAGGTATAATTTCTGGCTCTTCCTCTTCTGCTCTAGGAGGATTGACTGAAACAATCATTTGATCATTCTCCTCATCAAATCCTGGGATTTCAGCTCCTTCAGGTAATGCGATGTCTGATAATCTAATTGCTTCATTAAGATTTAAGTTTGTAATGTCAACCTCAATTGCCTCTGGAATATCTCCGGCTAAACAAGCAATTTCTATCTCTGAGATTGCCTTAGCAAGGACACCGCCATCCGTTTTAACGCCTTCACATTCCTCTTCACCATTAAATCTAAAAGGAACGACAACCTTAAGTTTTGTTTTTCTAGAAACTCTCTGGAAATCAGCATGTAGGAACTTACCCTTGACTGGCTCTCTTTGGAGCTCTTTAAGAACTACTTTTTCTTCATTTCCTTCTAGTAAAATTTTAAGAACTTGAGTGTAAAAAAGCTCGTTTTCAGAAGCTTTTGTTAGTTCATTAAGCTTTAGTTTTATATTTTTTGATTCTTCTTCGTTTCCATAGATAATTGCTGGAACCATTGAATCTTCGCGTCTAATTTCTCGAGTTTTATTTGTTCCAGTTCTAACTCTTAGATCCGCATTTAAAATAATTTCGTTTGACATATGTCGTACCTTCTAACTTAATTTTTACAAAAATAGAGCGCTTAGCGACTCTTCATTGTTTAATCTTCTGATGCACTCTGCAATAGTAGGGGCAAGAGAAATGACGCGTATTTTACTGCATTTTTCTGCTTCTGGGGATAAAGATATGGAATTGGTTACAACTAATTCATCTATTGAAGAACTGGAAATTCTTTCAATTGCAGGACCAGATAGTAC
>Ga0208407_1000345_pt1 | contig 21869 bp, 25 predicted proteins | sample ETNtaG_9_FD_185775 | JGI IMG/M metagenome (GOLD analysis project Ga0208407, IMG submission 185775) | Marine microbial and viral communities from oxygen minimum zone, Eastern Pacific Ocean - ETNP201406SV69 (SPAdes) (version 2) | ecosystem: Environmental > Aquatic > Marine > Oceanic ...
GTTGAGGCATCAATCAAATCCCATTCAAAAATTGCATCATCAGGTATGTAAGCATCCATGTACATAAAGCCAAAATTTCGTTCTTCTCCTTGACCTATCATCTCAGGCCCAAATGGTTCAGACATCCAATATCCATCACCATTACCTGCTCCACCAGCAGGAGTAATCAAAATTTCATCGACCCATGCAGTATCTGAACCAGAATTTACACTGCCATCTTTATTGTATTTCCATGTCAAAGTAGAAGTCGCTGCTGTAATACTAAAAGATTGAGTTCCAGATGTAGTACCTGACCATCTTTGTGTATATCCAGAACTTCTTGTACAACCAGTATTATCTATACAAAATACAAGATAGTCAAAACTACCTTCAGATGAAACTTGATATCGAAATGAACCTGTACCTGCTGGCAATGATGAAACATCCAATGTCATTGATGATTGCTGACTATGAGAAATAGTACCAGCCTTTGCGGTTTGTGAACCAACCAATACATTGGAATTTTGAATCGCCCAATTTGAATTACCGCTTAATGTCCAATCAGGTGAAAAGGAACCTGACTCAAAATCCCATTTCCACTCTTGTGGGAGTAATGATAATGACGAACTATTGACATCGACTCCCGAATAATATTGCGACGCTGAAAAATCTGCTGCATCGGTTAACGAGAACGCTGTAGATGTTGGAAGAGAAGATGATTCAACGCCAATACTTAGAGTTTGAACTACTTCACCATCAGGAACTGAAACCGAAACTTTCTCTACCGCACCATCAGGAAACGAACCGATAGAAACAGTTGTACCTTGGCCAATCGGCGTTGTTGATTCAACTGTTGGTTCTGGCAATAGTGAGATTTCTGAAGTTTTTTCAGTAATTATGGACATTTGAGATGAAAGAATGAACAAAGTCACAATTCCGACGGCCGAAAAAATACCGCGGTTCGTCAGTCCCATGACTACTTTGACGCGTACTGGTAGGTCAAAAGATTTCGCCATAATTTCAAATTATATTTCTTGCTGAAATTAAAGAAATCATGAAAAGCCCGGTTATCTTACAAGACACATGGAAGATGTCGAATCATTGAAGAAAAACGCTGGCATCGCCGCATGTAAATTTGTCAAAAATAATATGAAAGTGGGCCTTGGAACAGGTTCTACTGTCAAGCATACTGTTATCGAACTGGGAAGAATGATAAGAGATGATGGTCTTGAAATCGTTGGAGTCCCTACATCTCTCGCTACTGAAAAGTTAGCATTGGAAGTAGGAATTCCTCTTGTAGAATTATCTGAAGTGGATTTCTTGGATATTGTAATCGATGGAGCTGATGAATTTGATCCTAATTTCCAATTGATAAAGGGAGGAGGTGCAGCCCTATTAAGGGAGAAAATTGTAGCCCAAGAATCAAGGGCAATGGTCGTAGTTGCTGATGAAAGAAAACGAGTATCAAAGTTAGGAGCATTTCCTCTTCCTATCGAAATTACACCTTTCGCTTACCAATCTACAATCAGAAAATTGACTAAATTGCTTGATTGTAGAGTTAATTGTAGAATGTCGGGAGATAACCCTGTCATTACAGACAATGGTAATTTGATCGCAGACGCGCATTGTGGACCTTCCATAGATAAACCAAAAAGTATCGAAAACGATATTTTAATGATAGCGGGCGTTGTTCAAGTCGGTTTATTTAATGATATGTGTGATGCAGTAATACTAGCTGGAAGCAATGGAGTTGAAGAAATTATCAACCCGAATGGTCGTCTTTAATTGTCATAACTAAATCAATGATTAAATACGGGTGTTAAGACGCTTGGTTGGGCCTGTAGCTTAGTCAGGTAGAGCGACGGACTCTTAATCCGTCGGTCGCGGGTTCGAACCCCGTCAGGCCCGCCTAACCACGATTGATTCCTAGGACATTGTTTTTGGTAATGAATCCAAAATTATGAGAATCATCTGAAGAAGTCGGGTCTGGATTATCACCAACTACCCATAATTCACCATCAGAATTTATTTTTTGAATTCTCTTTATCATAACAATTTTGCTATTGAGTGGATGTGAGAAAACAATAATATCTCCAATTGATAATTCTTGACCAGTAAATTCTTCACAGTACAACACTTGGCCATCATCAAGATTAGGCCACATACTATGGCCTGAAACAACCACTTGGATGTTATTCATTGACGATCAACTTGCACGAATCCAGGGGACTTCTTTGCCTTTAACCGCCCAAAACATGTCGTGAATGGCTTTTATTGCATCCATTAATTCTTGGGCATGGTCAGCAGAAACTTCTACCTTGCATGCACTGCAAAGTTTAGCAGCCTTCCAGAAAGTATCGTGAAGTTCAGGGTTTGCTTCAAGATGTTGGGGCTTGAAGAAATCTGTCCACAAAACCAAAAGTTCATCTTTACATTTCTGTGCTTCTTCTTCCTTGATTGACGCATAGCGACTCATTGTGTTTATGTAAGCAGCCATTGATTGTGAACTAAAGACTGTTGGATACTCTAGAGCCAACATCTTTTTCGTCATTGATTGAACTGCTTCACCTGCTATTCTTGCACTCGCTGGGTCATATACTCCACATGGTCCATCACAATGCGCACTTACTTTAATTACTGACATAACTAAGCCCAAACGCTGGAATCATATCAATTTAATGATTAATTTATTTAGCAATAATTGTAGTGCCTTCTTCACCTTTCAGCGCCTTTAGAGCGTCTCCCGGTTGGCAAAGTATGGATTTTAAGTTAGGGTTGTGTAAAGTCGCCTCGACCAAACTACCAATTTTAGGTTCCATGGAGCCCTTTGGAAATTCACCTTTTGAGGTGAAATCTTCACATTGGCCTATTGTCAATACACGATGTGATTCTTCATTATCTGTTCCAAACCCAGTCTTAACACAATCTATTGCAGTAGAAATAATCAATGCATCAGCTTGAAGTTTTATCGCCAATAATGAAGATAATCTATCTTTGTCAATAACTGCAGGAACTCCAGCAAAATAATTTCCATGACGTACTACTGGAATGCCACCTCCGCCTCCACAAATCACCACTGCCTTCAATTCAACTAATTTTCTTATCACTTCAAGGTCTAAAACATTCATTGGAAGTGGACTTGCAACTACTCTCCTTGGGCCCAACTTAGTTTCAGCAATATCCCAGTCAGCAGACATGACTACTTGGTCTGAAAGAACGGGCCCGACTGGTTTAGTAGGGAATTGAAAGCCACTATCAGAAGGATCAACCTCCACTCTAGTTATCACACATGCAGTCCTCTCAGGCCTCCTTCTCTTATTCAAAATCGAGTCCAAATTGAGTGAAAGTGAATGGCCTATCATCCCCTGTGTTGCAGCAACCCAAGAATCCATAGGTTGTGATAATTTTTCATCAAGTTGCATTAAGTGTCCAACTTGAGGGCCATTACCGTGTGTCAAAACCACACTCCAACCCGCTTCTAGTAAGTCTACTACATCACTCATCACTCTAGCAAGAACCTCTTCACTTGTTCCATCTTTATCACCGGTTGGGGAAGAAAGAGCATTCCCCCCAATTGCATATACTGCAACTCGATTCATACTACTTGGTAACTGCGATATAGTTTGAGTATTTCCTATAAATGAGTGTTAATATTGCATTTTGGCTACCCTATGAAATATCTCGTCTTGGGTGACATTGAATTACACCTAACCTTAGGGTCAAATGGGCGAGAGTATGAAGACTACATGGATTGGAGATGTACAATCAGGTCAGCATGACAATAAGGAAGTAGAATTAAAAGGCTGGGTAAAGCGTTCACGCGGGTCAAATAAAATCCGATTTTTAGTCCTGCGTGATTCTACTGGAACCATTCAATGTGTCGCTAAAAGGGATGTTTTAGGGGACGATAGTTTTGAACAAATAAAATCAGCCCTAATTGAATCATCAATCATTCTCAAAGGCACAGTTAATGTCGATGAACGCTCTGAAGGTGGTCATGAATTAGTGGTCAATTCGGCAGAAATAATTGGCCCTGTTAATCCTGAAACGCCATTCCCAATTACTGAATCTGCTATGGCTGCGGCAGACGGTGGAGAAACTGAATTTCTTCTAGACAATCGACACCTATACCTTCGAACATCAAGAATGACAACAATGCTAAAAATTCGAAGTTCTGTTTTCGGTGCAATTCATTCTTATTTTAGGAATAGAGAATTCCTTGAATATCAAGCTCCAAACTTTGTTGCTGGTGCAGTAGAAGGAGGCTCTACACTTTTCGAAGTTCCATACTTTGGCAGAAAGGCATACTTAACTCAATCATGGCAACTTTATGCCGAGGCTGCAATGCCGGCTTTGGAAAGATTGTACACAATAGCACCTTCATTCCGCGCTGAGAAATCAAGAACAAGAAGGCACTTAACCGAATTTTGGCATGCTGAAATGGAAATGGCTTGGGCTACTAATGACGAAATAATGAATCATGGCGAGGGAGTTGTTCGCCATATATCTTCTACACTCCTCGATGAGAGAAGTGATGAACTTGAATCACTAGGAAGAGATTTAGATTTAATCAGCCGCTTTGCGGATTCACCATATCCAAGAATGCGTTATGATGAGGCTGTTGAAACACTTCAGGGACTTGGCGTAGAAATTGAATGGGGACAAGATTTAGATTATTCAAAAGAGAAAATTTTGACCCAAGACTTTGATGTCCCACATTTCTTGACTCATTACCCAAAGATTGCAAAACCATTCTACCACAGAGTTGATCCTGATGATGAGAAATATGTTCTATGTCATGACCTACTAGCTCCTGAGGGTTATGGAGAAATTATTGGCGGTGGAGAGAGAACATGGTCTGAGGAAGAAATATTGGCACGTATAGATGAAGAAGGAACTCCACGAGAGCCTTATCAATTTTATATTGACACTCGAACATATGGTGGTGTCCCTCACGGCGGATTTGGACTTGGAGTTGACAGAGTTTGCTCTTGGCTTAGTGGAGCGGACCACATAAGAGAAGTCATTCCATTCCCTAGAGATTCTAGAAGAGTCACTCCTTAGGTGATTGGATGAGCGATGTGATTGCCTTAGGGTGTGGATTAGTAGGCAATTTTGTCATCCAAAAATTACTTGAAAATGGAAATTCTGTGACTGTTGTTGATTTGAATATTCCGAATGAAATCGCAAAATTAAAAAATGTAAATCCAATTGAAGGTGACGTTTTTACAATAATTGATTCATTACCACATGGAAAAGTTGTAGTAAATATGCTACCAGGTAGAATCGGCGATAAGATTAGGCCAAAATTATTAGAATCTAAACATCAAATTATTGATCTGGCATTTACCTTGGAAGACCCAAGTAAACATTCTGAACTTGCAAAAAGGAATAATTGTTCATTGCTTTGGGATGTAGGAATTGCTCCAGGACTATCCAATATGCTAGTTAAAAAAGGCAAGAACATGATTGGAATACTAGACAATGTTCACATTAAAGTCGGCGGCAATCCATCCAAAACTGATTCAAAATGGTCATACATGGCACCTTTCTCACCTTCAGATGTTATTGAAGAATATACAAGGCCGGCAAGAATTATTGAGAATGGTAAATTGGTCACTGTACCAGCTTTATCTCAAAGGCATATGATAGATGTTGAATACCATGGAAAGATGGAAGCATTCCTTACAGACGGCCTTAGAAGTATAATTGATACAATACCATCTAAAGAAATGAAAGAATTCACAGTAAGGTGGCCGGGCCATATTGACAAATGGATTACTGAAGGCGTCCATATGGCTGAAAAGGAACTCCTTCAAGAGTGGAAATTTGATGATTCTAAGAAGGAATTTACATGGTTAGAGGTGAAAGTGGAAGGAGGTGGTTCACACATTCGCTGGATGGTATATGATGGAGGCAAGGATGGTGATAGTTCAATGGCAAGGACCACGGGTTTAGTTACAGCTGCCTGTACTATATTATTTTTAGAAAAGGGACCGATGGAGGGTTGTGGCCTAGAGGCAGGAATTCATCCACCAGAAAATCTATCAGATACTTCAATAGAATACATAATTGATTATCTTCGAGAAAACGATGTCGAGATTTGTCAATCCTAAATTAATTCTTTACCGCAATTTGGACATGGCATCCCAGGAACAAACTCGCCAAGCATGAAACCACAATGGGGGCAAAACGAAGAAATTAAACTATAATCATCAAAAGATGCCATATCAGTGTGTCAATGCGAAAATAAATAAATCTTTCACTCTGACATCTTGGCCTTAATTTTAGTCAAAACTATTTCCAAGTCTTTCTCTCTAACTACTTCATCACAATGTTCTAGCGGTCGCTCATCCCAGGGGTTGAAGCAAATTGAAAATCCGGATTCTTGAAACATGCCAATATCCCCGGCTGAATCACCAACAGAAGCAGTTCTATTTTTGTCAATATTAAATCTACGTTGCAACATATTGACTATAGAACCTTTACCATTCATCTGAACTTGATATCTTCCAAAGTCATCGATTAAGAAATCCTCACCATGCTGATTCCCGGCAAGCCAGCCATTTGTGAATACTGTAAGCAATGAATCTTTGCCATCGGCAAATCTCTTTGATGTGAATCTATCAATTCCACCCCATCTTCTTTTCCATGGCCTCTCACTAGGAAATTGTGCGGCAATATCTCGTGCTGTTTGCTGAAGACCTCCGCTAACAATGGCAACTTTAGCACCATCATCAAGAAGTCCCTGAATCAACATTCGCCAATTCTTCATCATTGGCATACCTTCCATATTTTGACGTAACTCTGCATCAGTGACAGGCTTTTGTGATGAATCTCTACTATTTTTAATCAAAGCAATATCCAGTTTTATCCAATCCCATTCATCCAAAAGGCCCTGATTATATAATTCAAAAGATTCATCATTTGATAATCCCATTTTGTCATAAACAAATTGCCAAGTCGACAAATGGTCAACTAAAACTCGGTCCATATCTAGGCATACAAGATAACTATCTGAACTCAAAAAATCACGCTCACTTACTAGACCAATCATACTGTGATTGAATTTGCTCAACTTGTTTACCCATTATGTATAATATCAAAGCAACCATCATGGCAAAAAGACCGATTAGAGTCATGGCAATTGTTGTTAAAGTGACACTGATGGAAGTCGTATTTAGTTCACTAAAAGTATCCACGACATTGCCTGAAAGTTTGTAACCTAGAATGAATAAGACAAGCCCTGGAATTCCAAAAAGAAGTAATGGGTGTCTTGTTTCCAACATCCAATAAAATAATTGAGCAAATCTCGAGGCAGTGGCTAGTGATTCCCGCTGTGGCAATTTGATGGATTGTTGAGAAGGCGTAACTCTAACTTTCAAATCTTGATTAAAATCAATTGCATTTGACAATGGGGAGGTTTTAGATAATTCTTCCAATCCTTTTTTTGATAAAACCATATGTGAAAAATCTATAGAATCGATTATTATTTCGTTAGCGTCCTCTAAATCATCTCCACCTTCTTGAGTGAATGAGATATAGATATCCCAATACTCTCTAACTCGGTTTTCTATCAATGGAAAATCGCTTAATTTCCAGTCATCTGTGATTCTTAGAACTAAATTGGTCAAATCTAAATCTAAATCTGAATCCAAGATATATTTTGATACATCTTTGCATTCAAGTTCAGAACCATAATGAAATACACGGCAATTGAATTCTTCTGCTAATTCAACAGTGATATCGTTAGAACCTAAGTCAAAAAAAACAACTTCATCAGATATTTCTCTTGCCCTAACAATAAGAGATATTATCCTCAACTCGAGGTCCCGGCCGAGTAAAATAATCCTCGTGCCTTGTATCTCCATAAACATGTCACAAGGTTTTGCCTTTCAAACCTATCATAAAAAAAATCAAATTATTGCTAAAATGAGAGGTAATTTTTTCCAACAAGTAGTTTATTTGATATGCCTTAGTGGAAGGAATGTGTACAACAACTGGCATGTTGGCGTTGTAATCCCTGCGCGTAATGAAGAGGATTTCATCGGTGGTGTTTTGAGCAGCATCCCTCAATTCGTCGATAATGTCATTGTTGTAAATGATGGTTCGACAGATTCAACTGACGAAGTTGCAATGGAGTATTCCAAAGAAACATATGATTTGCTCATTATTCAAAATGATGGGCAGGGTGTTGGCTCATCAATCGATAAAGGACATCGTGAATTACTAACCATATGTGAAAAACCATTCATCAGTGTTGTGATGGCTGGTGACGGACAAATGGATCCTAAAGACATGGAGAGTTTGCTTCAACCAATCATTAATGGAACTGCTGATTACTGTAAAGGCAACCGCTTTATTCATTCCAATGGCGCATCGAATATGCCAATAATTCGAAAATTGGCGAGTTACATTCTAGCCTTTTTCACCACTCTTGCTGCAGGGCAAAGGATTACTGACCCACAGTGTGGATATACTGCAACTAGTTACAGAGTTCTTGAATCATGGAATTGGGACAAATCATGGAAGGGTTATGGATATCCCAATTATTGGCTGATAAATCTAGCCAAAATGTCATGGCGAATATCCCATGTACCAGTCAAATCCATTTATGGTTCAGAAACTTCAGCAATCAAGAGTTTTTCTTTCTTTATCAATGTAGGAATTATGATGGCTGTACAGCACCACATAAGAGTATTCAGAAAATTATTCTCAAGAGAGATCAACCCGCATATTATTCTTTCATTTACTTCCTATTTCATCGGATGGATTGCGATTTTACCATGGACCAGTACTGACTTGGAAAGAACATTGGTGGAAAGAGGATTTCCAATTATTGCTATTGTTTTAGTTTCATGGACGGCTGCCCATATTTTTGACCGCCTATCAGTAAATGTATCCCAGGAGTTGAAAAACAATGCGTAGAATGGATAAAAGAAATAACCCCAGAAAGGCCCATGTAAGACACATTTTGGTTGCTAATAAACCAGAAGCAAAAGATATTTTAAGTCAAATTCAAAATTCCAAAAAACCATTCAAGGTATTCAAAAAGTTGGCCAAGAGGTTTTCAAATTGCCCTAGTGGTAGCAAGAAAGGTGACTTGGGAGAATTTGTAGAAGGTCAAATGGTTTTGGACTTTGAAAAGGCTGTTTGGGAAACTGAACCAGAAGCAATTCCAACCAAATTTATCAAGACTCAATTTGGTTACCACATTATTTGGGTACACTCAAAAACTGAGCATAGTGAGTAAATGGTGGGCGTACCAAGATTTGAACTTGGGTCCAAGCGTCCCAAACGCCCGAGTATAGGCCAAACTAACCCATACGCCCGTAGTCCTTGGCCACAACTTCATACCTATGAAGTTCACTCAAGAAATTGCCAAACACCATTTTCAATTCTAATTACCAAACCTTGAGTTTCGATATGTTCCATAAATTGTTCTACATCTATTTCAATACTATTTTTTGCCAATTTATTAGCCACGGTATCAATATGAATAATTCCATTATCATCCACTGAATCTTTGAGAACTCTTAGGCCTGCCGCAGAATTATACTCTGTGCTAACTAAAAGAGAATCTTTAGACAGTTTTGATTTGAGCAAAACTCTCAATTCTTCAGGAGTATTTGCTAAAACTACTTTCATTCTTAATTCATTAGAATCGGTGGCCTTGTCTACAACTTTTGCATTGCCACTAATTCTTTGACCGCAGTGAGGGCACAAATGCCCTGTGCTTTTACGTCCATGACATATATTGCATGCAGGACATTTCAGAACCAGCCATGAATCTGCCATGGCAATCTGTTAATTCGAGAGTTATTGAAGTTGACCTTACAAACTAAAATCAGAACTTCCGCCACCTCTTCGGCCACCTGGTCGAAGGGCTGGAGCTGCCGGTGCTTTGACGTCCACTCTTTTTTGCTGATTATCCAAAGGTACAGTTAGGCCCCCTCTTATTGGGCCAGTAGATGTTTTACCACCAAATGAAAGTGAATTAGGTAAAATTAGAGCAGCCATTGCAACTCCATGATGTTCAGCACCAGCAGTAACTTCGTCAACTGCTACATCGAATGAAACCACTTCAAGATCTCTACTTGCTAATCTTCTTTGCAAGTTCCTTCTCAAAAGAAGTGATGTCTCTTCATAATCTAATTCAGTAGAAATTGTAGCAACTACTGCACACTCATCACCTTCAGGAGTGACGCAAGAAGCCCAAGCAACTCCGGCGCAAGCACTTCCTCCATTATAGGAATATGATGTAGCAATGTGGCATTCAATCAATGAACCAAGTGGCAATGGACGTGGGGGGGTTGCTTCAAAATTCAAAGGTAACATTGCACCCTTGACTTCAATTAAACGTGTATCACCAAGGCCCATTTCGACCAAGCCTTGGTCATATGCGTCTTCAGCATTTTCGCCCCAAGGCGCTACGGCTGTCATTAGCCAACCTTGGCATGTCTTACGGACTCGACCCGGCTTCATATTGCAGGACAAGCGCAAGAGGTTCATGAACAACATGGTCATCCCAGTGTATGGCCGCAGGTTATCGTGGAGTTATTTTGGTGGCAGCCGCCAGTCTTGTATTTATCTCAATAATGCTAGCCAGTGTCGATGAAAACACCTCTAGTATACTCATTTTTACAACGATTCTTTCTTCAGCAATAATTATTCTATACTGGAAATTATTCAATTTTGAAAATGAACTAAGTAATGATGACTCAGCATCACCGATAAGGGTTGAAAGGAATATAGAAAAGGCACCTACCAGTTCCATCTCTACAATCAAAAGTCAAGTTCCAGACCCACTAGAACAGGATATCGATATACCACTAATGTGATTATAACAACCTAATTGTTTCGAGATTCTTTGGAGCATATGTCCTGCACTTGTATCGCTCTCTTAGGGTATGTCCAAGTTCATTGCATTTATGATAATCTCCGTGGTGACAGATTATGTTCTTAGGTTTAGGATGTAATTGGTCGACAAATTCCAGCAACTGTCTTCTATCAGAGTGACCCGAAAAACCATCGATAGTCACCATTTCACAACCGACCTTGACAATTTCAGTTTTACCATTAATCACCATTGGTACTTCCCCAAATCCTTTTTGCAATCTTCTTCCAAGTGTACCTTCGGCTTGATATCCCACAAAACAAAGAGAGTTTCTTTCTTCATGAGCCCAATTTTTGAAATATTCCATGACTGGTCCTCCATTGAGCATTCCAGATGTTGCTAGTACAATACACGGAGATGTATCCATGATTATACTTTCACGGAGTTCTCTGCCTTTTACTGGCCTAAACCATTCACTGGTGAATGGATTTTCACCATCATCTTGTAGCAATGATTTTCTTAGACTACTGGTAAGATAATCGGGGTGAGATGAGTGAATTGCAGTAGCTTCTTGGATCATACCATCAAGCCAAACTGGGACTGGCTTTACACTACCTGATCTAAATAATTCATCTATTGCAATCATGACTTCTTGACTTCGACCTACTGCGAAAACAGGGCATATCATTTTCCCACCTCTTTGGATTGTTCTTGTAACAATGTCTTGAAGTTCTTGATTTGCTTCTTGTCTAGAAGGCTGATAGTCACCAGATGCTCCATAAGTAGATTCAATAACCAATGTTTCAACCTTAGGGAACCTAGTATTGGCAGCGTCAAATAACCAAGATTTCTCGTACTTTTGGTCTCCACTAAATACAATGTTGTGCTTACCTTCACCAATGTGTAAATGTACTGCTGAAGACCCAAGAATATGACCTGCATTTGAAAAGGTCAACTTGATATCAGGTGAAATATCTGTTGTTTCCCCCCAATCAACATCAACTACATGTTTCATGCAAGTTCGTATATCTTCCATATCATATGCAGGGCTTCTACCTTCTGCACCACTAACCTTGATGTAGTCTGATTGTAAAAGGAGCATCAAATCTCGAGTTGGTGGAGTACAGTAAACTGGCCCTCTATATCCATACTTAAACAAAACAGGCAACATTCCAGCGTGGTCAAGATGGGCGTGGGTCAAAACTACTGCGTCAAGTTTTTCCAGCGGAAGTGCTTCAGGAGCAGTGAAGAAAGGCATTGGGTCTGTATCTGATGCGATATTAACTCCAACATCAATCATAACTCTTGATTCATTTGTAGTGACAAAATGACAAGCTCGACCAACTTCACGGTATGAACCCAAGGCTGTAACACGAGCCCATGATGAACCAGGACGTGTTGGCCTGTGCATATTTAGCCCGAAATCTTTCAATAATTTACGTCGTTCATCAGCGTTAGCATTACGATATCCTCTGATGTCATGAACAGTCTTTGAGAAAATAGGTGGAGTTCTTTCAACGATAGGTATCCAGCCTGTTTTTTCTCTTATCTCAGCAACATTTGCTCCCCTTCGGCCAACTGCATCGCCAGGTTTTTGACATTGAATGATTACTTCACTAAAACAACCATCAAAATATATTTGAGTTAATTCTGCTGTTTCGGGAATCAAAGATTCAATGATGGCTTTTGCTTCAAGTTCTGGCTTGATAATAGACTTATCTGGCCTAATTTTTATCTTCCTACGAATTTTCTTAGCGATTTTGCCAACTAGCCCATCACCACCACCAAACTTCTTTGGTTCATCGGAAACTATTGCAATATTTCCTGCTTCTAACTCTACTGAATAGTCAATAGACTTAGGTACAATTTTTGATATTTCATCTTTTAATTCTTTAAACGTAAGGCGCATATTCAAACCTCTGCACCGCAACTCAGTCAACAGTGTGTACTTGACACAATGCAGCGAACTGCGGGAAAATAACTTCAAGAAAGTAGTTTCTTGATTTGATCTTGGGAGACTTGTACGTAACCATCTTTAGCAGTGATTACAGCCAAATCCATTCCATTACCGGAGGCTGCATCACGCTGCCCCGATGCGTGAAGGGAGCGGGCTGCAAGTTTCAATGCTTCGGTCTCTGTCATGTTATCCTTGAATCCGTCTTCTAGGACACCGTACATGTATGGGGAACCTGAACCTGTAGCACAATATTTGTCAGGAATAGAACCACCGGCTGAATCGATAGAATATACATGTCCGCCATCGGGGTCAACTCCGACTATCAATAATTGAACCCAGTGAGGTCTTCCTGAAAGAATATTTGCCGTTAATGTAGCAGCACCCTTGACAGTCATTGGCTGCTGTCTTCTTAATTCAAACAGAGCAACTTCTGCTGAAAGAGTACGGGATAGTGATTGAGCGTGACCCACTAGACCTGCAGTAGTCAATGCTAAATTTTCACCAATCTTGAATAATTTTTGGACGCTTTTATTGGCAATGAAATGACCCATAGTAGCCCTATGGTCTGCTCCAACTACTACGCCACCATTGAAAGTAATTCCAATTGTACTTGTTCCAGTCTTTAGAACATTTGCCTCTGCATTCATCATATATCCCCGCTGTAATCGACACCTATTGAACATTGGTGCGATTTCTCCTATTCGTGATTGTATTTCAACCTCACGAATTGGCGTCGTGATTAGAGTAACAAAATACGGCCTTCAACCAATTTTTGATGGGAGTATTCTTGAGGCGCTACCTTTCAGGTGAAAATATGAGAAGGAAAAAGGGCGTCGAAAAAGATGATGCTCAATCCTCACTGGATGCATTTTCGCATGTAAATGTACCAGAGATGCCAGACTTAGACAGTCTTGCCAAAGCAGATAAAATTCTCAAGAAGGAAATAAAGGCTGACTCCAAAGAAGATGCTGAAGGATTGAATACATTTGAAATGCCAAGTATGTCTTCATCTAAAGAGAAACCGGCCGCACCTAGTGGTTTGATTTTTCACGACTTAGGAAAATTATATCCCGAACCTCCAATAAAAGAGAAAAATTCAGGGTTAGTCGTTCACAGGGCCGTACTAAATGACATCACTGGATGCTCTACACTACTAAATTGGCTATCTGATGGCCACGCTGCAATAGTCGAAATGAATAGATTAGTCAAAAGGGAGACTGAATTTTCTTCTGCAATTAATCAACTTCATACATTTATCGAAGGAGATATTGGGGGCCAAATAATTCAAATTACAGACAGTAGACTAATGCTATTACCCCCCGGTTGTAGAGGATTGAAGGGTATAGAAATGGAAGCTTTTGCTGCCAGTGCAGACGAACTTGGCAGGCGAAGGTTATGATTGAAGAACAAGCAGTTGACATTCCTTGTCCGATTTGCTCTTGTCACGGCGAGGTGAATATGATTGCTCACATCAGTGAAATTCCATACTTTGGAGAACATACACAAGTTACCGTAATGTGTCACGGTTGTGGTTGGCGACAAACCGATTTCATACCTGCGGAAGGTAAGAAATCCGCTGGATGGACACTTGTATTGGATGATTTGGAACAACTTAAATCTAGAATTGTGCGTTCTTCATCTTGTACTATCAGAATACCGGAACTAAATCTGCAGGTTAATCCTGGAACTAGTTCAACCGGATATGTCTCTAATGTTGAAGGTGTATTAAATAGATTCACGCAGATCATCGATATGGTTATTGGAGATTTGGACAAAGATAATTCTAGTGATGACTTCTCTAAATTAGAGGACATGAGGCAAAAAATAGCCAATGTAGGAATTAATAAGAGCACTAAGTTGACTTTGGAATTACTTGACCCGCATGGTCATTCTATGATAATCGACCAAAATGCGCGAGAACGAGACTTAACTGAAGAAGAACTAGAAAATTTACCAGTAGGCCCTGAACCCGCAGTATTCTCCAAGGATGATTAAATCGCATCAGAAGCAAGGAATTCAGCAACTAAATGTTCATTTTGAGCACGCTTCTCGTGTAGTTCAGAAAGCCATTCTGTCGCTCTATCAATACAAAGTTGTTTCATTTCTCCTGCTAGAATCTTACCGGCACGATATTGTGAATTAATTGATTGTAGGAACTTATCATCATCTTCAAAGAAATACATCATATATTGGTAAGCAACATCGACATCAGGATTCCCTCCAAGCCTCCTGTGCTCCTCAACTGTAGATTGGCCACCCGAATAGGCTCGCTTGATTTTCTTTGCAATAACATCGATTTCATCACCCAAAAAGATAGTTGTTTTTGGCTTGCTACTGCTCATCTTATCGCCAGTTAATCCAACTGCAAAGTGATGATAAGTTGAAGATGGTGCCAATAGACCCATCCCCCCAAGTTCTCTTTCATACTCCAATAATTTACTACGGATTCTAATCTTATCCTTCGATGTTGCGCCTGGCACATTTACCGTGCCATGTTTTGGATTGGACATTATGTCTGAGTAGCCAAGTGAGGTCAATCTAGAAACTATCCCGTCAAAAATAGATGCTAGTTTCTGCTTGTCCATTCTACCATTGGGCTGCTGCCCTAATATTTCCGCGTTATCTTCCTGTATTGAAAGGCCGATTATTACTCCTGAGTTTTTGCCATCATTAACATTAAACCAATTGGTTTTAGCTGCTAATCCTCTTGTAAGCCTAAGATGAGGGTCTTGATCTACACCGACTGGAACTACAATCGGTCGTAATCCCCCATATTCTTCGGTTTGAGGATGTAAGATATCACCTACTTGAACCATTGGAGCCTGAACGTGTGCTAAATTAGTGTCTCCAGAAAACCCGTAAATCGATTCGAATTCGTTTAAATTTGTTCTTTTACCAAGTTGAAAACCAAGGCGTTGTACTATGGGTCTGCTCGATTGAAAATATACTTGAGTTTTTTCAGGATCCAATCCTAAAGCAGCATAGTTAGAAATATATTCCTTTAACGCTATATCTCGACCTTTAGAAAGTGAAACTCCGCGAGTTGCTTGACTCTCTAAATCAGCAACTGCAATAGTCACATCGCCGCCTTGCTTCTGGAACCACTTGACCTGTTCAATGACCATTGAATGCCCCATGTGCATTTTTCCACTGGGCATAAGGCCGGTTAGAACACCAAATTGCTCACCAGAGTTTTTGGCATCTAGAACTACATCTAAGTCTCTGTGAGCAAAAATTATCCCTCTTCGATGAAGTTTGGATGGAGCATTCATCTGAACATTATCCATCGATGAAAGACCGAATTGTTCGATGATTCTAGAATAATCCGTAGATTGGTTACTACTCCAAGGGTCAATCTTAACATCTCCCCCTCCCATATTATAGCCTCATATCGTGGGTAAACCAATCAGCCATGAAGGCTTCGCTCAATATGGACCTAAAGTGTCCATCTATTCGCCTTCATCAATTGTATCAGAATCGGATTTTTTCCTCACAAGGGGGCCTAATCCTTCATTCTTCAAAACTAAAAGCATAGTAATTATTACTCCAGCCCCAACTGTAAGGGCCACGAATGGAATCCATGGAGATTGACTTTCTGCAGGCCTAGGTATTACTAGCCATGTAAAAACAAGGTTCTCTTGGTCGACAAATCTCTTAGACCACTTGAACAAATCAGTAGTTTCGTGTGCAGCAATTGTTATTGCAGCACTAAAATTATTCCAAAACTCAGTAATTCCAACAATCTCATACTCATTACCGCTCAAAGTCACATTGACCCTATTACCATTAACTACACTTAGGTGTAGGTATTGTGTTTCATTGTGAGAGTATCCCTCCCTTGTATGACGAAGTTGAGAAATATTTTCCATTTCACCATTCGAATCGATTACCGATAAAATCTGTGAATCTTTCACATCTATAGCCCAAGTCAGAGGGACATTCCATCTACTTGGATTAATACTGGAACACTGTTCAGTAATCATCGACTCAAAAGATAATATGTAATCTTGACCAGTTGGCGTAATTGAATGATCAATTTGATAGCATTTACTCGCACTCCAATAAGACCATGCTTGGCCCCATGTAGTCAGCCAAGCCTCTGCTTCATCGCTTATGTATTGTTCAATATCTTTGTCATGCCTAATAGTGGCATCATCAACCCTTCCAATCCAGTAAAGATTTACCAAACCACCTTCATCTACAGCGTCTTTAACCTGTTGTTTAGAACCTACAATCTGTTCAAGACTACCGCCTCTTCTGCCAAGATTAAACCAATCAAGCATGTCGATAGGAGTATCATTGGAAGAGTGCCAAGCAGTATCTTCCAAATTAGTATTATCTCCGTGAACTTCAAAACCATTCTCTGAAATTATTTGATGCTGGTTTTGAGATAATGAATTAGGAGTAAATGTAGAAATAGGATTTTCACCCCAACGATTAGCAGTTACACGTTGCTCGATATATTCTCGACATTCTGCGGCAACAGCTCCAGGATCTGCTTTCCACGAAAGGCCTTCCATGCCATAACAACCAAACTCATCACCATTGTCAAGCCTTTCTTGGGCTAATGAGGTTTTCAGCCAGCCATCTTCTTGCCAGTTTGATTGAGCAACTGTACTTGGGGAGAAGATTATTGAAAACAATAAAAATATGACAAGAATGGTCAAACTACGAGTGAAAACACTAGAGTGATACTCGCCCATAACTCCCCCTCCATCAAATGCGATTTGAAATTTCGTATCTGACCAAGAAGCAGAACCCCTCAAAATCCAATAATTACAGTTCAAACAGTGGCAATTATCAAAGGGTATTGTTTTTCAGTATACAATATGCCTAATTCTTCTGACTTCGAAATGGCATGGGGTGAATTGAAACAACATTGGTACATTAAACCCTATAATGGCAATATCCCTAATACACCAGGGTACTCATTTATTCGTTTTATATTCCCACCATTGATTAGAGGATTGATAAGAATAAATGCAAATGGGCTCAATAATATCCCCACAAGCGGACCTACTATTTTAGCAGCCAACCACTTATCTCATGTGGACCCAATCCTAATTATAACTTCATCTAGAAGGAAGGCACATTATCTCGCCAAAGATGGCCATTTCCAAAATTTCTGGCTTCGGCAATTTATGAAAATGACTGGCCAAATAAAAACACATCGCGAAGAAGGTGGAGACCAAGCATTATCTTCAGCTGCTGATGTGTTATCAGCGAAAAGTACACTCGGAATTTTTCCTGAAGGTACTCGCTCGAAAAGAACCGAATCACCTTTACTACTACCTGGAAAAACCGGGGTAGCAAGACTCGCTGCATCTTATCCAGATACTGTAGTAATTCCTATTTCACTTAATGGAACAAGAGAAATGATGACTCCGCAAAAGCACAAACTACCGCGTTTATGGAAACCTATCCGAGTCGATGTTGGAAAGGGAATCACATGGATTGAATGGTTACAAGATTCTAAAGGAGGAAACATTAGCGTAAAGGAGTTAAAATCATTGAAAAATAAAGAAGAGCATGAAATAAAGGCTCAACTTGCCTCACTCTATAGAAAATTTACGGACCAGTTAATGGCAACTATTAAGCATCTAGGTGCCCCATAATTGATATACAGTAGAAGCGCGAAAACTATGTGCGAAGCATTTACACTCCTATGGGCCCTCTAGTTTTAGAACAGGAAGTCGATGAAAAAAAATTGGCTGCAGAATTAAGAGGCTTAGAATTATTGTATGAAATCGCTTGCAAATCACCCAACTGGAAACTTGAATTATCAAGTACAAGGCCATTTATACGTTCAAATGATGGTTCACCAGAGATTCAAATCGATGTTTTCTCTTGTATTTCAAATAAATTATTGAAAAATAATGTTCACTTATCAATAACTATGAGCATGCAAAATGTTTGTGTTTTAACAGACTTTGATTCTAACGAAGAAATACCTTCCAGTGATGCAATGATATCTTTGATAATGCTTGGAAACGCCGGTTGGCCACCAAAACATACACCTGAAACTTTAGAAGAAAAAGCCGTAGGTTACTTCAAAGAAAATTGTGAAATTGAAGGAATAAGAAGTTCAAATATAGATTTTCACGACTTTGAATTATTAGATAGGTGCAAAAAGCACTTAGAAAATAAAAGGTACCGTGAATGTTTGATCAAACTTGGCGAATTATCCAGATTTTTATATGTTTGTAAAATGGCCTCAGTTGAGGGAATTGTGGATTTCATTTCCCCGATACTAAAGAAGGTTCCAACCATCTATCGTTTGGAATACTTGGATAATCCCGAAGAGGAATATGACTCTGTATTCCTTAACAATTAGTAGAACTAAAGATAACCATCAAGTGCTGCCTACATCAACATCGAATTGGTGAAAGTATGAATGAGTATTTGCGTCTAATAAATCATATTCTCGAAAACGGAGAAGAAAAAGGCGATAGAACCGGTACAGGAACTCTTTCAGTTTTTGGATACCAGATGAGATTTGATTTGTCTAAGGGTTTTCCAATGGTCACTACCAAAAAAGTTCACTTGAAATCGATTATTCATGAACTACTTTGGTTTCTAAAAGGAGATACTAATGTCAAATATCTTCAAGAAAATGGTGTGCGTATATGGAATGAATGGGCAGATGAGAATGGAGATTTGGGCCCAGTATATGGTAAACAATGGAGAGATTGGACAGACAATAATGGCCGAGCAATCGACCAAATTGAACAAGTAATCGAGATGATAAAAAATAATCCAAATAGCAGAAGAATCATTGTTTCAGCATGGAATGTAGGGGAATTGGATGAAATGGCACTGATGCCATGTCATGCTTTCTTCCAGTTCCATGTAGCAAATGGAAAACTCAATTGCCAATTATATCAAAGAAGTGCAGATGTTTTTCTAGGAGTTCCTTTCAACATCGCCTCTTATGCAATACTAACTCACATGATAGCCCATATTTGTGGATTAGAAGCTGGAACTTTTGTCCATACTTTAGGAGACGCACACCTTTACACTAATCATCTTGAGCAAGCAAGGTTACAAGTTAGTAGAGAGCCAATGCCGCTGCCAACTCTGAAATTAAATAGAGAAATCTGTAATATTGATGATTTTAAGTTTGAAGATTTTGAGGTATTAAATTACCAGCATCACCCACATATTTCTGCACCCATCGCAATTTGAGGAAATGTCATGATTATCTTTGTTTATGCATGTGACCTCAATGGAGCCATCGGTAAAGATGGTGACTTACCTTGGAGGCAGTCAACAGACCTTCAGCATTTCAAGAGAGTAACACTAGGAGGTACTATTGTAATGGGTAGAAAAACATGGGATAGCCTCCCAGGTAAACTTCCAGGACGTAGAAGTATTGTTATGAGTAGAACGCCAAGAGAAGACGTAGAAGTTATGAATTATGAAGATGTCAAGAATTTGTCTATTGGTCAAGATGTTTACATTATTGGCGGAGGAGAAATATACCAACTTTTCATTGAAGATGTGAAAGAACTTCATCGAACAATAATACAAACTGAAATCGAAGGCGCTGATACATTCGCGCCAGATATAGAGGATTTAGGGTTTCATTTAATTGGAGAACGAATTGTTGAAGCCGGAGATAAAGACCAGTACAACATGGTATTCCAGCATTTTATTCGCTAATTCTCTGGCTTATATTCTGTAACTCTGATGCCCAATCTTCCAGTTAGTGCTTCTCTTTGCATTATCCTAGAGAATTTTTTCTCAAAGGCTGATTTCAAATCTATTTTCATAGCCAAAGAATGCCCCATTAGTAGAATCAAAATATCTGCCATTTCTTCTGCACATTCCTCGAGAGGTTTACCCTTTGTTACCGCTGCAGACAGTTCACCGAGTTCTTCAACGGTCAACGCTATTCTATAGCCCATATCGTGGCCATTTTTTGATTCAAAGTCATGCTTATCATGGAATGATGCAACCTTTTTCATCATTGTTTCCCATTCATTAGTTGCTTCGAAATCCATCCACTGATGTACATTCTTTCCTTCCATAGCGGTGAGAGGGCTTGGAAGGTGATAGAAGTTGTCATTTAGTCTAATAGTTTTATCAAACAATCCCAAACAGGGCCTAACCTTGTATTAGCCTTTGAAGAAACATCATGGTGATGTAAATCGGCAGCGGAATCCCCTGGTTCACGTCCTGCTGCCCAATTTGATGAGATACAAACTGCAACATATGGAATTTCTAATTCTCGTGTTAGTTTGGCCTCACGCGGCATAGTCATACCAACCATGTCTCCACCTAATTTCTCTATTGCATTAATCTCAGCACGTGTCTCAAAATGAGGTCCCTGAGCAAGCCAATATGTGTACATTAAATTCTCCTTTGCATCAAAATTCTGAGATTTGCGCAAAGACTTTTCCAAGACGGCATTTAATTTCAAGGAAAATGGTTCAGTTACTGAAGTAAAAATTGCTTCATTATCATGGAAAGTACTTGCAACACCTGTGAAATCAATATACTGTTCAGCAAGTCCAACTTTTCCAGGTGGAAAGTCGTGTGCGATTGCACCAACTGAACACACAGCCATTATGGCGTCACAACCTGAATCCTTGAGAGCCATAATGTTAGCACGATGGTTAATGGCATGAGGAGGCATATTGCTGCCTTCTCCATGATGATGTCTTTGAAGAAAGATAAGTTCTCTCGCTTCGCCATCTTTCTCAAGTGTCATACATGTTAGGGGAACTTCTCCCCAAGTGGTCTCTGAATTGATCAAATCTGTACGAATAAGTGTGAATCCAGCTTCGTTAATTTGTGAACCAAGAGTCATCTCGATTAATCCGGTACCGCCTATGACGCCCAAACGCTGCATAACTACTCCACCTAGTAATCACTTGTCAAACCTGCGCACAGGAATGTCAGATTTACTCGATTCAAGCACTAAGACGTTCAATCAGTTCTGCTTTCTTACCGGAAACTGGCTTACCAGCAGCCTTTAGCAGTTCCTTAAGTTCTGCAACTGTCATACTACTGTAATCAACAGCATCGTCAGATGATTTTTCTTCAGCAACTTCTTCCTCAGCAACTTCTTCCTCAGCAACTTCTTCTGCTGAT
>Ga0208407_1000349_pt1 | contig 21654 bp, 15 predicted proteins | sample ETNtaG_9_FD_185775 | JGI IMG/M metagenome (GOLD analysis project Ga0208407, IMG submission 185775) | Marine microbial and viral communities from oxygen minimum zone, Eastern Pacific Ocean - ETNP201406SV69 (SPAdes) (version 2) | ecosystem: Environmental > Aquatic > Marine > Oceanic ...
GGAAACGTATGGGAATGGTGTTCGGACTGGTACAATGACAGCTATTATCGCTCTTCTCCTATAAATGACCCGCAGGGCTCAAATTCAGGCTCCAGTCGCGTTCTTCGCGGCGGTAGTCGTTTCAGCCTCGACATCGACTGTCGGGTTGCCTATCGCAACAGGAACAATCCGGTCTACAGTCGCAGAAACGACGGCTTTCGTTTGGTTCTTTTGCAGGAGTTGTAGCCCGAAAAGGAGATATAATGAAAATAATAAAACATCGATTTACTTTAGTAGTCATCTTCATATGTTTGTGCGCGGGCATGCTTCATGGCCAGGATAACGTAAGCGGCACCATTAAAATAAAAGGTGTGGAAGACATTGCACGGGAGCGCAACCCGGAACTCTTCCTGCCAAAAGACGAATTTGAGACCAATGCGGAATACAACCAGCGTGTAGCCCGCAAAGAAACTCTTTTAAAAGATATTCGCACTCAGTTGCTGGCAGAAATGAAAGCCCGCAAGAAAGAAAAAGGAAGGTTGGCAGCGGAACAAGCCGCGGAAGAAGAGCGGCTGCTGCAGATCAAGATCGCCGAGTCTCTCGCACCGGCGGAGTTTACCCCGTCTACTCTCGGTCGTTACAATGCGGAGAATAACACGTTTCCATTTAAAATATATGGGAAATCTTACACCGTTAATGTACCAAGGTCTGTAGCCAGAGATTTTAAAAAGGAATTTTCATCCGTAAAAGTGGAAGGGTACAAACGACTGCAGCGTGATCTTAGAACGTATGATTACTTCAACATGGTAGCCATCCACCCCATTACCGGTTCCCGGTTTCCATTCGGTCCTACGAAAGACCTTGCCGCCGCGCCGGTGATTGCGGGCAAAAAATCTGTTGTTCCGCCGGAGCTTACGATGCTGGTGGCCTTTGTAGAGCCCAACGGCAACGGCTTTTTGGATGCGGAAGAAAAGGGTAAAGTGAAAGTCTCTATCACCAACAGCGGACAAGGCTCCGCCATGGGTGTTTTTGTAAAGCTGGTTGCGGAAACTTCAAATAGAGATATTTCCGCTGAAACGTCAAAGATTATTGGGGAAGTGCCCGTTGGCCAAACGAAAACAAAGAAATTTTCCATTAACGCATCCAAGTCCGTATCCAGGATGGTGAACTGGTTTACCGTTTCCGCTACGGAGAGCTACGGCTTCCCGCCGGACCCGGCGCAGATCAGTTTTGAGACGTTTCCCTTTATTCCGCCCAGACTGGAGCTGGTGGACTTTGGCGTCAGCACGCCCAACGATGGCAACGAGATCCGTCCCCAGACCACCACGGAAGTCCAGGCGAGAGTTCAGAACCGCGGGCAAGGCCCGGCGGAGGATGTGCAGTTTAGCATCAACCTTCCTAAGGGTGTTTATTTTACGCCGGATAGCAAGCAGGACTATTCTTTTTCATCCCTGAAGCCCGGGGAATTCAAGGATCTGGCATTTTCCTTTAATACGGCCAAGACCGTAGGCAAGACCATCGACGTTTCCATTGGCTTTACGGAAGAAAGCACCACAGGGAAATTTCCCCTGGTCCTGGACGTGGAAAAACCGCAGCAGACCATCCAGCAGCTGGTTGTATCGGGGCAGGAAATGGGAACAATGGAATTTGCCGACGTGGCCACGGTTTCTGTGGATATCGAAAAAGACATTCCCACATCAGGGCGAAAAGGAGAACATGACCTGGCAATAGTGTTTGGCATTGAGAGCTATAAGAACGTTCCCGGCGTGTCATTCGCCAAGAGAGACGCAACATGGATGAAGAAATATTTTGAAAACATATTGGGGATACCCAAAAACAGGATTTATTATAAAACGGACACAGACGTGGGACAGGCGGAATTCAGCAAGGTATTTTCCGAAGACGGCTGGCTGGACAAACGGGTCAAGGAAGGAAAAACTAATCTATATATCTACTACGCTGGACACGGCGCTCCGGATATGAAAAAGAACAAAGCGTATCTCATTCCTTATGATGGTGATCCGAACTATGCTTCCCAGACCGGGTATGAGATGGATAAACTCTATGAGCAATTAGGTAATCTTGGCGCCGCTTCTGTTACCGTATTTTTGGATGCCTGTTTTTCCGGTGCCAACCGCGATAACGAAATGCTATTAGCGGATGCCCGACCCGTCTTCATGGAAGTAGATGAGTCAGCCACTCGAGACGTAACTGTCTTTTCCGCAGCCGGCGGGAAAGAAATCTCTTCAGCCTGGCCCGAAAAGAAGCACGGACTCTTTTCATACTATCTAATGAAAGGTATGCGGGGCGAAGCCGATGAGAATAATGACAACCAAATTACCGTGGGCGAACTGGGTGATTACGTTAAGGAACACGTATCCGATATGGCGGGCATGCTGGACCGGGAACAGACACCGGGGCTGCGAACATTAGATGAGAAAAAGGTGCTGGTGCAGTACGAATGATAAAATATTTTACAGCACTTCGGCAGTTTATCGGTCCAATGTTATTATTCATCTTTTTCAGCTGTAGTCCTAAGCCTCCAGTTACTCCTGCAGTGGATGAAGCGAAGCTTGCAGCCGAAAAAGCAAATAAAGAATTGATTGCTGAAACTGGTGAATACACAGAAGTTGAAAAGGATCTCAGCAGTGTTGAAGCGCAGGTAACCGGGAAATTGGACCAGCCAACAGAAGAATTGACCCGAACGGATGCTGTGATGTACAAAACGGGTGAACCCGGGTGGATAAAGCTTCAAAAAAAGAAACGTTTTTCCGATGATATGACTCGTCCTCAGGCCAAGGAAAACTTACTGCGGGAATTGCGCAATGATGCGGTGAATAAAAAAGTGGGTACCACGGTTGAAGTGACCCAGTTGCTAACAGACGTTATGAGTGCCACTGGTAATGAATCCTTTGAGCAGTCGGCCTGGTCCGGATTCTTCAGGAGCACTGTTTCCGGGGTGATCACCGATGAACGCCAGGAGAAAAATGAAATAAAACATTTTGATGAAGGGGAAGGTTTTGAACTGGATTTAGAGTACAGTTTCTATGTGCAGCCCGTCACCGGCCAGCGTGATCCTGGATTTTGGATGGACTCTGAGTTGGAGAATGATATGCTGAAGGAAGGAGGAGATCTGGTTATCAGACTCAGGCCCAGCAAGGATGCTTATGTCTATATCTTCAACCTCATGGCCGACAATAATGCCATGCTCATGTTTCCCAATGATTATATGACGGAAAATTTTATTTCAGCAGAAGCCGAACTGGTTGTCCCTGATCCGAAGATTCAAAAATACGTATCATTTATTGTCGGTACCATGCCAGGTCAAAAAATCACATCCGAGAGCGTCTATATCATATGCACTAAACAAAAAGTTCCGGTCATTGAGAGTCTCCCAAGGATAGGACAATCTATGCAGGTATTTTCCGGTAACAGTAAAAATTTCATAGAACTCCAGCGTTGGCTGGCAGGCATTCCTTTGGATCAAAGGGTTGAAAAGGCACTGCTGTATCATGTTTCAAAATAGGTTCATGTCCATTGTTTATTAAAAAGATAAACTACTCTTAGAATAAATTTGCTTTACCTATCAAAAAAGAATTAAAATCCCAGTCTAATGCGTGGGTACATCAAAGAGCGATGTTTTTATCCATGCTTTGCACTAACTTTACGAGAACCATCGCACTAATAGAGTAAGGAAATACAATGAATAATAAAATATTAATAACAATGTTTGGATTAGTTATCCTCGCAGGCTGTGCCGGTACAAAAGTAGCATCGGAGAGTGATGTACCAGACTGGTATTTAAATCCACCAAAATACGAAGACAGGTTTGTTGGTGTGGGTGATGCGCTCCGGCCCCAGATGAGTCTATCAAAAACAGTGGCTACTACTAGGGCAAAAGCAGAAATCTCTAGGGCATTGGAATCTAAGATGAGTACCATGGTTAAGAGTTTTCTCCAGGCTTCTGGAATGGGGGAAGATGCTGGTGCATTGGAGTTTACGGAAGATGTAACAAAATCAGTATCATCCACAACATTGAAAGGGTGTACTATTGATAGAACTGAAATCAAAAAAGGCCGAGTATTCGTTATGGTAACTTACGATGCAACAGAAGCACGCATGCAGGCCAAGGAAGCCACACGAAATGCCGCAAAGAAGAAGGAAGCTCTCTATAATGAATTCAAGGCCAAACAGGGCTTTGATGCATTAGACAAAGAAATTGATGGCATGGAAACCAGTTCCAGTGTTGCATCTCCTGAATGACCATCTCTTTAAATATTTAGTAGCATCATCATTTTTAATTTATGCTGGGGAACTTCCGGCCGATAGTCCAGGAGTTCCTCATTGGTTTTTAAAACCACCTATCCATAAAAAATATTATTATGGTGCAGGCGTTGCGAATTTTAATTATGATTCGACTAGATGCATCTCCAATGCAAAACAGTTTGCCGCCAAAGAAATTGTAAAATCAATCCAGGTACGCATTAAGGGTGGTACTGCGGATAAAAAATCAAAGATAGGCAATGAATCAGCATTCTTTGCCAATGAGATAATTAACGAAAATCTCAGCGCTACCATTTACGAAAAATCTGTTGTTTTACAAAAAGTATTGGTTGATAATAATATATATATACTGATTTATATTAATAAAGATATGTCATCTCCCAAGGTCTCTATTATTAATAAGTTATTCTTAAAAAATAGAAGACCGCAAAATAGTGAACCTCCCTCATGGATCAAAACAGGATATAAAAAAGATGGCTATATCTATGGTGTCTCAAATACAGAACCTTATTATAATACTGATGAAAGCTGGGAATACTCTGCAACAATTGCCCGGTATCGTATCGCAGCTTCATTGTCGGAAGATACCAGATCGCTTATTAGGGAGTACAAAGATGGCAATGCCAACTATTTAGAAGTAATGACAGAAGCTAATGTGGAAAAAGTTCTTAAGAATTCAATGATTAAGGAGCGATGGTATGATTCAGCAAACCACCGGTATTGTACACTCATCGAGTATAAAATCAGTGATTAGTAACGACTCCTAGCTCGATTTTATGTCAAATCAAGATTATCAAATCATGCTTGGACAGGGCACTCAAGGCCGGTTAGGCCTTTCAATCAAAACACTACAGCGCCATTTCGCCTGTTTCGGGTCTTCTGGCAGTGGTAAGACAGTGGCCAGTAAGGTTTTGATGGAAGAATTAGCTCGGCAGGGCATTCCTATTATTGCATTTGACCCACAGGGCGATATTGCCAGTTTAGCCATAATAGAGTCTAAAGAAGAATTGGAGAAGAAAGGTGTGGAATCTTCTATTCAAAAGGACTTTGAAGAAAATGTTGAAGTTGTCATTTGGACACCTGGCAGTTCGAAGGGACTTCCTATTTGTATTAATCCGCTTCAATTTGACGGGATTGATGAATTGAGTTATGAGGATAAAACACGAACTTTCTCATCTATTGCCAAAAATATTTCCAGTTTGGTTGGGTATGATCTTGATAATGACGATGGCAAATCTGCTGAAGCAGTCTTGGCAGTTTTGTTTGAGCACTGTTACAATGAGAATATAACCTTATTCGATTTTAACGATGTTGTTGAAATATTAGGAGATTTACCTGAAACTGTTTCCATGGTTGTAGCATCTGTTGGGACTTCACAATTTCTAAAGGGATTAATGAAGAAGCTGAGCCTGTTAACCTTAGGGTCACGCAAACTAATTTTTCAGACAGGCATTCCTGCAAATATAGATGCATTGCTAGGAAAGGATGGCTCTACTCATAAAACACGTATTTCAGTCATTTATTTAAATACGCTGCACTCCACGGAAGAAAAAGAATTTTTTATTTCCGGAATTTCTCAACTCCTTTATCGTTGGATGCTTAAAAATCCATTAAAGGGTGGACAAGAAGGGGTCCAATGTGCCATGTTCATTGATGAAATTGCTCCTTATATACCGCCTGTTAAAGTCCCTTCTTGTAAGCAAAACTTGGAATTATTATTTCGACAAGGACGTAAATATGGTGTGAGTAGTCTCATTGCCACCCAGAGCCCCGGGGATATTGACTATAAAGCAATTGGACAATTTTCCACTTTTATACTGGGTACATTAAATACCAAACAAGACATCGATAAGGTAAAGAAAAGATTGGAATCGGTAGCGCCAAAAGAAATTGACTATATTGTTACCCAGTTGCCTGCACTAAAGCCAGGTCATTTTCTTTTGGTTTCACCGGATGAATATGACCGTGTTCAAAAATTAAGCGTGCGTTGGCTTGTAACTCAGCATAAAGTGATTACTGAACATCAGTTGTCCACTCTAATATCCGATGACCACCGATCCTTTTATATTCAGGAAAGCTTGGAAGATGATTCCCAATTAGAAACCCAAGAAGTAGATTCAGATCCTATGCAAGAATCAGAACAGATTGGAGAACAGTCGCCAAAAGAATCGTTAGATTCGGCTAATGAGGATACTATTCTTGCTGTACAGAATAAAATATTTGAGCGGGATTTAAAACGAAAGGTAAAAAGGTATCTTTCCGGCACTATTCTTAAGTCTGAAGAATTGTACAAAGTTTCTTTTAAATACCTTCCATTAATTAAGACATCTTTGTTATTTGTAGACCAAAAGGGATTTTTTAATAAAACAATTAGAGAAATTCCTGAAAATCTATACCTTGACTTTAAGACTCATGATATAATGTTCATTAAGAATGACATTATCAATTTTGCTTCTGTAGTGGATATTGATCCGCATAAAATCATGGATTTGGATGATTGCTGTACCATAGAATTATTGAACAAAAGTCAGGTTGATTTTGATTTTAGATCTCTAGGCGGTCGTAAGTTAAATAAAAAACAGGTGAAACATAATTTGGAGAGGAAATACAAGGTCAAGGTGAAGGATTCAGAGCTGATAATTTTCCCCCTTTGGGAATGTACAATAAAAAATAAGAAGGATGGTAAAACACGGATAATAATGATAGATGGTATTTTCGGTAATCAGATAAGTATTAAACCATGAATATATCTTACACATTAATTGAAGTATTTATTGTAACAATTTGAATGAAACGTATGATTAAATATTTTTTAAATAGAAAAAATATATTTTTAGTTTCGTACTGTATTTATTTTTGTTTTGCCAAAGATAATTGTGCTCAGCATATTTTTCAGCCCGCAGTTAACAATTTTTCCATCGTTATCGATCGCAGTGGCAGTATGAATGGAAGGCCCATGACTGATGCTAAAGAAGCAGTTAATCATTTTATTGGAAAGCTTAGGTCGAGTGATAGGGCAAACTTGATAACGTTTGAGACCAGGGTATCCATGTCACATGATTTCAGCAGTGATAAATCCAGTATCATAGGTGCAGTCAGGTCTATAAAAGTGGGTGGTGCCACTGCGTTGTATGATGCAATCGCCAGGGCAGCATCAACCCTCAGGCAGGAGAGTGGCGCAAAGATTATTGTTTTCCTCACGGATGGTGATGATACAGGCAGTAAATTTTCCCTAAGAGACCTTGAAAGCATGAACCTGTCAGAAGGTATTTTTGTTTATGGTATTGGTTTAGGCAGAGTAAATACCACTAGTTTAGACAGGCTTGTAAAGGCAACAGATGGAACATATTACCCCGTTAAATCTTCTGGAGATCTAAACACTATATATGACCGCGTTGTTAATGCATATTACAATAATTATGGAAGCAACCTTTCCAAAACCGCTTCCATGACTGTTCGGTCGTTGCCTTCGAATATGAGTGTCATTATTGATGGGAAAGAAAGAGGGAAATCCCCTTTTAAATTGGATGGTTTAGCTCCAAAGAATGCAAATGTTAAAGTACAATTTAATCGTGGGGAATGGGACTGTATGGTAGACTTAAAAGCTGGGTATCGTGCTGTGGTTGATGCCAGAGAGTCAGACTTAGGAAAGGACGTATTAATCTCATCGATACCATTTGGTGCCAGTGTATTTTTGGATGGTAATTATGTTGGTGAAACACCTGTTGGACAGTTAGCCAAACAACAGAAAAAAGGGTTATTCAAGAAAAACACACAGCCTGCTGTAGGTAAACTGCGTGTGCCATTAGTCCCGCAAGGTAAGCATACTTTACGTGTCGTTGCAGTACCGGATATGGCAATGGGCCTGGAATATGAATTAAAGTTTGAGATAAAAAATAAAGAACGATCAGTGAATGTAGATCTGTTTAACAACAGACATGAATTTTCTGATGGTGAAAGTGGCAGTAAAACTCGAGATCCGTTCGATGAACTGAATAATAATGATGGCGATTCAAAGGATCCTTTTGACGAGTTGGATGATTTTTAACTGGTGGGAAATAAAATGGCAAATAAATTTTTAAGGATAACATATTTCATTTTACTAGCTATAACTCCTATTTTTTCCCAGGATGATTATAATCAGTGGCTCAAGGAGCAGGATGCCAGCTTTTCAGGTGTTGACCGTGAAGAAACGGTAGCACTTGCCGCAATCTCTAAGGAGTTTGATAACTATGCTGTAGAACAGGATAAACTTTTTCAAAGTTTTAAAGATGAAGTAGAGAAAAAATGGGATTCCTTCAGGTTCAGCGGTAAAAAGGTCTATGTTAACTATGATGATGATTTGGATGCAAGGGGATCTATCGATTTTGAAAAGGGTGAAGTTGAAATAGAAGTGATTGTAGAACAAAAGGATGGTGATTCGAGAATTGATATAGAAAAAGTTGCCAAGAAAAAATTACAAAAAAAGATCGAAACATTGGTTGTTAAGCCGGCTGAAGACAAAAAAGCGATCCTGAAGGATCAGGTGGCTGATAAAAATGGTAAAAAAATAACTGAAAAGAATGCCAAATCATTTTCTAAAGAAGTCGTTCGTTCCAAGAAGCCAGTAAAAAAACCGATTAAATCCAAGGACAATAAGAAAAGAGTCAAATATTCTGTAAAATTTAAATTATTACCTGACCACTTAAAAACCAGAACAGATAGATACAAGAATGATGTTTTAACGCAGGCGAAGAGACATAACCTGCCCCCAAGTCTTGTGTTTGCAGTTATCCATACGGAATCAAATTTTAATCCCAAGGCGCGGTCACATATACCTGCCTATGGGTTGATGCAGCTGGTACCTAAATCAGGTGCCAGGGATGCTTACAGGTACATTTACAAAAAAGATAAATTATTAAGGGGCGGTTATCTTTATAATCCAGAAAACAACATTGAACTGGGCTGTGCCTATCTTGGTAAGTTGAAAAATGTGTATTTCAAAGGTATTACTGATGAGGAAAGTACATACCATTGTGTAATCAGTGCCTATAATACTGGGCCAGGAAATGTAGCGAAAGCATTTACGGGCACAACAAAGTTAAAGCCAACCATAAAAAAAGTTAATACCATGTCTCCTAAGAAAGTTTTTTCAGAACTAAGAAGAAAACTGCCATATAAAGAAACCCAGGATTACTTAACCAAGGTTACGAACCGCATGCCTTATTATAGTAGTTATAACTAATTTAGGATAATAGAATGAATACATTTTTTGAACAAATGATGAATGATCCCATATTCTGGAAGATAGCCAGTGTCATCATCATTTTGATTTTTGTGGCTAGTTTTAAGAAGCTTTTTAAGCTGGCTTCGTTGCTCTTCTTAATCGTGATAGTTTATGCCGGTTATCTGATCATAACAGGAACAGAGCCGGATGAAATTATTGAGCAGTTGCAGGAAAGTTCTGAAGATGTGTGGGACAAGACAGAAGATTCGTTTGATGAAGTGAAGGATTTCACAGAAGATGTAGTGGAAGATGTGGTACAAGATACAAATAAGGAAATTGAGGAACAGGTTAAGCACGCACCAAAGAAAAAAAAGAAAAAAAGCATTACCCAAAAGTTTAAAGATAAAGAAGATGCTATTATGAAAAAATTCAAGGAAGAAGAAGATGCTATTATGAAAAAATTTGATAAGATGGAGTAGCTATAAAGAAAGCCACAGCGGAAAAGTAAATGGACCAGATAACAGAAAAATTATTTACCGATCCCCTTTTTGTAAAAATTGGGATAGTCTTAGCCATCCTAATCTCGCTCTCGCTTTTAAAAAAGCTGGTCAAAGTGGTTATTTCTCTTGTATTGATTTTTTTGATCTATGGCTACTATGTTTATTCAACCGGTGCCGAACCGGTAAAGCTTGATGATGTAAAAGAAAAGATTGAAGAATTAAAAGAAGTGGATGGGAGAAAAGTGAAAAAAACATTGGATAAGACAATGAAGGAAGTTAAGAAAAAAATAGAAAAGGGTTTGGATCAATGAGAATAGAGGTTTAGTCCATGTCATCCGGTAAAGGACATATTGTAGGTGGATTTATCTTTTTGTGGGCTTTTTTAACAATTCTTGCAAACTATTTCTTTGTCCCATCCATCATGGAAATAGTTATTTATGGTGCTATCGTTATTCTATTTTCTGTTTGGCCTGATGTGGATATTAGCAGTCTAGGCCAAAAAATTTTTTATTCCATTTTCTTTGTTACCGATGCGGCTCTTATTTTTTATTTCCAGGAATATAAAATTGCAGCTTATTTCGGCCTCCTCATCATTCTGCCCGTGCTTGCAAAACACCGTGGTTGGACCCATTGGAGATCCACCGCCATTTTATTGCCAGCACCTCTGATGCTAGCACCCATGTATATGTACGGCGGCACGCTCTTAGAAGGCGCACCATATTATTGTGCCGCAGTGACGGGTTATTTCAGTCACCTATTTTTTGATAAAAAATTATTATAATCGCTGTTCAGGTATTGATTAATGGATACACCGGGTCAAAATGAGTTCTCATAAATCAGGCGGAGCTGCGCATGTTGTTCTTACTGCAATTCTAGTTAATGCGCTAGTCACAATTACCAAAGCTGTAGGCTGGCTGATCAGTTTAAGCCCATCGATGTTGGCAGAGGCCATTCATTCACTGGCTGATACCCTAAATCAATCTCTTGTATATATGGGTATCAAAATCTCCAAAAAGGGACCCACACGAGAATTTCCAATGGGTTATGGGCAGGCAAGATATTTATGGAATCTAATTTCGGCCACTGGAATATTTTTTATTGGCTTTGGAATTACGACCTATCATGGTGTTTCATCTCTATTTGGAGACCATCATTCACAAGGGTCCTTTTTAATGGTTATCTCTATTCTTGGCTTTGCTTTTATTGCCGAGGGCTATGCTTTGCTGGTCGCCTATAAAGATGTTTATTCCCAGAAGGGGGATCTGTCATTATTTCAGTGGATAAAAGAAGGGGATGACCCAACAACAGTCGGTATACTTATAGAAGATGCCATTGCCGTTTTAGGTGTGATTTTAGCTGCAGTTGGCATCGTACTTACTTATTTATACCATAACCCGATTTTTGATTCAATTGCATCTATTATCATCGGCTTCTTATTGGGAGTTATGGCAATTACCATGGGCTATGCCAATGGCCGGTTGCTGATCAATCGTGCTATATCCGTCTCATCAGAAAATGAGATAAAGAATTTTTTATTATCCCTACCGGAAATAAACAGTATATCAAGTTTGAAAACTGAAATTATATCACCCGAAGTTATTTCATTATCAGTCGATTTTAATATCAATAGTGATATAATCAATCAGGATCCTCAACTTGCAGACGAATTATCAAAAATTGATATGAATCTGGATGAATTAAAAGTCACTGTAAAAATGATTGGTCAATTCATTAATTCAATTGAAAATAAAGTTTATAAGCAATTTCCTGAGATCAAATACATTGATCTGGAAATTAATTAATTATGGAATTGCTATGAAATTTAATATTAAGTTTATAAAGTGAAAGTCTCCTTGTTCAATATAATTATTTTCTCCATTCTCTTTTTTAATATCATTTGTGCACAGAATGAACCTCAATCTAGTCCAGTCTCAAAAGCTGTAGAATATTTCAAACATGCAGATACTTATTACTGGCTCTCCAGGGCCCGTGATAATGAGATTACTGATATAAATAAAGCGATACTCTACTTTGAAAAAGCTCAAAATGAGTTAAAACAGGCCGAAAAATCCCCTGCAAATGACCGGCTTAATGAAAAAATCGATAAAGGGTTAACTACCACAACTACACAGCATGATGATGTAGAAACTGAACTACATAATTATTTTCCGCTTTTTTCACTATTACTCAACCAGGACGATGTGATTGTATTTTTTGATGACACTCGTGATGTTGCTATTGATAACAGTATTGCTAATCTTTCTCCATCAGGATTGGGGAAAAAATACCTTATACCCATTTCTTACAATTTATCTGAACGGTTTGAGATTGAAGAAATCGCACACCAATATCTAAACGGCAATACGAATGTTTATGTGATTACCCAGCATGAATTGGCTGATATTTTATCTAATACAGAAATTGACTTGCTATATCAAGAGTCCCCCGACCCAGCGGTCTTAAATAAAATAGCCACAGGGTTTTCACAGGATGGGGTTGGGCTGCTGAGATTGGAAGTCATAGATCAGGTCGAGAATGTTTATTATGCTTCATCTTATTATCGGTACTGGAACAAAAGTAATGAAGCATTTAAAAATGGAAACCGCTCATATGCATTTTCGGAAACACCACATCCAGGTTCACTGTGGATGTTACTATTACTTTTTCTGGGTGTTCCTGTTGTCCTGATTTACAATGCATTAAATCGACAAAGTGAAGGCAGTTATCCCCCCGCCTGGTATGGATCAGCTGTTGCCATATTGTCTTTTATCATTACAGCATTTCTGTTTCGCGCACTTTCCTTATTGGAGATAGATGGCGGTGCTTTAATCTGGACTCCCAGCGGGTTGGGTTGGATCAGTGTTTTAGTTCTTTCCATGAGCCTGTTGCCCTTATTTCTGGTTTATATAGGCTCAGCCAGGATAAAAACAATCGGGGTTGTATTAAATAACCCGGAAACGATCTCTACGTTGGTCCTAGGGACATTTCTGGGATCATTTACTTTATTGGCCATGGCTGCTACGGTTCGTTTGGGAATGGAAAGTGCTTTAACAGTCATAATCCCAGCCATTTTAATTGCCGCCGTGCCAGCTTTTTTCTTAGGAAGAGCTTATTCCAAATCAGTTATGACCGGCGAACAGGTATCAAAGATAGAATCTTTGATACTGTTAACGGCATTAATAGTTTATACATTTTTTATTCTACAATGGGATTTCCAGGTTCTAGTATATGCTACTCTTGGTTTACTGTTGATTACCTTTGTGGCGAATTTTGCACCGAAATGGATGATAAATAGACTTACTAAAGACGAAGAAGAGGCTAACGAAGAAGAAAAGTCAGGGATAGACTGGCTCATTCAAAAGATACGCGAACCCGAGTTTTATAATGGATCGTGGGAAAACGAATTTAATGATGTGGTTGATTTTGTCGCCGAAACTGGATTAGCCAATGACGAAATAGAAGTTGTTGTTATAGAAGCTGATATGGGTATGGGTAAAACCCGTGTTGCTAAAGAAATTGCTAAAAGTACGAAATCAAAAATGAAAGAGAAAGGTTTCAGGACAAAAATATTACGAGGAGATTGTGATGAACCCTATGACGGTGCAGACCTGGTCCCTTACGAACCATTTGCCCAGGCTCTTGCTGATGTTTTAAATGTAAGCCGTTTTTCCAATCCTGCAAAAAAAGCAGAAGAACTTGCCAACAGTCCTGCTGGGAAAATGGTACAGGGAGCCATGGGCGCTGCCGGGGCAGGTGCCCTGGGAGTCCTGCTTGATGCTGGGGAAGATGGACAGTCAAAAAAGGCAGATGTAGATGAAATTGCCAAGATCATTGCTGAAACACTAACCGCATTATGTAAAAAAGATGAAAATGGTAAAGAAGGAAAAGTTATTTTTATTATCGATGATACGCAATGGATTGATGATGATTCATTCGAACTGTTGCAAAAGGTCATTGAAAACCTGAATACAGAAAAAGAATTCCGAGGACAAAATAAAGTCAGTTTTATTTTTACCAGTCGTGGCGAAAATGATAAGACAAAAGAATATCTGCAAGAAGCAAAGATGGTCAACATTGATGACTCCATTAATCAAGAAATTCTGCAAAATGAAAAAATTGTGGCTGGTATTCTAGAAGGTCTGCAATTTGATACTCGTACAAAACAGACCTTGATTAATTATTTTAATGGCATGGGTGTTGATACCCCGCTCCAGATCCTGCAGACTTTGGATACTGCAGTTGGCAAGGATATGTTAGAATACTATGGTGGCAATTTTATTCTTACCAAGAGCGCCGATTTGAAAAAACTACCACCTCCTCAAGATTACCTGCGCATGGTTGAAGAATTATTGGATGGACTGGACTCTAGACTGTTGGATATGCTCCAGTGTGCCGCAGTGCTGGGTAAATCATTCAGGTCATCCATTATCTCAGAGATCTTTAAGGTGGATATGCTGGATTTCCTGGACATGGTTAAGGGAGCTGAAGAAAAACAAATCGTGAAAGATATCTCTGAAGAAGATGATATATATGAATTTGTTCAAAAGCGAATGGTAGGCATTTTTCGTAACCTACGTAAAAGGGAAAATGAGGAGGAATTTATTCCCCAGATGGTCAGGGAATACCACAAGCGCTATGTAGAGATCAAGGAGAAGGAAATTAAAGAAAAGAACATTTCCCAAAATCAAATTCCATATAGGGATATCCTGTCCCTGGCATCCCATTCCAGGGCTGTAGCGGATGTTTATCCGACGAAGGCACTCCTATATAACAGCCTTGCAGCGGCGAGAGCATTTTCGCGAGGATTATTCAAGATAGCAAATGGCTTTTTCGAGAATGCCATGATGATCATCAATTATCTAAAAACCAGTGAAAAGACAAAAATATCATTGCAGCTCTATATTGATTATGCAAAATGCAAACTGGATGAACAAACTTCATTTGATGAAGTGGATGAATTAATCACTAGGGCCTGGACAGAAATTGCCGGTCTGAATTTTTCTACTGTTGATAATCAAGGCATTAGAAGAAAAAAAGGAAATGAAGCTGAAGCTGAATGGGAATATATTAATACTGAAGGAGATGCGATCAATGAAGCTGAGACTGTAACCAGGATCAGAATGCTCAAAATTCCCGATGATTGGGAAAATGTCTGGATAAATCCTGATCCAAATGGCCACCTGCAGGCAGCAGTTCAATCTAAAGATAATGATGTAGAAAAGGTTTCAGATTCAATCTATCATACTGTATTTAACAGTGTGAAATCTGGGACTCAGGGTGTAGATGAAAAATACTTTTGGGCGCAGATTGAAATTCGATTACTGGAAGCTCTGAATTATTATCGTGGCCAGCATCTGGATGATGCAGCCGAAATAGCAAAATCGGTTATGGATGATAACAATGCTAACATTGCACAAAAGACACGGGCTGAGTTTTATTTTATTGCGGCTGGCATTTCCAGAAAAAATGAACCTGAAAGAAGCAGGGACGAACATCTAAGATTGCTGGGTGAAATAGAGAATCTGCTTAAAACGAATCAATTAAGGGAATCGGATCGCATAGAGGTGTTAAAGGTTCAGTCTGAACTTTTAAATAATGTAGGTTATGTGATTGTAAGTAATCTGGAACAACCTGAAGAAGCGCTTAAGTATTTTCATGCGGCCATTGAAATCAATGAGCGGCCGGAGATCAATGACCAGAAGGGCATTGGCATTGCGAACGGCGGATTGGGTGACTGCCATTACGCCTTAGAAGATTATGATCAGGCAGAGAATCATTATAAAGTTAACCTGAATATTTCGCGGAATAACGGCGATAAAAAGGGTATTGTCAGGATGACGAGCATGTTGGGCGGGATAAAATTGTTAAACGCAGAAAATGAGCAGGATACAGATACAAAAGAGAATCTATTATACGAAGCTGAAGAATATTATAAGAATAGTTTGATGGTGGCTGAGGACCAAAAAGATCAACCTATCAGTATTCTTTGTGCCCTGTCAGGATTATTAGAAACTATCATTTTATCTGAATCATTTAATAAATGCAAATATGTTTTCGAAAAAATAGATGAAAATGCTGACATTATAGTACAAGTACCTGACTGGGCCAAATGGGCCAATGACAGGTTAAACCAGTCAATGGAAAAATTGAAAGCAAAAACTGACCAGTATGATAAAGAAATAGATAACTATTACAATATCATAGACCAGCCTGAATCCTAAAAGGAGGCGCATTATGAGCGAATCAAAATCTGAACTGAATAATTATCCCAATTTAATCGCAGTCCCATATGCAAAGACTTTGGATGAAAAAGATTCCCAGAGAAAAGACCACCAGCGCATTTGCCTGGAGATGATACTTGCATATAATGCTTCCATTTGTCTCGCAAATTATTACTATTATAAGACTGTGGAACCAGGCGACGATGCTAAATCAAAAAAGGACGCAAAAATTGGAGCAGAACTGCCAAAATTAAATTTTGACCTGGGTATGATGTCCATCGGAAAATGGAATCAGGTTGCACGTGATACTGCCAGTGTATTATTTGATGCTACGAGCAAGGGTAAGGATAATGAATTTTTAGCTGGCAATATCGGGACCAATTATCAAAAAAAGAGTTCTTTATGGAATAAGAATATCAATGAATTAATCAGGTTGAGAAACAAGGATGCACACGGCGAAGTTATATCTGATGAAGCACTGGCAGGCGAACTGAATAACCGCCAAAAATTGCTGGACCAATTGATGAAAGAAATGAACTATCATGCAGACTATAAAATTATTGTACCAATTGATGACGAAGTAAAAGGAGGTGAATTGGTGCATATCTGTAAAGACCTCTCTGGTTCTGGAGATGGGGTTATTGAGCTTAGTGATGAAATGATAAAAACTGAAATAGATCGCTTTGGCACCTACCTCTTTAACACAAAGAAAAAAACATGCCTGGCATTGAATCCAATGGTTGTCAATTATAATTCATCGCCGGAAACTGAAGATTTAGATACCTACGTCTACTCCAAGACAGCCAATAATAAAAAGGATCTCCATTATTCTAACTTCCAGGGAGCTCTTGATTTGAAAGAAAGCAACCAGAGTTCTGTCGGCTCTTTGGCAACACCTCATGATTTATGCCGGGAGTTTTCCAGGTTTCGGGTGATGGTCGAGGATGAGAATCTGATTAACCGCAAAGAGCCAAAGATCATGATCCATCGCAAATTCAAGTCCGGTTCTTCCATTATTGATGAAGATGTGTTTTTTGATATCACCATCCAAAATAATGGTGACGCAGATGCCCAGGACTTAACAACTGTCCTTGATTTTCCTAGAAAAGGATTTGAGCTGTACAAGAATGTTGATGATGACAAACCATTTGGTGGAGATCAGTTTCAGAAAAGCGCGCATGTGATTGAAATACCTGAGTTGGCTGCCAAACAATCCAGGAAGTTCTCCTATAAGTTCAGGGCAAGGAATTTCGGTGGGCAGTACCAGTTCGATGAAATGGCAATGACCTATAGTTTCTTTGATGAAAATTCGGAAAATATGATTACACCAAATCCAGATGAAGGCGTCAACGTGGCTCTGGCGGATCCGGTTATGCATCATGTACTTGATCCCAATGATCCGGAAAGCCAGGTACCGATCGTGAACCTGAAGCTATCCTACAGCGAGCATACGCCCAAAATTGGCGATGAAATTGACTTTATTGTTGATGTGGAGAATATCGGGAAAAGCATTGCCAATGATGTGGATATCCACATTTTTCCGCCGCCGGCAGAAATGGACCTGATCAGCGGCAGTACCAGTTGGCGCGGGAATATTAATCCATCGAGTATGGAAACCCGAAAATTTAAACTCCGACCACGGAAGCAGGGCATTTTCAGTATAAAAATGCGCGATATACTATATACCAACTCACAGGGTGATCTTTTTAAGACAGTAGCCTATGAAGATTATAAGATCCTGGTTCAGAACGATACAAAGAATAAATATCGTTTTATCATGGAAGATGCCTGGGAGGATCTTGTTGTAGAGGATGTTGAACAACAGCAGATAGATAATCAGCCAGATTTCAAAAAGTTTTTAGCAGAAAATCAGGAAAGCGCACAGAAAATACTTAATGATGTAAAAATCCGTGCTGTAAAAAAAGTGATGAATGATGTTCTTTCACGAATATCATTACCCGTAAAACAGATTAATAAAAGAGGAATGATCGGCTACTGTCTGGGTGATTATCCGTTTTTTATCATTGAATTCACAAATTCTGATCAGATAAATCTTTTAATGACGCTACCTACTTCAATAGATAAGGATAAGTCCATTCAGGGAATAATGAAACCGCTGAAGGGTAAAAAACTTAAAAAGATGGAAGACTCCATAACCTGGAAAGGGAAATTTACCAATTTCAGATTTTACTCCATTGTTCTTGAAAGTATCGGTGAAGTAGGCGGTGCTCAAATACTCAAACGGCTGGTTAATCAGTCCGTACGTTACGTTGAGAATACCGGGTATTACATGAGTCAGTTTCTAAGCGGCCTGGGGCAAAGCCTGAATTATGATGATTTATTCTCGAGAATCTACCTGAACGATAAACGTGTGAAAGGTATTGTACGCAATGAGCTACAAGCCATGCTCAAAATACAAGCCATATGGATGTTTAAGCCGCAAAAATATCTGAATTTGGTAGCGGAACGGGTACAAGGGATGGCTCAGGAACTACATAACTTGGGTTATAAAAAAACGGGTCAGTTTAATACAAATGGTAAATGGGAAGATAGCGGTTCTAAAACAAAATATGTACGTTTGTATTACAATGAAAGGTCTGATAATTCAGATCAGGAAATGACAGATTTGATGAAAAAGTTCCTGTTTGATATTGCAAAAGCCAGTTCAATTGTGGCCTACAAAAAACTTAATAAAGAAAATCGATCATATTTTGAAGAATTACTTCAACTCATGGATAATGCGGAAGGTTTGGATGAGTCATTCCATTACCGGTTGGAAGATAATGGTATAGTCTTTTACAAGGGGAATGAAATGCCGCTGTATCAAAAAGGAGCAGAATATTTCTTTTTTGAAGAAAAGCCTCAAAGCACCAACTTAAAATTCAGATTTATGGAAAAACAGTTGTTTAGTAAACTGGGTGATGCAGTCCAGGTTAGCTTGAATGATTATTGGCTATATCATGTAAAATATGACGAATCGATTAAAGATTTAATTGATGAGGCAATACGTTCAGCCATTCTTAATTCCGGTAATGGAAAACAGCGGGTTTCCCATGACTGGTTGCTGGCTTGTATTAAAGAAAGTAAAATTCAAAACTTGGATAAAATACTAAAATCCACATTAACAAGTGATGGTTGGGTAGAATATGGTCTTATTGATAGTAATTTAAAAATGACAGGTTTAACCACCGTTTGGAATAAACGTAACCTGAAACATTTTCTTGATTATGATAATAATTACTTGAATGAAGATGGTACCAAAGGTCGGGTGCAATTATCTTCTCGTCGCGACTTAGTGAAACCAGTATTAGACGAATTGGAATTGGGTAGTTGAAAATAATATCAGGGTGCTTATTAGATCATTGAAATAATAAAACATGTGCTGTATTTATGCTGACAACTGAGATTAAAAGGAACTCCCAAAAAAATATTTATAAAACGAATTGCGGGGGTAACATTATAATAACTGAAAAAGTTAAGTCTCATTTAGAAGCACACCCGGGAATTATCAATCTTATCCCGGAAATTGCATCCAGGCTTACTCTACCCACGGATGGCAGTAGGTTAGCTAGGCAGATAAGTCTTGCAAGGGTTGTAGGTCAATCCAGTTTAATAGATACTAAGAAAATAGGATTATCTGAGACAGTATGGTTTGCCGTCAGGAAAAACCGGATGAAGGCCAGCCGAGTCGTTCCTGATGCTGGTCCGGTGGATACAGACCAGGTATCCATTGTTGCCAACCCCGTTGAAAAAGATTCATATGAACTGGTTACAGCCTGGTTTGGCGCTATGGCACCAAAAGAGCCTTGGGATCCTGATCTGTCGGATGATCCATCGGTTTATGAAGAATCAATCAATTTCTGGTGCAGCCACGCTTTGGTGTATGATTTGGCAGTGATGGATGAACCTTTTCGATCTACCTGGAAAAAGGTTCTATAAAAAACCTTGTTATAGTGTTATAGAATCAGGGGAAACACCCTGTCCTTATGAAAGGGATTTTACAAATGCAAATAATCAGCATACTTTAATTTTAGGTTGAAATGAAAATGAATTTTTGATGGAATTGGCGGAAGGCGGATTTCAGGTAGGGGGACTGGAAAAGTATTCCCATCCTTGCTGCAGAGAGATTGGACACTGCGGGCATAATATATATATTATTATTAGTCTATTAGTCTATTAGTCTATTAGTCCTTTATTAGTATTTACTTGTTTTATATACAATCATTTTATAAAATTGAATCCCATACCAAAGTAGTATTTTATACAAAAAAACGTAAAAACTGGCTTATTTTTAATAATAGTAAAGGAGTCAATAATGGCTGAAAGACAATGGACATTTGGTAACGTACTTGGTTACCTATATATAGCATTTGCAGTATATACGGACGCAGACCTGGATGAAGCAGAAAAAAAGGAAGTATTTGTTGCTTTAAGCGAATGGTTACCGGATGAATCAAGAAGTAGTATCTATGAATTACTTGAAACATCATTTACGTGGTTCAAAGAGGACTTTAGTAAAAATGATGATGATAATGACTATGTGATCAATCAAGTGGTTGGTATAGGCAGCTTTCTGAAGGACAATTTGGATAGTGATGCTTGTCAAGCTGTTGTGAATGATTTAGCGAGAATTGGTCAAGCTGATGGTCATTATGATGAAGTTGAACAGAATTGGAATAAAATTCTTGCCGAACAGCTTGGTGTGAATGCTGTTTAATTGATTTTATAACATATCAACAATAGAAAAGGGCGGATTATTAATTCGCCTTTTTCTATTTTTAGGGGTATATCTTATTTTTTAGATAGGGGTTTTTAGTATGGATCTACAACAGGCAAAAGTTCAGTTTAATAATATCGCAGAAAAAACTGGTATCCTATCCAGAACAAAACAAAAAGTAGAACCCAGTCACAATGAGCGGGACGAACTCTGGGAACTTACCCGTGTCTTTTTAAGGCGGATTTATGCACTGGACATTGACAAAAATGCCAACCAGGATGAAGTGAATGAATTATGCCATTTTGCGATCGTAGCACTGCACTGGAATGATCTCTATCTCTCTGATGATCGATTTTCCTATGAAAATGGCCGGTTTCGCAGGGACACTGTTGCATTGGCGTTATGCCTTTTCACCAGAATTTCAAGAGACTATAATCAGTATGATTCCCTTAAAGATGGATGGATTAAACCACATACAAAATTTTCTATTTTAATGTGGACAATAAGATCCATTATTGAGTGTAATCAAGATAATCTTTTTAATTTATTTGATACAAAAACGGCTCAAAAAGCGAATGAGTTATTTCATGAATTAAGTTCTCTTTCGGGGTATGTTGATTTGAGTAAAGCTCCTGATGATCATCCGCTAATTGATATTTGGTGGGAAATTCGAAAACAATTCATCTCATCGCGAATTCCCTATCAATTTATTCTAAATTATATCTGGAACGGTCCCGCTCTACCCGG
>Ga0208407_1000350_pt1 | contig 21628 bp, 29 predicted proteins | sample ETNtaG_9_FD_185775 | JGI IMG/M metagenome (GOLD analysis project Ga0208407, IMG submission 185775) | Marine microbial and viral communities from oxygen minimum zone, Eastern Pacific Ocean - ETNP201406SV69 (SPAdes) (version 2) | ecosystem: Environmental > Aquatic > Marine > Oceanic ...
GGTAAGCTTGAAGATCAAAATTTTGGAGGTATTCTCGATATTGCTTTTATGCGTCCAAAACAACTTGGTTATAACATCGCAAAGGCAAATTTTAGAGGTGGTACTAACATGTCATTTACAAATCAAAATAGGAACATTTCTTATATAAAAAAGTATAAATATCTTAGCATACCGACAAAGCATTATCTCATCGAAGACATATACATGATGCAAAAGATGGGTCTTAGACCAGACCCAGCTAAAAAAGAAAAGAATCGCAAACGTATGGTTTTACTCGCAAGACAAATGTCAAAAAAGAAAATTTTGAGTACTGATTCTATGGATACAATTGCAAAGAAGGTCGGTATTAAACTCGGTAAACCTGCGCACACATTCCGAACGTATACAAAAGTTGGACCACAAATAATTAAAAAAGCTACAAATATCAACCCACAAAAGTATAAACTCGCAACAACAACACCGTCCAAACCAAAATTGAGTAAAGATATATTTTACGGGTTAAAAGCAAACCATAATGAAATGAAGACACCTCCTAACTATTTACGAACTCAATCTAACCATATTTTTAATATGGAAAAAATGAATTGGAGACCAAATCCAAACCAAAACTATGTACGTAACGAAATGAATTTCAGGCCAAATAAACCAAGGCCTTTACCATCAAAAATAAATAATGTAAAAATGGAAGAAACCCTATACGGTTTCAAACCAATTAGAGACCAATGGGTTCCAAAACCATTACTTGAAAAATCTGCTATGATACCATTTATTGGTTTAAAGAAATGAAACCAATGTAACATATAAATGATTTACGGTACACCAGTCAAAGGTGAAGATGGTATGTACCATGTTAAGGCACTCACACAAGAAAATAAGAAATGTTTTATTAAACTTTCGGATGTTAAAGTCTCAGATGTTGATGTAAGTACAGGAGAAGTATCTTTTGATATTTGTTCAGAGGAAAATCAGTCTAAAATTGACACGATCAACGCGTCTATTCTCTCTTCAGCTCTAGAAAATAGTAAAGAGTGGTTCGGAAAAGAACTTCCAGAAAAAATTATTAATAATGCTTTCACAAAAAGTGAAGATATTTCAACAGATATTATAGAAGCAACTCGTATTTTCGATTCCGAAAAACAACTCGTTGAATTATCCGATACTAATACGGTCTTTTGTTCAGGGAAAGACTGTTCAGTATTTGTGGAATTTGCAGGAATATGGTTCGCGAAGAAAGCGTTTGGTCCGACTTGGAATCTTGTTCAAGTAAAAATCCACGAAGAAAAAAGTGAAGAACCAGAGACAGAAGAATCTCCAGTCGAATCTTACCCAGAAGAATACATGTTTGAAGATGAAATTGAAGTCGAAGATTCGAAATAAAAAAAAATTATTTAGTATATATAAAGATGATGAAGAGATATAATAAAATCCCAGTTAGAAAAGTTATTCTCGCCCTCGCTATCGCGGTAGCAATTTACTACATAACAACTACCTATACCTCTATGTATTCCATAAAGGAACAAGGTTTTGAATTCAGTTCACCAGCTAAGGAACAAGTTGAAGGTGCGGCGACAGAAGCCCCACCAGCTAAATGCGACATGAAAGCGGGTACCGGTTTGGCGTCCTCTCTCCTCCCAAAAGAAGTTGCGTCCCAGGAAGACTTCGGTGAATTCGCACCAGAAGACGTACTTGCCGGACAAAACTTTCTCGAACCAAGACAACAAATTGGTTTCCCAGAAACAGTTGGTGGCGCTTTGAGAAATGGCAACAGACAAGTTCGTGCCGATCCACCAAACTCTAAAGAACCATTCGTGTGGAATAACTCCACTATAGCACCAGATACTATGCGTCGACCATTGTGTTAAATTAATTATTTAAAGAATAAAAACGTATTTTATATATAAAACATTATGTCAGGAAATCCTACAGAAGAACTTTCAAACAGCGTCTCTAAATTGGTTGAACTTAACAAGCAAATTACAGAAGCCCGAGAAGATATAAAGATTTTAGTACAAGCAGAAAAATCTTTAAAATTACAGGTCAAGAAAACTATGACCGATAATGGTTTAGATGTTATAAACCTCAAAAAGGGTAAAATTTCAGTTAAGAAAAGTTCCAGGAAACAAGGTTTAAACAAAACCTCAGTCATGGAAGGTCTCACCACATATTTTGACGGAAACGAAGAACAGGCAACAAATTGCTTAAAGGTTATACTCGATAACTTACCAACAAAGGAATCTACATCTCTTTCTCTTACGGGTATCAAGGATAAAAAAACGGAATAAATAACAATAATGGTTTGGAATCAATACGTATACGAAGCTATGAACGGTAATGAAGCCTACAATAGCGATAACGACGAAATGATTGAACAAAATGAACCTTTACATATAAACGATTGGGAATTAGAACACCAGGAACACCTTCGTTATATGTGGGGGATACTACAACAGTATCTATACGATTCGGCAATGTCGCATCTTATTTTAAAATTTGCAAATTATGACGAATTTGTTGAATTTTGCTTTTACAACTCTGAATATGGTTCTTAGATTAAATTATAATTATAATATATATACAAACATGTTACCAGATATCACATCACAAAAAGTTACTTTACCAGCTTCGCTTTTTTTAGCACTCAGTCCAGGTATTCTTCTCAGAACAAATGGTTCAAAAATCGCGTTCAGAGATGGTCTCACGGGTCAAACTGCAGTTCTCTTTCACGCACTCGTATTCTTCCTCGCGTTCTCTCTCATTTCCAAGGCTATGGGTATCGTTCTTACGAAAACAGACCTTCTTACTACAACAACACTCTTCCTTCTACTCAGCCCAGGTATTCTCTTGAATATACCACCAGGATCCAAGGGTCTCTTCATGTCGGGTCAAACAAGCATTTCTTCGGCCTTTGTACACACACTCGTGTTCGCACTCGTGTTCGCTCTTTTGAGAAAGCAATTTCCTCAGTACTATTAAATGGTAAAATGGAGTACTTGGTTATTGGACCAGGTGCAATGGGAGGATTTTCAATGCTAGGATACCTTAAAACAATAGAAGACTCACTCGATAACATAAAAGAATATTCAGGTGCATCAGCAGGTGCCATAATAACTGTTTTCTTAGCTTTAGGATTTAGTATAGATGATATATTATACAAATTAGCCGAACTCGAAGGTAATAAATTAGTCAAGCTTAATCTAAAATGCTTCATGAATAAATATGGTTTAGTTGATTTAAAACCTATACGTGATAAATTCGTAGACATTTTTGAATCAGATCCAACGTTTTCAGATATAGAAAAGAAGTTATATATTTCTGCGTTTTGTGTAAATACTTCTAAAACTGTTTATTTTTCAAAAGATACGCACCCAGATATGAAAGTCATAGATGCGTTATGTATGAGTATAGCAATACCGTTTATATTCTCTTCGTATAGATACGAAGGAATGGTATATGTAGATGGCGGTACTTTAGAAACATTACCATCTGCACCATTTCTTAATAAAAAAACTAATAAAGTTTTATGTATTCGTATGAAAATGGAACCAGAGTATATAGAAGATATAAAAAGTCCAAAACAATTTGCAGAAGCATTGATTGCATCCACATTGAATAATAGACAACAAAATGTATTACAAAATTGCAAAGTTGTTGATATAGATATAGGTCAGGTTGACGTTTTCAATTTCAACATGAATTACGAAGAAAAAATGAAATTATATTTAGCAGGTATGGAAACTTAATATTGTTATAAACTTTTTTTTTGGTTTATAACAATACGGATGCCTGTGATCCAACAATAAATATAAAAGATCTTAAAACACTTATTAAACAATATACAGGCGCGAACCTTAAATTGTCAACCGTAAAATTAAGTGCTAATTGGTACCGAATTCCATACTATTTCATACAAGTAATAAAAAATAAACGTTATGCTTTCAATTAGAATGGTATATGTGAGGGTTTCATTCGTATCTTTTAAGAATAAATACGTCACAAATAATGTTATAAAAAACATCAAAAACCTGTAAACGACCGACTTAGTTAAAATACGCGATTTACTCTGAACAATGTATTTTTCTTTTTTTTGTTCAAGAGGTATCATTTACGTTGGGTATATATTTTATTTGAAACTTAATATTGTTATAAACTTTTTTTGTTGGTTTATAACAATATGGATGCCTGTGATCCAACAATAAATATAAAAGATCTCAAAACGCTTATTAAACAAAATACAGGCGCAGACCTTAAATTGTCACGAAGTCAAATTTGTGATGTTTATGCGACTACACAGGATGGTAAATTACCTTTACCACCTCTCATAATGAGTTCAGATAGGTCTTTTTTATACGATAGAAAATCACCACTAACGCGATTAGATTTTGAAAAATTGTTCAGTTCATCGACAAAAGTTGCATCTATACGCCGAATTGCAAAAAAAGTCGGTGTATCAAGACACGCGGACCCTAATTTAACAAAGGCACAATTAGTTGATATTATAGGTAAACGTCTGAAAGGTTTAAATATTCATGAACCTATCCGACTCAGAACTGTACCAAAAAAGAAAACTGAAAATAGTTTCAGTAACCTTAACTCCAATAATACGTTAAGTTATAACAATAACATCAATAGGAATGGTAACGGTAACGGGAACGGGAACGGGAACGGGAACGGGAACGGGAACGAGAACGGGAACGGGAACGGGAACGGGAACGGGAACGATAACGGGAACAGAAACAGAGAAGAAAATAATACAAATAGTAACACACCTAAAAAAATTAAGTTTAAATCGGCTAAATTAATAGTCAAAAAATCGAATTCAAATAGTGAACGAACCGGTATATATAGCGCTACAAAGATGGTAAACAGGGGTAGAGAACGAGTACCCAGTAATTTATTTAATAAATATTTTAATAGACGCAGTACCAGTAGTCGTGTATTATCGTCTAACCAATTAGCTGCACGCGAAGCAGAAAAAGTTGTATTTTTTTCAAATACAGCCGAAAATGCGTATAAAAAACTGGTCACACAAGGTAAAATAAACGAATCGTTTAGTAAATTTAAAGACAAATATAATAGTGAAAAAAAGAAATATTATAAAATCACTAATGTTGGAACACCAGTTAAAAAAACACCGTTTAAAGGTTCTAGAATTTCATTACCTGGTAGACAGAGAACAAATATAAGTCCTCAACCACCACAACCAACGGTAACACGAAACCAAGGTCAAAATTCAACGAATATTGTAACACAAGGTCAAAATTCAACGAATATTGTAACACAAGGTCAAAATTCAACGAATATTGTAACACCACAATCAAAAGGGACACGAAACCAAGGTAGAGATTCTTCGAATAATGTACCACAACCAGTAAACCCAGTTTCTAGAAATTTGAATGCAAATTTTAAAAAGGAACAAGAACAAGAATTACAAAAATACCTAAACGATAATGAAATTGCAAATCAATCTGTAAGAAACGGGTTTATAAAAATGCTTAATAACGGAACTAATTTATCAAACATAAAAACAAAAATTCGTAACAAAATTAGTAAAAATGTAAAAGAACAAGATGAAAAAAACAACGCGAATAAACGTAGAACTGAAGGTAACGCGTTAAGAAATAAGTTGAACAAGTATAATGGCGTAAACAATTATAATAAAAATAAAATTATTTTGAATTATGTAAACGGTAAGAAAAAACAGGTTAGGACTGGTTTGATATTTCGCGGTACAAAAAACGGTAACGGACCCATGTATGCTTCAATTGCTAACGTTGAAAAGGAAATTTCAAATAGAAATGCTAAAACCAAGGCAAATGCACAGGCTAAACAAACAAAAGAACGTTTAGATAGAGAAGCTAAAGAAAGAAAAGAAAAGAAACAAGCAAATAGAAATGCTAAAAAGGAACAGAACAGGCTTAATAAAGAAGAAAAAGAGAAACAGGATAAAGAGGAAAAAGAAGCTAGAAAACAACTCGTAGTAACTTTATTACAACAAAATAGGTTCAAAACTATTAAAACGAATCCAGCCATTGTTAAAATAGCAGAAAGATATATCGAACAAAAACCATTTGCGGCTAAAAATATTGCGAACGTTGAGTCAAAAATAAAAAAGTTAGTTAATCTGGCACAAGAAGGTGACGAAAGAAAAAGACGTGAATCTCTCGCACAATATGCAAAGGCAAAAGGTTTAAATATTACTAACAAAAACGTCATTGACCTTATTAAAAATCCAACGTCATCAAATACAAATATTGACAAACTCATTGAAATGAGAAACCAAGAAAAAAAACAACGCGAAGCTGAAGTACAAGGTATTAGAAACGACGAGGAAAATACCATAAACACCAACGTAAACACAATACTCAAAAACTACGTTAATGGTAAATCAGAATACGCAAACATTAATAAGGTTAAGGAGGCCATTGAAAAGGTAAAAAAGAATAAGGGTTTAATCGCGGAACAAAAGGTAAAAAATAAAGAAAAGTTAGAACGTAAAGTTGAAACGTATAAAGGTTCGTATGGTAATACGTTCAATATCGATTCGAAACCCGTACTTAACGCGTTTAATAAAGGTACCATAAATTATAAAACGGCCGATAAAGAATTAAATAAACTCGTTAAGAAAAAATCCAATAATAACGCTAAGGATAAGGCAAACAAAAATAACGCTATCAACCTCGCTCGTAAACAAACAGGTGCAATTGCTTTAAGAAATACGTATAAAAATAAACTCAATGACCCTGCTATTCAAAAAATCATTTCGAACTTCGAAACTCGAAAAACAAAAGGATTTCTTAGTAAAACTATCAAATATAACACCATAAATAATGCTAACGCCGCAATCCGAAAAATACAACAAAATAAGGAAAATAAACAGGCGAAATTAAATAAAAAAGAAAAGAATAAACAAAATAAAATTAACAAAAAAGAATCTGAAAAACAAGCTAATGTACAAAAACGCCAAGAGTCTCGTAAAGAGTTTGAACAGTTTCTCAAAAACCAAACTAACCCAAGATTGAGTTACGAAAACATTATGAAAATACGAAGTATATCTTTACTACACAACCACGTCCATTTACGAGGTAAAAATGTAAGTGTAGCAAAGGAAGAAGCTAAGAAAATAATTGACGATAAAAAGAAAGAAATACTCAAATCCCCAAATAAAATTTCGTCTAAAAATACAGAAAATATTAACAATAAGGTTAAACGTATCAATCAAGAAGCAGAAAAAAGAAAACTCGCTAACTTAGAAGAAGCTAAGCAAAAACAGGCGAAGGCTCTTGCAAATGCAGCTAAAGCTGAAAAAGAAAAAAGAAATGCTAAAAAAAGAGAAAATGCGATATTAAAAGCCGCTAAGCAAAAACAGGCGAAGGCTCTTGCAAATGCAGCTAAAGCTGAAAAAGAAAGAAGAAATGCTAAGAAAAAACAGGCTAAGCTTAACGCTCGCAGAACTGAAAGTATCAGAAGAGAGATGTTAGTAGACTCGGAAAGAAAACGTCATTCAAAAAATTTACTTGCTAAAAATTTATCAAATATTAAAAAAAGACAAAATGCAATAATAGAAGATGCTAAGAAAAAAGCGGAGGGAAACTCATCGGCGTTCTTTGCGTTAGCAAATAAAGCAATGACAGATGATAAGGAAGCAAAAGCTGAAAAGGCAGCTGCAAATAGAAAAAATGCACTCGAGAAAAAGGAAGCTGCAAGAAAAAATGCACTCGAGAAAAAGGCCGCGGCACAAAATCGACAGTTACGCGCTTCGCTTACTAAAAAGGTTAAGTCGATACAAATGGACCAAAAAGTTAAAAATAAATTACTTAACCAACTCAAAAATTATAGTGTTCCAATTAAAAATGTCGCACCAAGTATTGAACAAACAATCAAATCTGAAAAGTTAAACGGTAATTTGAACGAAGCAGAAAATAGAAAGAAACGACAACAAGTTAAGAAACAAATCGCAAATTATATTTCTAAAAAGGTTCCTAATATGTCGAAAGCTGATCGTAAGAAATATATAGATCAAGCAAACCTTAAACAATGGAAAATGGGTATATTTACAGGAAGTCAGGGAATGAGTGCAAACCAGACGTTCGATAGAATTCGAAAAAATATAAACAAAAACGTAAATGCAAGAGAAAAGAGAAAAAAAGATGAAAAAGAACTAGCGAACCGTGAAAGAAAACGAGTTCAAGCAAAGTTAATAAACACAATGAGAAATAATAAACCTCCACCACCACAAAAAAATAAAAAAGCAAACCTTAAGAAGTTGGTTAACAAAACCATGAAAGGTCGTGCAGCTAAAAACGTAAATAGACTCAAAAAGAATATCAATGAGGGAATATCCGAAATGACAGTCAAGACACGACTCGCTCAATTAAACAAACAAACAAAATATCAAAAATAAATTAACATATATAAAAGAAATAGTCTAATCAATAATAAAACATGCACAGAGGTCTATCATCCGTGATGGTACACTACGCGCGCTCTATTAGTGATGAAAAGAAAGCAAAAACTATCGTTAAGGGAAACAAATCCGAGGAATATACCGGAAGTCGTGACGACATGCACGAAAAACTTTTGTATAAATGTGGTTTAAAACAAAAAAGTGTTTGGGACACAAATTCAAAATCATTTTATACGAAAGTGTATTATGCAGACGGATCGAGTTATAATCCAGTTCTATTTCATAAGGGTAAAATCAATAAGAACCCGTTTTTTAAAGATTAAGGAGTCGTCTCCATTTTTTTCGGTGGCCTTTCTATATCTTCATGTCTTATGATAATATCGTAATTAGTTCTGTGTATATTATCTGTCATGATTAATCTACCTTTATCTGTATCGTGTATTCTTATAGATAAATAATACCTATGTGAACATGGGTCTATCATAGCCGATGATAATCTCAAATTCCGGTTTATTGTACCGATTTTGAGTTTTTTATCACTCCAAAACTTTTTCGTTTCCTCGTCATTTTGTGGACCAGCATCCACAAGTCCAGTGCAAGGCCTCCCGTCGAAGTTGATTTTATCGCATGTGAGTTTTGCGTCACCTATAGAATCAAGACCACTTTCGTCGTCGTCCGAAGAATCAATGGCACGCTTTGCTAGCTCATATCCAGCTTCCGATTCTTCGTTCCAGTAACCAACAAACTTTAACAGGTCCACATCAACGTCTTGGCCCGCGTTGATCTTAGCATCCACCAACTCTTTTAATCGTAACTGTTTTTGCGGGTACGATTCGACAATTGGTCCTTTTTTTAGTTTTCGCTGAATAGCATTCTCAATTTTATTCATACGCTTTTCCATTAAATGACGAAAAAAGGGGTTCCATATGCTTTTTTTATTATCATATTTATCGTATTTTTCAGCACAAACACCCCTCATAATTATGTACTTTTCCAGATCTTTATCATCCGTCGAAAATATATCCTTTTGATATTGTAATAATTCACGTATTTTTTCTCTTTCATCTGTAGAACTCACCATTGAATTATCCGAACTAAAATAATCACGCGTATTGACGTCTTTAAATGCATATGGGTACACGTGAACAGTTTGAATTTTATTTTCCGTTTTATCCATGTCCATTGTTAACGTGTTTCCCATTACACCGATTCCACACCCGTTTACGTTGGTTGCTATACTCGTAACAGATATAGTAATAGGAAATCCCGTTAAATTAAAAAAAAGAACTGTTGTTGGTGTCGTATGTTTCATTTTAGATTTTCGTGTACGTTCTACTATTTTACAATTACTTAGTCTAATTATAGGGTTCCAAACTACGAATTTGGGAATACAAAACCATTTATACCGAATACGCGTGGGTGAACGCGAATAATCCTTTAAAAATTCTCTTATTATTCTTGAACAGTTTTCGTATTTCGGAGTATCATTCTCTGGATTCATTATTTATATATGTTACTATTTTACTGACGAATTTGAAAACCAACAAGGTGAAGTAACCATCAAGTGTTTTGGAAGTGAAATTGATTATTAACAACTTTCTTTTTTCATCCATTTTTCAAGGCCACTTTGATTGACGTGTTTATCCTTGAAAACGATATCACAATTTGAATGGTGTAATATTTCCTCCATGATTGGTTCGTCCTCTCTACCATTTTCGTGTAAACTATATACGGTTAAATAATACGTATATGTACATGGATCTATTAATGCACTAGATGCTCTCAAACACGCCGAAACTTTCACGGTTGTATCATGATCATCATTGAACATTAATCTTTGAAACCACCGTTTCTTTTTGAATTTATTAAGGTAACCATTTTCAGATAATTTAGGTTCTATTATACACTTTTGCTTCTTATTTTCAGAAGGGTCAACGCTCATACTTATACTATTTCCCATTGCACCTATACCACAACCTGTCATTTTTGTGCATCTACCCTCGACAATAACTTTTATTCTTTTATCTGACATATTCACAAACAAAATACTTGTTGGTGTTACATGTCTTATCTTAGAACGTATACTCCTTCTTATTAAATTACACTTACCCAATCTAATAAGTTTGGGAAATCTAGGTATTATACCTAAACACCCGTTTTTTAACGAAAAGTATGGAAACTTTGCGTTATAATATTCCTTCAGAAATTCCTGTATATGTGGTTCGTACTCCGAGTCGTTAAATTTACGCAAGATCATATTACTTATATATATAAGTGAAAAAAAGTTAAAGAAAAAAATCGTTATTTTATTTAAGTATGGACACATGTTGTTCTGTGTGTTGCGAAAAGTTTAACAAAACGACGCGTAAAAAGGTAACGTGTCCATTTTGTGACTACGAATCGTGTAAAACATGTACACAGAAATATTTAATTTCATCTACAGACAATCCACATTGTATGAATTGTAAACATGAACTAAATAGATCTTTTATAGATTCATTTTGTACAAAAAGATTCCGAAATGTTGAATACAAAAAACATAGGGAAAATATACTTTTCGAAAAAGAATTAGCAAAAATGCCAGAAACGCAACCAAAAGTTGAGCGTATTCTAAGAATGCGTGAAATAAGAACTGAGTATCATGAATTAATGAGATATTTGAAAAATATAAGATTAGAAAAGCGAGATGCAATCATAATGAATTACCCAACAATCGCATACCAGGAAATTGAATTAGAATTACATGCTAAAATAGATAATTTAGTTTCTGAAATGAATACTTTGCGTTCAGAATACGACGAACCCCATGATATATCAGAAAGAAGATTTGTTAGAGTATGCCCTTCCGAAGAGTGTAGAGGTTTTATAGATGAAAATTGGAAATGTGGGTTATGTAAACAACAATTTTGTAAACATTGTATCGAAAAAATTGAAGAAAATCATGTATGTAACCCGAAGACTGTAGAAACAATTACACTAATTAACAAAGATACGAAACCGTGTCCAAAATGTGGAATTATGATACATAAAATAGATGGTTGTGCACAAATGTGGTGTACGAGTTGTAACACGGCATTCGATTGGAGGAGTGGTAAAATAGAAACGGGACGAATACATAATCCTCACTTTTTTGAGTTCCAAAAAAGATCACGTGAACACGCAGATATACCGTGTGGAGGTAGACCGTCGTTTATAGAATTAAATGAACAAAATGCACCCAATGAATTATTAGACATATCAGTAGTACTTAGAAAAATTGATAGAGATATAATGTATAAATACGGAAACATATACGACGATGATAATACCCATTTACGTATATCGTACATGTTAAAAAATATTACTAAAGAAGAATTTAAAATTGAATTACAAAAACGCGATAAATTAAAAGATAAAATACAAGATATACGCGATATATTAGAAATGTTTACAAACGCTGTCGGTGATTTTTTGCGACAGTGGATTATAAATAAGACAGATATTTTAGAAAATATATTCGAATTAGTCGAATACTCAAATGATATAATACAAGATATAAGAAAAAGATATAATTCTTCCACACCCAATTTTATATACTTCCCTAGAACCCCAGTGAGAGTAGAAGTATAAAAAAATATTAAAAAAATGGAACCATCTCTTCCACACCCTTCGGTAAAAAAACATTTACAGCAAGGTGTTGATTTTTCAAACGAAATTCTTAATGCTATAGAAGAAATTACACAAAAATATAACGTACACGTTAGTCAGTCAGTAGAAATGGGTTACTTTTATAAATTAGATAAGTCCATGACATATGCATGTAGAAATTTAGTTGAATATAAATCACGGCATAAAAAACTTTTAAAAAAGTACGAACATTCGTACCCTAAGTGATATTAAATTGTAATAATAAATGAAATTTGAAAATGGATAAAACTAAACTTCAAAATATACTCGCATTAGTCGATAAAAACAACGCTGCGTTTCCAGAGAATGACTACTTAGATATATGCAAATCCTTGATGGATGTATATGACGAAGAAACCATACCTGAAAACCATGTAGTTATACCCTTAGAAGACAAAAAGGATAATTTTTACCCAACAATGTTCCGAATGTATGGATCAGAAGATCTTTTTGCATCAATGGACCTTATTAACACCAGAAGTAAAGATTTATTAGATAAATCTCAAAAAATGAAAGAAAATCAAAAAGAGATTTCACGGTACCCATTAAAACGTATAACCAGTCGTATACAAAAAGCAGTCCGGATTCAACTTTGTGAAAAACATTTTATTTTTTACGACTATGATGATATCCCATCGATAAACAAAATCAACCTTGTTTCGGGAGAATCGTACGATATTAAATTTGAGTGTGAAAATTACATGTCGAATTGGAATGAAGAAGCAGAAGATTATATTAGAAGATCTAAACAATTAGAATCTATTTTTCAAGTTAAACTTTTTACGATCAAAAAATATACTAAATTTTTGATCGAAAGGATAAAATCGATTGAAAAAAACAAAAAATGCACGTACCCCGTAAAATTAAACGGATTAAATTTGTAATAATTAATGAAAATATATACCTAAGTCAAACATAAAATATACTTTTTTAAAAATTAAAAAATGTTGAAATCTATTTGGAAATTGTGCGAAAACGGTGAACTCGATGAATTAAAAAAACGTCGTAACGAAATCGATGAAATAATCGAAGACATCCCGAACGACGGTGATGATATGAGAGAAGATGAAGACGATTTAAGTTTTGCAGTAGCATTCTGTAAAAATCACGATACGGGTTTAGAAACATTTAAGTATTTATACGAAGAGTGTGGTTACCCTAGACATTGTGTACATTACGCTATGGTCGGTGCAACCGCATCAAGAAATGCAAAACTTATCAATTACATATATAATGACATCGATGAACACGAAAAAGCAAATTTTATAGGTGATCTAGAGGATGAACTTGTGATGACGGACCACCCTAATCCAGATATATTCATGAAATATGCTTTATTCGAGTTAAATAAAGTTTAAATATTTAAAGTTTTAATACATAATAAAAGTAAACCAATATGAAACCACAGCCATTTGTAAACAAATATATTCGTTCGACTATACCTAATAATATTAGCGCACAACACTTAGCTGTTACAATTACTTACAGGGGTAAGAAAAAGGAAACACCTATAGTAAGTATGGACATATATGCTTCACCAATTCTCTCGTATAACTATAATCTCGAATACGAATGTTCGAGTGAATTATTACCACAAAAAAGTCAAGATGGGTATATTCACCCAATATCCCTTTTTAATTTAAGTGGTGATAGTGGATTTTGGGGAAATGATGGATTACATAATGCTATAGTCAATAAAGAATACATTTTCTACGATGATAAAGTTTGGTCGTACAGCTCATATTATGAGACTATTGCTGATTTTATAGAAGATTTACGAGATATTTATAAATGGAATGGGGTCATTGATAGCGATTGTGGTTTTTTTAGTCCATCCTTAGAGGGATATATAAGAATCAAAACCGAAACCGAAATTGTATCGGAGAAGATCATGGAACTCGTTGACAAAAATTCAAGTACCATACCCGAAGGTGATTACTTAAAAATTTGCGAAAACTTAAAAAAAATTAGGGAAAATTAGGGAAAAAATCAGTGTTTTAAAACCCAAAATGCTCTTAAAAAAAATCGAAAAAAAGCCTAATAAGGTCGAATAAATGGGTAAATAAAATGAAAATTCTTGATTTTGAAAAAAATGAAAAAATAATTTTTGATAAATTGAAAAAAAATAATTTTATTTACCCATTTATTCGACCTTATTAGGCCCTTTTTTTTGGTATTTTATTATCACTATCATGAGATCACTATTTTTATATCGATTTTCATTTTCACACGCGTTAGTATATACTTTATAAACATGTCAATAAGGCCTAATAAATGGGTAAATAAATTTAAAGAAATAGAGTAATAATATATAAATGACCATGGTTTTGGAATATCCACCAGTTTGTCTTTATATTTTAGAAAGTGAATCGACTAAAACATTTTACGCGTCACATGTATGTTTGAAATATAAAATATATAGAGAAGGTCATTTAAAATTAACATCGAATACTAAAAGGTTTTTAGATAGGTATCCGGAAATGATACATGTACAAAATGTAAATGGTGTGTCATGGGGTATAAACACATTTTATTCGGATATCATTAATAAGTCAAAAACTGATGAAAAAATAAATGATCTATTGAAATCTAAATATAAAAGAGTTATAGGATTTTTATTTAACTGTAAAGGTTACGCTTTCCGTGGAATGGAGGGGTATGGAATACAAAAAATATATGATACCAAAATGGAAGATATTCATAAAATAATTTACGAGATCAAAGAATTGTATAAAGTTGGATGTATGGATTGGGAATGCTTTGAAGAGGAAATACAAAAAACGATTTTTAATAGAACATTTTCGGAAACGTATACTAATAAAAGATGGACTTATTTGAAAAGAAAGGAAACTTATGAATGTATAAACAAACGTAATTTAGGTAAGACTGAACAACAAAAAAATAAGACTCATTATGAAAAGAAAAAAGAGAATCAAAAATTTGTATACACTTTAAACCGTAAACAATGTCTTAGGAACATTAAAAAAAATAATAGTCGACCGTCTCAAAAAACTATAGATAAGTATGAACTTACCGAAAGTGAGATAAACCTTAGTGGTTGTGTAAATAAATATAAAAATTAGAACATATAAAAAATATAATAATGTTATCTGAAAACGAAAAGGTATTTAACAGACTTAAAACGTACCTCAAAGATAAGGGACAAGAGATAACCAATGAATGGTATGTAAAGATCGAAACTCGGAAATCGGGTAAATCTGAAGGTGTGGCCGACAATTACTACTTTTCACCGAATGGTATACGTTTCCGATCAATGATCGAAGTTTATAGATTTTTAACAACGGGTGATAAATTTGAACGCGACGAAGAAACAAAGTGTTTGAAAATTACCGAAGATAACACTGATGCAATAATGGATGATTTATGTGAACTTATATCAGATTGGTACATAAACGATGATATTGTAAATTTACGTGATGTTAATTCGTGTATGTTTAAGGTAGAGAGGAAAAAATGTGTAAATTTCATAGATGGGAAGTTGCAGAAGAATAAAATTCAAATCATCGACGAAAAAAATAGGGTTACGTTCCCCAAAAATACCAACCCCAAAAATATTTTACATTACTCAAAAGCTAACGCTGCTAATTTGGTACACACTTTTTTCAAAACTGAACCAATGTGTTTAAAGTGTGGTTGTGATAAAAAATGTAACGGTAAGAAGTTAACACGAGCGCATACAATAAAGGATAGACCTGAAATACTCAAAATAGCTATATCAGAATCATACATGGATGATGGTTATCATTCTGATATTTTCCTTAGAAAATTTATAGAATTACACAAAATCTACCCGATAGCTACTTTATGTGAAGAATGTCATCGTGAATTCGATAATAATAGAAAATTGTAATTAAAAGAATACATTGTATTATAGAACATATAATGTATTGTTGTAATAAACGTAAACTCTCTGTAACTGATGAATCCGTACCCGTTTTTAGTCTCGATAAGTACGAAGGGTACGCCAAAGTAACGGACGTCTACGACGGTGATACGTTTAAGGCGTGTATTGTACTTCACAATCGCGTTTTGAAATTTACTTTCCGAACTGTCGGGTACGATGCACCCGAAATGAAACCACCGAAAGATATGAAAAATAGGGATAAACATATTTCCATGGCGAAACGCGCGAAGTACACGTTCGCGAGTTTTTTGGGGTATAATGAAAAATCTAAAGGTGTTCCTTGGAACCCGTTCAAGTGTAAATTTAAGGTAAACGGGTGGGTATGGGTTTCGTGTAAGAAAAACGATAAGTACGGACGAACGCTCGTTTTCGTATACAAAAATAGAAGAGATATGGTTTCGATTAACAAGAAAATGATAGATTCGGGGTTCGTGAACGTGTACGATGGTGGGACTAAAAAGGAATTTGTAATTAAAGAATAAACAATTAAACTCTATATAATAATGGTAAATTATATTTTAACTGGGAATCTTAATGTCAATGGAAATGTGTTAATTACAGGGACTGTATACGATATTAAAAGTCTCAGTACTTTGGTAAAAAAATTAGAAGAAGGGGGTTATAAAGATATGATGGAATTAACTGATAATGAAAGAACAATTGATTGTAATTTGGAAGTTAATGGAAATCTTATATTGGTAACATTTGATTGTTCGATAAAATCTGAATTAAATGCGTCTGGAACAATGACAATGCTTAATACAGAAGTTTTGGAATAATAACACAGAGTAATCTTCGACACATAATATGACTGTTTTATAATTAAAGAATAAACAACTAAACTCTATATAACAATGACTACTACTTACGACCAACCCCCGTGTGAATTCAGATACAAAATCGACTCGTGTTCGAAAGTTGTCGATGGTGATACCGTCGACGTTCTTATCGATTTGGGGTTCGACGTACTCATTCGCCAACGCGTACGATTGCTCGGTATCGATACCGAGGAATCGCGAACGTCCGATAAGATCGAAAAGATTTACGGTAAACACGCGAAGAAACAGATTCTTAAGTGGGTCACAAAAGCGGTCGAATCCGATAAGGACGATTGTGAGATTGAATTGAGATGTCCCGAACGCGACTCGGTAGGTAAGTACGGACGCGCGCTTGGTGAATTGTGGGTTTTGGAAGATAATAACTGGACGAATGTGAACAAATGGATGTGTGAAAATGCCTACGCCGTTCCGTATATCGGTCAGAATAAGAACGATGTTCGAGATCACCACATGTTACACCGAAAATTGTTAGCCGAACGCGGCGAACTTGTTATCGACGAAGATGGAACCTTTTTAACATCTAAGTAAAAACTAATTAATCTTTTACTCGTTTAAATTTACTAAAAAAACTTTTTTTCCCACCTTGGGACTTTCGAAGATTTATACCGTTACCACACCCTCGACCTAAAAAGCGGAGTTGTTGTCTTCGAAATTCCTTATCGACATTTTGTCTTATTTCACTTACTGTTTTTTGACCAAGTTGGTCCATGAATGATTTTTTGTTCAACCCGTTACATATTTTATTTTTAGAGTTTATGTAATCTTCTAAACTTTTACGATTTCTTTCTGTGTTATTATTTATTACCATTTATATACATGGAGATTTTAAATTATTTTCTCAGTTCATGTAAATGAATAATAATATTAAATTTATAAATAAAGCTAAGGAGTTAGAAAAACGTTACAAAACTAGACTCACGACGCCATTGACTAAAAATAACGTTATTGAATTTCATAATTCACAATTATTTAAAAATAATATTAAACTTAGAAATAGGTATAATGTATTAGAAAAACGTATTAAGTTTATAAAAGAAACTATAAATAAAATCAATAATGAAAAAAAGGAATTACAAAAGGCTTTAAAAAATGCAGAAACAAATTTAAAAAATCATAATGCGGCACTGCGTTTCAGAAAAAACATTTTTAACGTTCCTTCATCAGCGTTAGAGACGAGGAGGGAAAAGGCTAGGGAAAGAAGGAAGACCATGACTGAAGAACAGAAGTCTAGAAATAAAAAACATAAACATGAATCGTATCTTAGAAAGAAAAGGAGGAAGGAATTAGCTAAAACTAATTAATTATATTTCACATACGGAACATGTTCTATATAATTAAGTTTAAGGCATTATATTTTTTAAATCTTTTTTAGCCTTATTAAGCTTCAATCGATATGGTCGTTTATTTCTATTAAAAATTGCTTTTCTGTTTTTAATATTTGCATTTGATGCCCCATTTTTTTTCATTGCATTGATAGCCTTTTTCTCCTTATTGTCTAGAATACTTATATTCCCTTCATACTTGAATATCTCGCGTTTTAAATAATCAATTTTCCACTTGTTTTCTTGGGTTAATTTTCTTGATTTATTTTCTACAGTTTTAAATTTATTTAAAAGTCTTTCTGGTTGAACAAGATTTTTGCGTTCATTAAGATATTTGTATAAAGCATTTGAATTTTGAATTCTACTATGAGTTAAATTGTTCGCCAAGAGTACCCATATTTTTTCAGTTAGAGGATCTATTTTTTCAATCTTATTTCTGTATAGGTCTTTAAAGGTTTTTTTAATATATTTTTTATGGTTTTCTTTTTCGCGGTTTGACATGATACCCTTACGTTTATTGTGTAAAGCGATTAGTCTTTTCCTTTGTTTTAAGTTGTTTAGTCCGATTTGAGTTCTTTTAGTAAGTTTTGATCGTTCTTTTTTTAATTTTTTAATATTCCACGTATTAGTATTACTCATTAATATAAATGAATATTTTAATTATATCTCACATACGGAACATGTTCTATATAATTAAAGTGTTTCGATATAAACCGGGTGTTCGGTTTTTAGTATAGATAAACCTACACGTAAAAGGTTTTTAACTAAACGCGATTTTACGATGATCGTTGTATACTCTATATACTTTCCCGACTCGTGTCTGTGTTTGTCGAGAACATCTTTTATGGAAAGTAGTCGTGTTAACGATACTTTTTTACACTGTGTTGTGTCTAGTAAAATATAAGCATTTTTGTTCCGTGCAAATACGTCACAAAAAAACGAATCCATATCACTCGGTGATGTAGTATCTGTTATTCTAAACTTGAAGGTATCTTTCATAGTATGGTATACACTGTAATCATTAAGTAATTTGTTTAACTGTTTCGTACCCTAAAAGTAACAGGTACTGTGGTGTGACGAGTAGTAAGTTTACGACATTATTTGTAAATTCACCGTATAATTCCATTTGGTATATAGTATTTGACATTAAGTAAAAGTAAAGGGATAATATGTAATGTATTTTATTTATACTATACAAACTAATTGTAGATGCAAATATTCCTATATATCCACACGCGTTTATCTTCATGAGATCTTCATTGTTCTTCAAAGGTTCGCTTTTACGTATGAGTGAAATAGAAAGTACGTGAAATAGTATATTTAGAAAACTTACTTTATGTTCTTGTGCATAGAAAAGTACAGATAATCCTACATGTGTAAAACTTTTATACCTTTTGTATATTAATTGACTTTTATACGTATTCGCACTATATGCGTTATGAATATGGTACGAAAATTTAAATGGACAGTGAATTATCCAAGCAATTGACGCATAACTTACAGGGAAAAAGGAGGAAACTATAACAGGTAGAAGGGACGTTGTTGCCGATAACAATTCCATACCACGTGTATAAATCATTTTATGATATATACACGTCGTATCTTTAAATCTATGATACTAATATATGTGGATGTTATTGTGTAGACCAATAGTTATACCTATAAAAAATGCAGATGATACCATGGTGAGTACTGACATGTGTAGAATAGTAACTGTATCTCCTACAAATGATTCAAGTAGGTATGTTATAGACATAGTTGAAGATGCACCCGAAATAAAAATAACACCCCCAGACTATTCCAATAAATAATTTTATTGACAGTAAACGATTCGGCGTAGGTGATTAATGTGCATTTCTCTAATAAGCTGTGGGTTCCTATAAAACCGAACGTTTGAAAACCGTTCTTCTGCTAAGAGTGGGAATTTAAAATCGCTCGGTAACCCAAAAAGTAAACGTATAACCGATTTACCCGGATCCCTGATATCGCGGTAATATTTTATACCCCTTTTATTCGCTTCCCGTTTCTTCTTGTTACACGATTGACATAATGCTTGAAAATCGGAAACCTGTAACTGATCATGAGGAATATCTGGATAATCATCGTCTACGTGATCACACTCAATTTCACGGTCCTCATCGCATATGAGACACCGTACCCCTTTATAACACACGCGATCGCGTATCCAATTGGGTATGGTTCTGGGTTTTGGGGGTATATTACGTCCCCAAATAAATAAACCAAGGACTTCTCCTTTTTCTGGTTTTTTTAAATTAGTATACGAACCTTCTAAACTTTCAAATTTAGTTTCATCTTCACACGTGGTATTTTTATGTTTAGGTTTACGATTTGTAGTGTATACGACCGAAACTCTATAATTTTTTTCGAACGTGGTTCTCCATGCACCTCCATTATTCGTGATGTCAACGAGACCTAACTCAATAAGGCGATCCATATGAATGAACGGTTTTGTAAACGCAAGCGTTTCAACGATAACTTTAGAAATAATTTCTTGGTATCCCATTATAATTATTTAATTAAATAATTGTTTAAGTAGGTTTAACTTGGGTTATAAATTTGTCGTAATACTCTTTCGAAATTTCACACCCGGAAAAGTTACGTTCCGTATTCACACACGCCATTGCCGTTGTTCCACCACCAAGAAATGTATCTACGACGAGATCACCTTTATTTGAGTGTTTCTCTATGAGTGATTGAAATAGATTGACGTTTTTTTGTGTCGGATGAAATCTATTCTTACCACCTTGGATTGGGAAAGTGTATATACCGTTATCGTATTCGCTATTAAACGTCGGTTTACCTTTCTTAACACCGAGTAAAGCGATTTCGCGACAGTTTGTTAGGTAATTCCTACTCGAGTTTATAGGTTGTGGATTTTTTTTAATCCATTCTATGAACCTAATTTGTTTAAACTTGTTTTTTTCCATGAGTTCTTTGAGATATGATATTTTCCATAAATCAAAGAATATTATACACGTACCACCGTCGCGAAGTTTTTGGTAATACAGTTTTATAAACTCGTCGAGAGTATCCATTGTAAAGTTTTCGTCCCATTCACCGTAATTTGTCTTAACACTATATTTGGTACCGTATATGGTACCGTATTTCATGTAATTTTCCTTAGCGTTTGGTGTTGTTTTAGCGGCGGCGTTTTCTTCGACATATTTTAACCATTCAGACTCGGTTTTTTCGAGATTTTTACCCGATTCTATAGCGTTATGTAACGCGTTCATACCCGTTTCGTGTGAAATAATATACGGTGGGTCCGTGAGTATAAGATCGACCGACCCATTATCGACCCGCTTTAAAAAATCGCGACCTTCACAGTTCTCTATATTCATATAACTTAGTTAAAAGTGAAGCTTTTAACTAACTTACTAATGATACGCGACTATGCGGAACATGTATACAAAGTACTTGGTCCCGGTTATAGTGAGCGCGTGTATCACAA
>Ga0208407_1000351_pt1 | contig 21590 bp, 14 predicted proteins | sample ETNtaG_9_FD_185775 | JGI IMG/M metagenome (GOLD analysis project Ga0208407, IMG submission 185775) | Marine microbial and viral communities from oxygen minimum zone, Eastern Pacific Ocean - ETNP201406SV69 (SPAdes) (version 2) | ecosystem: Environmental > Aquatic > Marine > Oceanic ...
AGGACGTATACGAGGAGTTACTGGCCATACACAGGAAGGAAGACCACTTCTGGGGCAGATAAGACAAGAGCATAGGGTGTGCAAAGTCACCTAACACTCAAGTAGTCATGGAATCGGCCTAGGAAACAAGAGGGTTCAGTGTGACGATTGCTCAGGGTGGTGGTTCTAGCTCAAAGGACCTCATTAGATCGGTCTCTGGACATGCGAACAATCTAATGAGCGAGGTTGCCAAGGTCATCATTGGCAAGCCGGAAAACATTCGCAAGGTGGCAATTGGAATCCTAGCCAACGGAAACATCCTGATCGAAGACAATCCTGGCTTGGCGAAAACTCTGATGTCGAATACTTTCGCTGAAGCACTGGGATGCAAGTTCAAGAGAGTCCAGTTCACTCCTGATCTTCTCCCTGCGGATATCATCGGGACTTACATGTATGATCAGAAGACTGGGGAGTTCAGACCAAGATTCGGACCCCTCTTCACCAACATTCTCCTAGCAGACGAGATTAACAGAGCCCCTCCGAAGACCCAGGCAGCTCTCCTCGAAGCTATGGAAGAGAAGCAAGTTACAATTGAGGGGATAACGCACAAACTCCCTGCACCATTCGTAACAATGGCAACCCAGAACCCGATTGAACAGGAGGGGACATATCCCCTTCCCGAGGCTCAGATGGATAGATTCCTCATGAAGATGAGCATGGGGTATCCATCGATGGACGAAGAGAAGGCGATATTGCAGCGAAGGAAGCTACGAGGGAAGGACAACTACGATGTTGAACAGATAGTCGAACCTCGAAAGGTTGTGGCGATGCAGAAGGCTCTGGAGACTGTTCACATCGACCCGGCGATCCTGGGATACATCGTCCAAGTCGTTCAGAGGACCCGAGCAGACCCGAGGATAGAGGCTGGCGCTTCACCAAGGGCCAGCCAGGGTCTTTTCAAAGCATCAAGGGCGTCTGCCGCAATTGATGGCAGGGACTACGTAATCCCTGATGATGTAAAGGGAGTCGCCCTGGATGTTGTCAGCCATAGGATTGTACTCAAGCCTGAGTCGAAGATTAGAGGAGTAACCGGAAGGAGGGTCGTGAATAAGATCCTCAGTGAAGTTAACGTCCCGGTAATACAGTAATCGGGAATCCCAATTAACCGGATGCCGTATTCAGCCACGTGGCAGTGGTGATAGCCTGTGTGAATCACAAGGGCGGTTGTTCTCGGACAACCACTGCAGTAAATCTGGCCTCTTCATTGGCATTGGGGAGTGAAGACTTCGGAATCCGAAGCAGAAAGGTGCTGCTTGTTGATATGGATCCGAAGGGGAACGTGGCAACTACCTTCGGCGTTGACAAGAGGAGCGTTGGACCGACAATGAACGAATTGTTCGCTCGGGGGGTAGACGATAACTCCCTAAAACTGGAGGATTGCATACTCGGTCCGGATCTGCTCTCAAGTTCGATGAAAGCCGCATGGAAGAAGAACAACCCGGAGAAGTCTAGGGGACCTCCCAAGCACATTGGAATCCGAAACTTGTGGATCCTCCCAGCGGATCTGGACCTAGCTGGAATAGAGGTTGACCTAGCGACAAGGGTTGGTAGGGAGAATAGGCTCAAACTCGCCCTTTCAGAGGCTTTATCAAGTTTCGATGTGATTATCATCGACACGCCTGCTTCTCTTGGTCTGCTTACTGTTAACTCCCTGTGTGCGGCGGACTGGATACTGATTCCAATTCAAGCCGAGTTCTATGCATTGGAAGGCATGGGCCAGTTAATATCCTCAATTAGGGAGGTCCAGAAGTCTGTGAATCCTGGCTTGGGCCTGTTGGGCATCCTGATGACTATGGTCCAATCGAGAAGCAAGTTATGCGAAACGGTCACAGAACATGCTCGAAAGCACTTCGGTGACAGGGTCTTTGACTCGCAGATTCCTAGATCGGTAGCCATAGCAGAGGCCCCCCTAGAGGGTGCACCGATAGTAATCTCACAAAAGCCGAACAAGTCAAACCCTGCTAGTCAATCATACTGGGAGTTTGCAAAGGAAGCTGATGGGCGAATTAGAGCGATTACTGAAACATAGATTTGCTAAGAGTTAGATTGTTCCATAACCCTGTGCCTTGCGTCAAGAAGGGCAGTTTCCATCTTTAGCTTGATTTCCGATTCTATATTCTTGAGAAGTTCCTTGATGTCCTTCTTTGACATGTCTCCTCTCTTGGTCATCTGCTTCTCTAGGTTTGACATCATCTCCGATTCCCTCGCCTTGACGAAATCGGCAACCCTCTGCTCCATCTCGACCTCGCTCTCTAGGGCTAGTTCTTGTCTTCTGAGCCCCAGAGCCGCCTCCATACTCTCCTTCTCGGCCCTAAACCTCCGATCTAGCTCCCCAATGGCTGCTCTTTCGGATTCTTCCTGTAGCGACTTGGTCCTGACATTGATATCCGATTTCATCTCCTTCTCGAGGGACTCTCTTTCGCTCTCAAGCTGCTTCTCCATTTTTGCCTCATGCTTACGCCTCTTCTTGGCAATGCTATCTCTCATTTTTATTTCCTGCTCTAGCCTAAATGACTCTGCCTTCCGGTGAATCTCGGACTCCATTGTTTCTCGGAGATCCATCTCGACCCTCCGTTCCATCCTCTCCATCCCTTGGTTTGCCTCGAGCTCTAGCCTCTCCTCCAGGAATGCTTTCCTTCGAGTGAACTCGATTTCCATTTCCTCTCTTAGCCGATCTCTGATTCTGGATGAGTGAGCCTCGATCCGCCTATCCCTCTCTAGGTCTAGTTGGTCTCGGAGCCTGTTCTCCTCTCTGCGGAGACGGTGTAGCATTTCTTCCCTGAGAAGTCTTTCTTCCCTCTCTAATGCCTCCTTCTCTAGTCTCTCGAGCTCATCCTCCAGTTCATCCCTGAGATCGGCCTCAATCTGCTGTAATTGCTCTTCGAATAGTATCTCGTTAGCCTTCCTCATTGCACCTTGCATTCCTGAGACCCTGTCGGTCATCTCAGAAATCCTCATCCTCCTCTCTCTCCTTATTCCAGAGCGGAGTGTTGACTCCTCATCCAGCCTTTCCCGGGCCCTTGCTGCAGCCCCCATTGCTGTCGAGGATAGCGCGTGCTCTGCTCTCAAAGCATCAAGTTCGTCCAAACCATCTGGCTCGCTCGAGTCTGCCGACTTGCTCTCACTCACGTGCCCATCCCCGATTCGACGCCCTTTTCGGGGTATTTGAGACAAGAGGGTTGAAAATGGTGACAAATGCCGGTTTCTGATGGCTATTGTCTTCTCGGACTAGAATGTGACGAAGAATGCATTCTGGCATCCGGGGCACGTCAGTTCCCTCTTCCCGGGCCTGGGCCTTATCCTCAGATTTGCCTCGCAGGATGGGCATTGGACCTCTACCTTCACAATCTTCCTAGTGAGTGTGAATATTCCCGAACACGCTCCACAGGTCAGATCCGCTGGCCTCTTTTCTGTACCGGCCTCTACTGCTGTCATGCAATGCGGGCACTGAACCTTCTCCTCCTTTAGGGCAATAACAGTTGGCTGGTGTGAGACGCGGCACATGGCCCCGCAGAGCACGCATTCGATTTCTCCCAGCCCCTGGGGGAGCATCCCCTCACACTGGGCGCAGTTGACCAAAGGTGGTGCTACTCTTGACTCGACATCTGGAGGTGCCATGTAATCGGGAAATAATACCACTTAATCAAGCGGTCGCTGATGTGTCTTCGCCATCCTTGCCGGACAAAATAGCCCAAATCTCGATTAGATCGGAGAATATATCCCTAGCTAAATCGGATAGCGAGGATAGTCTCTGAGCACCTGTTCCAGATACCCACATCCCGTTTAGGATGATGATGATTGCACTCGCCTCGTGAAGGGCGATGCCAGCGGCTAAGTTCATGTCGAAGCCCGCCAAAACTGCAGAAACCAGAATCATTGTGACCACTACAGAGATGGCTATGTTTGCATATACGATTCTTCGAGTCCTCTTTGCGAGGCCCACCATTCTGGAAAGCACCCTGGGGTCCTGTCCGGGAATTAGGACGTCCGCAGCATCTAGGTTGACCTGATCCCCACTCCCCACGGCCACTCCGATGTCTGCGGCAGCGAGTGCCCCTGCATCGTTGAAACCATCTCCAGCCATCATTGTCCGGTTCTCAGAGGATACCCGGGTGACGTACTCTGCCTTGCCCTCTGGGTCTACCCCTCCTCTGCAGAGGGATGGGTCGATTCCTATCTCCAATGCGAATGCCTCGACGCTTGCCTGCTCGTCACCACTGAGGATCTCCACCTTGACGCCGTGCGAGCCTAGTTCGTTCACAGTCTCAAGGACGCCTTCTCTTGCATCGTCGTGGGCGAATGAAATAACCGCAATAGCAGAACCGTCTACTGAAAGTATGCTTGCGCCTTTACCTGCATTTCTGGATTCTTCTAGCGCCTCCTCGATTTCATCGGGGATGGATACTTCCTTCGAGCGGAGCCAGTCGGCCCTTCCAAGCATCACAGAATTGCCCCTATGATTACCAGTTACTCCGGCATCCCCATCCTTGATCTGATTAACACTCATTGGCTTCAGAGAACGGCCTTCTGCCTCCTGGATTATCGTCCTTGCATAGGGGTGGTTGGAGCGGGACTCAAGGCCTGCTGCGATTCGTAGCACTCTTGATTCGTCCTCACCACTAGCAACTGAGATCGCTGAGATGGTTGGCCTTCCACTGGTAAGTGTTCCAGTCTTGTCCAATAGGGCTATTTTCACCTCTGCTGCAGATTCTAGAACGTCGCCCCCTCTGGCGATCAATCCGAATCCTGAGGCAGTGGTAAGTGCGGCTGCGTGGGGGACGGGGGATGCTAGTAGAAGGGAGCAAGGGCATGAAACAACCCATAGGAGAAGAGTTGTGAGAATTGCCTGCTCGGTGGAGTTAGTGAACAAGAATCCGATAATTGGGGCCGCGAGGACAACAAGAGGTGTCCAGACGAGAGTGAATCTCTCAATTACACTCTGGGTCCTTGTTGGTTGGTCCTTGTAGTGTCTTACTAGGTCAATCAGACTGGAAAGCCTAGTGCCATCACCAGTAGCCTCTGATTTGATTACTAGAGGGCCGCGAGTCAATACGAGGCCCGCCTCTACTCTATCTCCCACCTTCACTGGAATGGGTATCGGTTCTCCGGTCAAGGGTGCTCTGTCAATGGCACCAGTCCCTTCTACTATTACTCCGTCCACAGGTACTGTCTCCCCGGATCTTACCTCGATCATCTCACCCACTTCGAGTGCCTCGACTGGGACTAGGTCGTTGTCACAATCCATGGTTGAGGGTGAACTCGATGAAGCGACATTGATTACATTGAGAGATCTGGTTGCCCCTGCCTCCATTGGTTTGTCAGTGGTGACCACTCTCGCTCTCCTTGGGAGTCTGTCGAGCCCGCCTTGCATTGATTTCCTTGCTCTAATCAATGCCCTGTTCTCTAGGTGAGAAGCAAATGCGACTAATGACACAACCATCAGAGCCTCTACCAGCTCACCAAGTGCTAATGCGCCAAATACTGCAAGAGATGTTAGAACCTGGAATCCAACAACACGATTTCTCAATCCGGCTATTGCTTCCTTGAACAATTGATTTCCTGCAAATGCAACCCCGCCAATGGATAGGACCCAAGCTACGGCTACGGGAATCCTGTCGGATGACTCTATTATGGCGACTAGGACTATCAGTGGGATTGACAGTACTGCTGCAAGTAGTTGGATCTGATCCTTCCTGAATCCGGATTCCCTCACCGGTGACAGCCTGTGACCTTCTCCGAGTACCTCTGACATCTTCTGTTCGCATGCCTCCCTTAGTTCCGGATCGGAAATCCAAACACGCTGAACATCTATGTGCCCTTTATCGATTCTTACGTCCAAGATTCCAGGGATGCTGAGAATATATTCCTTCAATCCCTTGATGTCGAAACCAAGACGGTTTGCTATTCTATCTGGGTTCGCTCCAGTCGCCCTCAGCCACCCAATGTCTGGCTCATGGCCTAGGCTATTGAGGACCGAAGAGGCCCTAGAAACCGTCCCAGACGATATGTCCTGTGAAATTTCAACTGTTCCCTCGGAGACTGAAATTCTACAGGACTGGATTCCCGGTAGGCGATTTACTGCTCTCGAAGCCTTCATTGCACAGTCGGGGCAATCCATTCCTCTAATGCCCCAATCGAACTGGAAAATTCCATCCAGTGAAATCTCGATTCCATCTGGTTCTGGGGGGTCGCTTAACTGCGTCTTTGGGAGTGGTTCTTTTTTTGTCTGCTTCCTCTTTGGAATGGATATCCGAGGAAGTGACATTTTCCTGGATGCAGGCGTAATCGAAGAGTCGTCTCCTTCCTCATCATCGAGATAAAGGAAATCCTCGTGGTCTTCGACCATGGTCTCCCCAATATCAGGCATCGCTTCAACATGATGCTGTTCGGTCGGTGGTATCTTGAATGTACGCCAATTCGATGTAACGTGGTAGAGGTCCCCGATCTTGGAGAATGGGACATGATCGTGTTCGATGTAGATGGGACTCTACTGGATAGGGATGGTTTCCATGACGAGTTGGTAAGCTTGGCGAGGAGAGTAGACAGAGAGGTTATTCCAGTTTCACTTGCCTCTGGTAGAACCCTCCCGAACGTTACTCCGATTATGCAAGCGATCGGGACTTCCGGATTTATTGTTGCTGAGAATGGAGGAATGGTCTGGGACAGCATAGAGGGTCATGAAATTAGATCTCTCTCGGATGGTTCGAGGGCAAGGGAGGCAGCGGAATGGTTGGCAACAAAAATCGAAGGTCTGGATCCTAGGGGAATAGAGTCTAACAGATGGAGGGAAACTGAGTGGTGCTTGAGTGAGACGGGGTCATTTGATCAGATGAAGGCACTCATTGCAGATAGTGAGTGGTCCGATCTCGAAGTGGTCTCTACAGGGTTTGCTGTCCACATCGCCAGTCCGGGACTAGACAAGTCGCTAGGACTTAGGATTGCTTTGGAGCAAAGAGGGATTGACCCCAAGCGAGTAATCGCGTGTGGCGATGCACCCAATGACATCCCGATGTTCGATCTAGTTGGATTCTCGGTTGCGGTGAGTGATTTCTATCCCGAAGTTGTATCATCTGCCGACACAATCACTCAGCAAAGGGGCAAGAACGGTTCGATAGAGCTTCTCAAGGCTCTACTAGGTTAGTTTACTAGTTGGTGCAGGCGGCAGGATTCGAACCTGCGAAGCGCTATGCAGAGGATCTTGAGCCCTCCCCCTTTGACCACTCGGGTACACCTGCACCTTGCCGAGGGGAGACTTGGATTTTATTATCGCGGATGGGTCATCCTGTTACTTAGTCTAGGAATTGTTGATGTATCTCCTCTGTGGGATGCTGGATAGGTCGCGTTCATGGTAGTCGGTTCTGATCCCCGTAGACTTTCCAAGAACGAGCTGGAAGCGGTGCATAAGTCACTAATCGAAGTGACTCGGAAGCAGAAGAGCAGCGATACTCCGGTTGATGTCGCTATGGCTGAAGGAGTGGTCTTCTGGGATGCAGTAGGGCAATTATTGCAGAGCATGGAAACTGAGCTTTCTGAGACCGTCAGGGATGAAGGAATGACGGCTAAGGCCCAATTGCTATCCAGGCGGCTAGGAGTAGCACGGACATGCGTCAGAGATCTAACTAGAATCAGACTTGCTGCTTTCACTAGGCATGCGATTTCATCAAATCTGCTTAGCTCGGGAAATGGAGTTTCGGTTGGTTTCCAGACTCTTGACTGGAGCAGGCACGATCCATCCGAGAGGGTGTTCTACAATGGAATCAGGGATGTCACTGAGAAGTACAAGTTTGCGACATCGTGGTCATCCATGCTGGGGTCTACAGAATCCGAGTCTGTTCCAGTGGTGAAGGAGGTTGTCGAAACCCTTGAGGATTTCTCAGACGATGATGGAAAGGACCCCCCTGTGACAAAGAAGCCAATTCCAAGGCAGGAAGAGGAGTGGGAAGAGCCAGATTTCGACGAGGAAGATAGGATCAGGGAGATGGACGAGTTCCCTGAACACGCAGCCTCGCCATCAGAGTCAAGGACTCTGGATGAGGAGGTGAGAGAGGAACCTCCTGAGCTTCTTAGAATTAGAGTCCTGAAGGATGTGGAAGACCCCATACTGATGGCTGATGGTTCTGAAGTGGTACTTACCGAGGGAGACATAGAGAACTGCCCGTCTCTTGTAGCTGAGATCCTCATCGCAGCAGGTCTCGCCGAGTCGGCTCCGATATAGCAGGGCAATTACTAACTCTCTCCTGCGTCGCACACGGACTAGGGTTGAGAGATGGCAAAGGGAGTGACTGACAGACAGATAAAGGAATTCAGGAAGGCTTTCGAGTCTGATTCATCCGCAAGAGTGGCTCAGAATGCAGTCAGCAATGCAGACCTTTCCACACTAACGCTTCGAAGGGACCTTGTTCAGAACATGGATTTCTCATTCAGCACGAAATTGGATGAGTGGAGCGTCACGAATCAGAGGAGGAGTGGCAGGTGTTGGCTATTCGCTACATTGAACCTATTCAGGGTAGGAGCGATGAAGAAGATGAATGTGAAGGACTTCGAATTCAGTCAAGCGCATATTCACTTCTGGGACAAACTGGAAAGGGCAAATCACTTCCTAGAGGCGATTCTAGAGACTTCTGATCGGCCAGTGGACGATCGAACCATCCACTTCCTACTCGGAGACCCGATCGGCGATGGCGGCCAATGGAACATGGCGACCAATCTGATCAGGAAGCACGGATTGGTGCCGATGTCGGCATACCCTGAGTCACACAGCAGCAGTAGCACCAGATCGATGAACATGATTCTGAAGAATATCTTGAGATCTAGTGCTAGCGAGATAAGGGCGATACTGGACAATGGTGGCTCGGAGAAGGAGGCAAGGGGGCATAAGGAGTCAAGGATGGAAGAGATATGGAAGATACTTTGCATCCACCTAGGTACCCCCCCGGAGAAGTTCGACTGGCAGTGGCGAGACAAGGACAACGAGTTCCACAGGAAGGGGGAGATGACCCCCTTGGAATTCGTGGACGAGTATGTTGACGTCGATTGGGAGAACTACGTATGCATTGTGAACGACCCGAGAAACGAGTACTACCGGACATATACCGTTGATTTCCTCCAGAATGTTGCTGGAGGTCCTCCAGTGGTTTACCTCAACGTCCCCTCGGACGAGATGAAGGGAGTGACTCAGAGGCTTCTGGAGGATGGGACTCCTGTTTGGATGGGCTGCGATGTTGGCAAGCACATGGATCGGAAGAAGGGTCTTTGGGATGCTGAGCTTTACGATTTCAAGGGGCTCTATGGAGTGGAGTTCGGCATGGAGAAGGCCGACCGTTTGAGATTCGGGCAGACGATGATGACGCATGCAATGCTGTTCACCGGAGTTGATGTCGTGGATGGCAACCCAAGGAGATGGAGAGTGGAGAACTCATGGGGCTCCGACGAGAGCGGAGTCAAGGGATTCTACACGATGAACGACAATTGGTTCGACGAGCACATGTTCGAGATCGCGGCACCAAGGGACTACTTGACTGAGGAGATGATTGCTGGTCTCGACGGCGAGCCAGTGGTCCTTCCGGCTTGGGATCCGATGGGTTCCCTAGCCAGGGATGAGGCGTTCCAATAGTGATAATTCGGATAAAATAGTTCTAGCGCCCGATGACATCGCGGTACAGCTCTCCGCTTTGCCTGAGGGACCTCTCCTGGGTCTCGAAGTCTACCGAGTAAAGGCCGAAGCGCATCTTGTATCCCTCTGCCCACTCGAAGTTGTCCATTAGAGACCAGTGATGGTATGACCTGATTTCTCTGCCGTCCTTGATAGCCTCGGAAATCACCCAAAGGTGACGCATGAGGTGCTCTGGACGCAAAGAGTCGCTGGAATCTGCGACTCCGTTCTCCGTAATCTCTATCGGGACTCCCAGATTGGCAACGAAGTCAATCGCCCTTCTCATTCCCTCGGCATACATCGGGTAGCCGAATTCGGTAGCAATCTCGTTTTCCCTCTTGGCGAAATCTAGCTCTTCAGCAGAAGTTGGCATGAAGAGGCCGGTGATGAAGTGGGTGTAGTAGTTCAGACCAACGAAGTCCAGAGACCCCTTCGCATCTGGGATCTTTTCCCATAGCATCCTGCCAGTGGTAATCCCCCTCTTCCATGCACCGTTCCATAACCACTCCAGGAGCCTCGCTACAGGCCAGTCAATCGGGCTCCACCTATTGGCCGGATCGAATAGGGTGACGTTCTTCGCGATTCCCAGTTCACAATCGGGATTCCTGAGCTTCAGGCTTCTGTAGACCATCGCATGGGCACGCATCATGTTCCGCATCACCCTCAGTGTGAGTCGAATACTCCTCCTGCCAGGGGGGAACTGTCCAAGGGTGTAACCCATGGCTGAGAAGACCGTTGGCTCGTTAATTGTGCACCATACCGAGACCCGGTCGGAAAGGGAATCGAAAACCCTCTCGGAGTATGAGAGGAAGTCTGGAAGGTTGCTGCTGTCTGTGAAACCACCCCTGTCCTCCCACCAGGAGGGATGCGAGAAGTGGTGCAGAGTAGGCATCGGCCTTATGCCCCTTCCAATCAGGTCATCCACCATGTCAGAGTAGACCTGCAATGCCTCCTCTTTCCACTCACCCGGGCTTGGTTCGAGGCGGCTCCACTCTATCGAGAAGCGATACGAAGTAACGCCGAGTTCGGAAAGGAGGTCGAAGTCATCCCTCCATCTTTCCCAGTGGTCGCAGGCAATTCCACTTGGCTCCTTCCCGGTCCTTGCCTCGAAGTCGGTCCAGTTGTTGCTCTGGTTCCCTTCAATCTGGTGAGCTGCTGTAGCTGTGCCCCAGATGAAGTCATCAGGGAATGATATGTCACTGGTGTCTATCTTCTTCCAGTCATAGTGAGGCTCTGGGAAGGCCCTCCTCCTGTAGGTGATGAGGGATATCTTGAACATTGTTAGCAGAATAATCGCTGCGAGAAGTATCTGCCACACCATCTCGTCCATGGCCGCTGCAGAGAATGCCAGTATTGGAATTTCTTCTACGTCCTGCCGTCGGTTACGAATCCCTTCCATCTCCTCATGTAGTCCACGAAGGTGGGGCTGAGGCCCTGATCGATCAGGTGCTCTGGGGAGAATGGTGGCCTCTGTGGGGAGTAGTCTCCAACCGCCACCTCGGATGCCCAGTTGGAATGAGCGATGGCTACTCTTGCCACGCCCACTAGGTCTGCACCCTCATCCAGTACGAACTGCGCGTCTCCACCATCCCAAACCGCACCAGTGGAGATGATCGGGGTGTCATTCCCAAGGGACTCCCTGAATCTGCGTGTGATTGTTCTAGGGTCATCGGGGTCCCCATTGGCTCCCGTGAAAGCATCCCAGCAGGAGATGTGCAGAATGTCCATCCCCCAGTCAGGCATCATTCGGGCAAGCGCGATGCTTTCAGACATTGACACGCCGACGTCATGCTCTGGGGAAATCCTGACGCAAACTAGGAATTCCTCGGAAGTCCTGCTCCTGATCTCGCTCAGGACCTCCTTGAGGAACAGTGACCTGCCTTCGAGTCCTCTTCCCCATTTGTCCTGCCTGCGATTGGTTCTCGACCCCAGGAACTGGCAAATCAGGTATCCATGCGCCCCATGGACCTCAACCCCATCGAATCCAGCCTTCTCGCACCTCTCTGCAGCCTCTCCGAACGAAGCCGCCATTTCGCGGATCTCCTGGTCGGATAGCTCCCTGCATTCCTCCTCCACGCCCTTCTCCAAGTTGATGCTCGCTGACACTGGTTGCTCCCCTGTCAGCGAACGGGGTGCCCTAAGGCCGCCATGGAAAATCTGCACGAGGCTGGTCGAACCCCTCTCTCTTATTCCATCGGCCAATTGCTTCAAGCGAGGGATTTGGTGGTCGCCCCAGACGCCCATCTCGCCTTCCCAGGACTTACCGCTCGGGTGGACGTGGCTTGCAGCCGTGGTTACTATTCCGAAGCCTCCCTCAGCACGCATCAGGAGCCATTTTATCTCGTCGTCAGATAGGATACCATCGTCATTCGACTGCTTGTTGGTCATCGCAGCTAGGACGGTCCTATTGCGTACGCTGATCGTAGTTCCTGGAATGGTCCACTCGGTGGATACGGAACCAGACACGGCCTCACCTGCATGGCCCCGAGGGCCCTCGCCAATAGTGGCGAGGACCACTCAGTCCTTGCGTCTTCCGGCGAATAGGATCGCCGCGCCCAGCACTGATGCCAGGCCTGTGATTGCCGTGAACCCTGGTAGGATTCCTCCGTCGTCTGGATCCGCTGGCTCTGTGCTTACATCGTCTGGTATTCCGTCTCCATCTGCGTCGTCATCTGCGTTGTCTCCAATGCCATCGCCGTCGGTGTCCTTCGTCTCGCTTGGATCGGTCGGGAATGCGTCGGCGTTGTTGCCGACCCCGTCTCCGTCCGAATCGACCTTCTCGTTCGGGTCGTTGGGAGCCCAGTCTGCGTTGTCCCCTGTTCCGTCTCCGTCGGAGTCCCTGCTCTCGAATGGGTCTGACATGAACGCGTCAGAGTTGTCGCCCACGCCGTCGCCGTCGTAGTCGCTCCACTCGCCTGCATCGTTGGGGAAGGCGTCAGAGTTGTCCCCGTAGCCGTCTCCGTCGGTGTCGCTAGACTCGCTTGGATCCAGTGGGAATGCGTCTGAGGTATCTGGAGTACCGTCGTTGTCGTCGTCGGTGTCCGCATTGTCCCCGATTCCATCGCCGTCGGAATCGATGTACTCGTTCGCGTTGTTCGGGAACGCGTCCTCGGAGTCGCCGACGCCGTCGCCGTCGCTGTCTGTGGACTCGCCGCTGTTCAGCGGGAAGTCGTCCAAGTCGTTCGGGGTCCCGTCGCCGTCTGCATCGTCGTCCGAGTTGTCGCCGACGCCGTCGCCGTCTGTGTCGGTGGTCTCGTCTGCGTCGTCAGGGAAGTCGTCTCCGTTGTCGCCCACTCCGTCACCATCGCTGTCGGTGGTCTCGTTGGCATCGAACGGGAAGTCGTCCTGGTCGTCGTTAACGCCGTCGCCGTCGCTGTCCTCGTCGGTGTCATCGGTTCCGTCGCCGTCAGCGTCGGTGTCCGCATTGTCGCCGGTTCCGTCGCCATCCGTGTCCACCCACTCGGTGGGGTCGTTGGGGAACGCATCGGAGTTGTCGCCCCATCCGTCCCCGTCCGTGTCCGCGCTTTCGCTTGCGTCCCATGGGAAGGCATCGCCGTTGTCGCCGACGCCGTCCCCGTCCCCGTCCCAGGTCTCGGTGGGGTCGTTCGGGAACATGTCGTGATTATCGCCCACTCCGTCGTCGTCCGTGTCATTCCACTCCTCTGGGTCGTCTGGAAATCTGTCGTCGATGTCGTTGTATCCGTCTCCGTCTGAGTCTACAACGGGTGCGCCGAAGACGACCTCGATAGGTTGTAGCGAGTCACCGGCCATCACGTCAGCGCAAAGGCTGGTCTGGGCGGTGTTGTTGTAGGTCCAGGACACCGGAACTAGTCCGGCTGTATCGAGGGCCCCTCCGCAGATTGTTCCATCGAAGGCTAGCACAGTGTTTTCGTCACCTGGGAAGTAGAGGATCATCTCTCCGTCTTCGTCGACAGTTGCGTTGTAGTGCAGGATCCAGCCAGTCGTCCATGTGGGAGAGTGGCCGTCGGTGTTGTTTGCCAGGTTATTGAATGACAAATGCGGCTCTGCGCACCATGCCTCCACGCCATTGAGGGTGAATGGAGGCGCGCCTTCGCATCCGTCGCTGTCCTCATCTGAGTCTGAGATTCCGTACAGGTACATCATCTCGAAATCCATTGCCTCGGTGTCGTTCAGAACCCCGTCGCCATCGAAGAAGTCTGCGTCGATCTTCAGCCTGATTTCGTCATCGAGGGTGGTGTGCTGTGCGAGCCACAGAGCGGCTGTTCCACTGGCATCGTCCACGAACTCCAGCAACGCCTCGTGATTCTGTCCGATCGCGAAGTCCTCGATGCTCCAATCTGGCCCATCTTCTCCGCAGTCAGTCTCGTAGAAGTAGTAGAAGCCGTCGAGATGTGCGTCATCGTCCAGGTCCTCATCATCTGCGTCGCCTTCGAACAAATCGATTGCGATGAAGTTGGAGCAGGTCTCGGCTACGAACAGTTCTAGCTCGATCAATTCCTCGGTCCCGCTCGCCGTGAAGACGTGGGTCATCTCTTGGACCCCAGGAGGGTTTTCATCCATGAGCATTCTCTCCATGAGATCATGGGCGCCCCATGCTCCGTCTACGTGTATGTATTCTATCGAGTACTCCTCTCCCGACGTCAGTCCAGAGATTTCGATTTCCAGATCGTATGATTCTGATGGGACGAACTCTTCAAGATCCGGTTGATTGCCATCGTCATCGGTAAGCGTGACATCTATCAGGCCCTCAAACGAGCCGCCTTCGCATGGTCCTTCGATAATCATCATGTAGAGGTCCACGAAATCCTCCTCATCGTCAAATAATTGGACCTCGATGAAGACCAAGCAGTCCCACTCGTTTAGATCGAGCTCGAAGTCAAACTCCGCCTCGCCGTAATCGTTGGTGGAGAGTTCCACGGACTCGGACATCTTCTCGAATCCTAGGCTGTCGACGTGTATCTCAGCCTCGTAGCAGTCCTCGCAGTCGGGCTCGAGATCCGTGGCGTGAAGCACCATGTCGTGTTCCCCCTCGGGCAATTGAACGTAGGGCCAGAGGTACTCGTCGTCTCCGAACTGGTTCTCAAACGAGATATCCAGATTTCCGTTCTCGCTGCCGAACGGGATCCCATCGGGTCCGCCCCCGTCCATCATTGCGAAGCAGTCGGACTCGCCATCGCCATCGTCATCGACTAGTGACTCGGGCCCTCCGATGTAGTAGAACGCCATCGTCGGGAACCAGGAGTTGTTCTCCATTGCAGTACCCATGATGACGATTAAGCAGGTGGTCTCAGTGACGTCGAGATGCCACTCCACGATCTCCTCATCGAAGTTTGCATCGAAGGATTGGTAATCCGACTCGTCCCAGTCACCACCGGGGTTGTTCATGTCAATGTCCATGACGGACCATGTCACGTTGTATTCCTCACCAAGATTCAGGTCCCCTATTGCCCATGACATCAGGTGGGTCCCACTGTCCTCAATGGTATAGGTGACGATTTCGGACATTGGGGGTTGCTCAGTCATCATTTCGGGCATTTCAATCCCCACCCATGAGCCGTTCACATCGATGTTCAGGTCCAATGTTGGGCCGAAGGATGGTTCTTCGCACTCCCGTTGGAATCCGATTGACCTCGATTCGACCTGGTGGAATTGGTCCGGGCTGCCGTCACCGTCGTCGTCCCAGACCTCGTACAGATATGCGCTCACGTCGATGTGGCAATCAGTGCTGTCCACAGTCAGGTCCCAGTCTATGTGCTGGAATCCATCGGTGTCACCTGTGAAGTTCTCCGAATGTTCTGTATGATCGTTCATTCCCATTGGGCCGTACATCGAGGCATACCAATTCAATTGGTAGTCCACCCCGTCTTCCAGATCGGAGACATTCCAAGTCATGCCATGTGTCCCGTTCTCGATGCTTGGCCACATTTCCATGAAGCAGTACCAGACCATGTCGCTCTCGACCCACTCGCAGTCGTCGTGCCCGTAGTGGTGGTAGTGGTACTCATCGTCCATGCCGTCGCCGTCCGTGTCGAAGCCTTGCTCGCACTCCCAATGGTCCCCGTTGTCAGTGCAGTCGTCGTACTCCATGTATTGGGAAACCTCATCCCACTCCACCAAATCGCCAAACACGTCTTCGTAGATGAGTTGGATGGATGATGGGGCTTCCTCGCAAGGGCCTCTGAATCCGAAGCTCTCCCCGAAGATGTGATGCTGGTAGTTATGGCCACCGCTTCCTCCCTGGTTTGAGTGGATCTCAGACAGTTCTGCATGCACATTGGCACCGCAGGTGAAGTTGCTCGTCTCCATGTGGAAGGTGACCGTCTCGTTCACGTCGGAAGCAGTGAAGTTGCTCACCATCTCCTCGCTGTCGCAGTTGAACCAATGTCCGCAGTCATCCGTCTTCACAAACACGGAGTAGTCCTCCCCGACCTCTAGTTCCTCGATGAGGAGCTCCATCGTGTGGTTCCCCTCCTCGATCGTCGGTTGCTCCATCCAGTCTATGCAGTACCAGACCATGTCGCTCTCGGACCACTCGCAGTCGTCGTACTCGTAGTGGTGGTAGTCGAACCAATCGTCCACGCCGTCGCCGTCCGTGTCGTAGCCTTCCTCGCACTCCCAATGGCCCCCTGCATCAGTGCAGTCGTCGTGCCCCATGTAGTGGGGTTCCTCCTCCCACTCCACGCCGTCATAGGTAAGAGTGAATGGAGATGGTGGCTGCTCGCAAGGTCCATTGAATCCGAATCTCTCCCCGAAGATGTGGTTCTGCCAGTTCTGCCCCTGTTGTGAGTGGATCACGGACAGGTCTGCATGAACATCGGCATAGCAGGTGAAGTTGGTCGTCTCCATGTGGAAGGTGACCGTCTCGTTCACGTCGGAAGCGGTGAAGTTGCTCACCATCTCCTCGTAGTCGCAACCCTGTTGACTGCAGACGTCCGTATCGACACGCAAGGAGTAGTTCTCCCCCACCTCTAGGTCCCCGATGAGGAGCTCCATCGTGTGGTTCCCCTCCTCGATCGCCGGTGACATCGAGCCGGCTATGCAGTGCCACGAACCACCCTCCATGCCGCAGTCTCCGTATTCGTAGTAGTTGTACCAGAAGTAATCGTCCACGCCGTCGCCGTCCGTGTCGAAGCCTTCCTCGCACTCCCAATTGTACCCGTCGTCAGTGCAGTCGTCGTACTCCATGTAGTGGTGTTCCTCCTCCCACTCCACACCGTCGTAGGTCAGGTTGAATGGGGAGACCGGCTCCTCGCAGGGTCCCACGAACATTGCCCCTCCCATCATGGTTGGGAACTCGTAGGGGAAGTTGTTGGGATCATCATAGACCCAGATGCCTATTCCTGATTCGCAGTCGTAAGGAGACACCTCCAGCTCCGCTGTGATCGAGTGGTTCTCGGAGGTGCTGTTGAATTCCACGTATCCTGGGTCTAGGCGATCCATGGCCACGGCGTAGTGAGTGCTCGTGTTGAGTGCAGTGAGATTGACCATTACGTCATAGACTCCTGCGTCCAACACTGTCGGGACTAGCAACGTGTTGTTCTCCGTGAACTCGTGATCCTCGCTCTGGCCAAACGAATCGGTGCACAACCACCCTCCTTCGTCCGACTCCTCGCAGTAGTACCACCAATCTTCGGCGGAGTCTAGCTCGCCGTCGCCATTGAAATCCACGCCGCACCACCAGAGGGTGTCGTCATCCGACCAGACGCAGTCCGGGTAGTATTCTGCCTCCATGAAGTCATTTAGCTCGATCCACTCAGCGGCGTCTTCGTCCCATACGGTCACCGTTACGGGATCTACGCATGGGCCTGTCATCATCGTCACGAAGGCCCCTATTGCTTCGCCTGGGCCGTTGTCCATCAGAACAGCTTCGATCCAGATCCCACAAGTCATTGGCAGTACTTCGAAGTCGAAGTCTAGCAGGGTACCGGGATCGGTGCCGCTCCAGTTGACCATCCATTCGTCGCCACCCTCTTCACCGGGTCCCTCTGAGAAAACAACCCACATCAATGAGTATGAGCCGGTGGATGACAGGTTTGCCACGTCGAACGAGGCATCGTAGTTGCCCGGATCTAGCGATGGGGGCTGGTCGAATTCGAAACCGTCGACGGATTCATCCGTTCCATCCCCGTCAAGGTCTATTTCCAGAGTGATGTCTCCGGTATTTCCGCATGGTCCGTAGATCTCCCATGAAAACCACCACTCGTCACCGGACGTCTCGTTCTGCAGGTTGGCGCTGATTTCCACGTCGCAATCCATGACTCCGAGGGTGAGGTTCCAATGCTCCGCGCTGGAATCGCTCATCGCAGTCCAGCTCCTACTCTCGTCGACAGGTTCCGAGCAGTCACCGCCAAACTCGCAGACCTCGGCCATCCACTCCAGGGAGTAGTTGTCGTTGGAGGTCAGGTTCATGGATGTGAACCTGAACTCGTAGGTCCCGGCATCCATGAAGCCGTCTGTCATTGGATCTGAGTGATGTGAGGCGCCGATCCATGTTCCATTGTCATTCATCTCTAGAGTGAGGGGTTCTTGAAATCCTGTCTGAGGGGGGTTAGCAGACACCGGTGCCGCTAGGGGCGCAAGTGCAGATACCAGCATTATCAGGCTGATGCTCAGTGTTCTAGTCATTCGTGTAGTGCTTTCGCTGTACATGTAAGCAAATGGCGCTAACCCGTCGTATTTAATCGTAGAGCCTGCTTAATTCACAGAATAGATGGGGAATTATCCCCCCTTCTTCCACCACTGAATTGTATCGTCCGAGACGTTGCTCTCCGAGGTTTTCTCCATCCCAAACTCGGTCAAATCTGTGTCGAATTCCTGTCCGCCCGATGGAAGCTCTAGTGGCGAGATGCATATTCTCGCTCTATCGACTAGTTCTGAAGAAAGAAACCTCTTCCAGGTCTCGACCCCCCCTTCGACCAGGAGGGACTGTATTCCCATGTCCCCCAGCATATGGAGGAGGTTCGGTATGGGAATGTCTGGACCCGGGATGACTGCACGGCTGACATTGGGGGCATCCAGTGAGTTGTCGAATTCAGAAGACTGCACCAGCAGGGTCTGGGCTTCCCCGTCCGATAGCAATCTACAGCCTTCTGGTATTCTGTTTCTTGGGTCCAGAACAACCCTCAGAGGGTTATCCCGAGGTTTGATCTCCGGACCCCTGACGGTCAAGGAGGGGTTGTCTCTGATTACTGTCCCCACCCCCACTAGTATTGCCATTGAGTCGGCCCTCAAGGCATGAGACATCTCGAGAGCCTCGGTCGAACTGAATCTTCTCGCAGGTTCGGAGGGGTCCCCGTCCACTCTTCCTCTGGAGTCAGTGGATGCCTTCAGAGTCACAAGGGGTCTTTTCTCCCTGCACCAATGTATGAATTCGCCCATCTGCTCTTCGCAGGCTTCCCCGAGGAGTCCTGTGGTTACTTGGACGCCGTTTTCCTTTAGCATAATGGCACCATCCCCCCTGACTGTAGGATTGGGGTCCATTGCCCCGATCACCACCTTCTCCACGCCTGCCCACAATAGTGACTCGGTGCAAGGAGGGGTCCTCCCGAAGTGATTGCATGGCTCCAATGTGACATAGGCGGTAGTTCCCTGCGTTGTGACTCCCTTGGCCTCTGCATCCGCTATGGCCATCTGCTCCGCGTGTAAGCCGCCGATGTGGTCGTGCCACCCCTCTGCAACTACCTCCCCGTCCCTGACTAGGACGCATCCCACTAGTGGGTTTGGCATGACCCGGTGCCGGCCCCTCTCGGCCAGCTCTATCGCCCTCCGCATGTGAGACTCACCCTCGGGCATGTGATGCCCGGTCATGGCGCCCACTCATGATTCCTCGCTTCGGCAGTATTGAAGTCAGAGGGGGGCTCTGGTGATGCATGACACGCATAGCCTGCATACTCAATCCCAATGCCCGCGATGGGCTCTCCGTTCGCCAGTGGGACAAGTTCGAACCGGCCCTCAAGGAGGCTGGCTTCGAGATCGACCTTCGCCGGACGGAGGGGCCCGGTCACGCAATGGATATCGCACAGAGTCTGATCGAGGAGGATCACGAACTCGTCGTCGCAATAGGGGGGGATGGGACCGTGCATGAGGTTGCATCCGGCCTCAGGGGGTCGCAGAAGGTCCTCGGAATACTGCCCATTGGCAGTGGGAACGACTACGCTAGGGCGCATGGGATACCGACGCCGAAGGGAAGCAAGTTCAAGGGCATGCAAGGAGCAATCGAGATCCTATCAAGTGGAAAGGATAGGAGAGTTGGGTCGGTCAGGGTCGAGGGACCTCCCGCCCCGGATCACCCAACCAAGGCACCCCCTGAGAGCTTCCTCTGCAACGGTGAGCCTGAAGTCGATGGCAACCTAGTCCGATGGAGCTTCCTCGAATGCGATGCCGGTGTGACATCGGTGGTCAACCGAATGAAGGACGAGGGTCAGTTCAAGTGGATCAGGGGTCAACTCAAGTATACCGTTCTCGCAATCAAGGCAGTCATATTCTGGAAGAAGCAGAGGGGCACTTTCTCAATCGATGGAGGGGAGGATGTGGATGTGGACCTCTCGGGACTTTTCTGCCTCAGCCAGTGCCAGACATTCGGAGGTGGCTACAGAGTCGCACCGGGTGCAAGGCCCACGCAGGGTCACGGTTCTCTCGTCATGGCTTGGGGCCTTTCCAAGATCAGGATGCTGATGCTGATGGGTCCGCTGGAGAAGGGGAAGCACGTAGGTAAGTGGGGAGTTACCATGGAGTCGGCAAAGAGGTACGAGCTAGATGTCTCCGAAGGGGCGCCACTGTTCGTGAACGTCGATGGCGAGGCAGTCATCACGACGCCGGTCTCGTTGCATTACCACGATGACCAACTGACAGTGAGAGGGGCGGCTACGATCCCGAACGAGTAGGTCTGGACACCTTCAAAGCACACGTCCAACACCGATACACGTGGTCACCAAGGACAGGAAGAAGTGGAAGGAGCGATCGACCCAGAGGTCGAAGTACGGGACTGCAGAGGCACCAAGCCCGTTTCCAATCAGCCGTTCCAGACTCGAGAAGTTCCACGCATGCCCCAGATGCTTCTGGCTTGACAGAGTCATGGGAGTGGACACCCCGGGGATCCCTTCCTTCCTCCTCAACACACTCGTAGACACCCTGCTGAAGAGGGAGTTCGACTTTCACAGAGAGGCAGGCACACCTCACCCGTACATGTCGGAGAACGGATTGGACCACATGGTTCCCCTGGATCACGCCATGATGGACGAGTGGAGGGAGAACTTCAAGGGAGTCAGGGTCGAGAGGCACGGGTTGCAGGTCTTCGGAGCGGTCGATGACATCTGGATGTCGACGGAGGGAGATTCCGAGGAATGGTACGTGGTTGACTACAAGTCTACAGCGACTAGGTCGGAACTGACTGCAGATTTGTTCCTCGAGGACATCTACAAGGGTTCCTACGTGCGTCAGATGGCAATCTACCAATGGCTACTGAGGGAATTGGGGCATCCGGTTTCCACCCGTGGCTTCTTCGTATACGAGAATGGGAACGTCGACGATTCGTCTCTGCTGAGCGGTGGTTCAGCGGAAAGCCCCCGAGGGATACCCCTGAAGCCGGCCTTGGTGATCGAGATCGACACTGCCGACCCAAGTACCGTAATCGAGGGTGAGAGGATAGACCTGGATTGGGTGGACGGATTGGTCAGAGGTGCAAAGGGGTGCCTCGATCTTACAGATCCCCCATCAGCAGGAGAGTTCTGTCACCATTGCGCATATGTGTCCGCAGCATCCCAGTTCTAGCTTGGCGATGAGCGTTTGTTTTGGCGCAGACGGAGAGATTTGAACTCCCGAGTCACTAGGACACCGGATTTCAAATCCGGCGCAATACCAGGCTATGCGACGTCTGCAGCGAGTATGCGTGGGGACTACCACGGATGAACCTTGCAGC
>Ga0208407_1000355_pt1 | contig 21544 bp, 23 predicted proteins | sample ETNtaG_9_FD_185775 | JGI IMG/M metagenome (GOLD analysis project Ga0208407, IMG submission 185775) | Marine microbial and viral communities from oxygen minimum zone, Eastern Pacific Ocean - ETNP201406SV69 (SPAdes) (version 2) | ecosystem: Environmental > Aquatic > Marine > Oceanic ...
TGATATTAGTTCATTATCACGTCGATTAGCTACAATCATATTTGAAGAACCACCTCAAGGCTCTTTTGAGATGGCAGAGTATTTTCTAAATAAGAGCTTAGAATTAGAACCTAATTATATTGGTACATATTACTGGCTAGGTAAGACTTATCAAAAGACTGGAAGAAGAGATGATGCATTATTACTCTTTAGGAAAGCTATTGATTTGGATAGGCCTTATAAGAGAGAAGAATTAATGTATAACGATATGATTAAACAATTAAAAAAGGGAAAATCTTAGAACATTTTTAGTTTTTTAACCTTTTTGTAATCTTTCGGCATATTGAACATTTCCGGTATTGCATTTATTAGAGCATATTTTTTTAGATTATATTCAAAACTACCATCTTCATCAGTAAAAACCGCTTTAACAAGAATGGCATTTTCATTCATGCCCAATTCTGAAAAATTAATGTCAATACTTCCCCAGTTTCTCTCAAATTCAGCAATTTTTTCTTTCATATTTTTTACAATATCTGATTGCTCTTCTTTTGCAGTTACCCAAACGAACTGCTTGTTTTCACTATCATCTAAAGTGATTTTATATGATTCAAAACCATTAATCATTTCTGGAATATCAGATACTATAGGCTCTGGATCATTCTTATCCGATTCTTCATTGTCAGACTGATCTTCAGACTGATCTTCTTCTGAAGAATTTTTTTCTGCTAAAAATTCTGAGAATGATTGTCTAGTAAAACGATTTTTCTTATAATTAATTTTTACAATAGTAGAATCTTCAAATGAAATTACAGTCCCATTCTCTATATCTCTACTCATAAGTCTTGCAATCCCCTTACCTTGAAATGAAAAATCCATTTTAGAGTAGTAAGAATTTTCAGAAAAGTAACTATAAGTAGAAGATTCCATAGAGCCCATTTTAAAAGATGCTACTGTGGTTTCTTCTGTTATAAAGCCAGATTGAGCAATAAGATTATTAGATGAGATTAGTAATAAAAAAATTAGAAGAGATAGATTCTTCAAATGTACTATAGTCCAGTTTCTTGAACAGTCTTTTTTACTTCAGTAAGAGTATTATCGAGAGCATTTTTTTCATCATTATTTAAATCAAATGTTAAAATATTTTCAACACCATCGGCACCAATAACGGTTGGAACACCAATGAAATATCCATTTACTCCAAACTCACCCTCACACAATGATGCACAAGGAATAACTCTCTTTTTATCTTTTACAAAACTTTCAATCATTTCTACTGCTGATTGTGCAGGAGCATAGAATGCAGATCCTTTACCAAAAAGTTTAACTAGTTCTCCACCACCAAATCGTGTTCTATCTTCAATTGCTTGTATTTTATCAGCATCTAATAACGATGTTAATGGAACGCCACCTACAGTTGCTAATCGACTGACAGGAACCATTGTATCTCCATGTCCACCAAGAACCATACATGTGACATCTTGAGAAGAAAGATTAGTTGCCTCTGCAATAAATGATCTAAATCTGGCACTATCAAGTGCGCCAGCCATACCGACCACTTTATTTTTAGCAAAACCAGATACTTTATAAAACGCATATACCATAGCGTCTAAAGGATTAGATACTACTATTACAAATGCATTAGGTGCATGTAGTTTAACTTGCTCTGCAACATTTGTCATAATATCTAAATTTTTCTTTAATAAATCTTCACGATCCATACCCGGCTGCCTTGGGAATCCTGCAGTAATAACAACTACATCTGAATTCTTAATCGCAGCAAAATCTGATGAACCACTTAGTTTGGCGTCATAGCCGTCATGTGGAAGAAGTTGAGATATATCTAAAGCTTTTCCTTTAATAAAGTTTTCAGCTTGAGGAATATCAATAATAACGATATCACCTAATTCTTTTTGAGCAGAGAGCAGAGCAATGTTACCACCGACTTGTCCGCCTCCGATTAATGCTATTTTTGGTCTGGCCATTTTTAGTTTTTTTCTATGACACTAACAAAGGTTGTGCTACCTTTTTTGCTGAACTTTACTAGTCCAGCTGATGTAGCAAATAAGGTGTCATCATTTCCTCTTTTAACATTGCGTCCAGGATGTACTTTAGTACCTCTTTGTCTAATAATGATTCCACCAGATAAGATTGACTGTCCATCAGACATTTTCACTCCTAATCTTTGTGCATTAGAGTCTCTTCCGTTTCTTGAACTACCTTGTCCTTTTTTATGAGCCATGACTTACTACCTTTTATTTTTTCTTAGCTACTGTTTTCTTTTTTGGTGCAGCTTTTTTAGTACTTTTTTCTGCAGCTTTCTTTGGTGCAGCTTTTTTTGCTTTAGATCCAGTAATTGACTGAATTTCAAGCATTGTTAAATCTTGACGGTGACCATTTTTTCTTTGGTAACCTTTTCTTCTCTTCTTTTTAATAATAGTGACTTTACTTGCTCGTTTATGATCAAGTACTTTAGCACTTACTTTATAAGAGTCTAATTCTTTAGGATTAAATATGTTAGTATTTTTATCTGATATTGCTTTTACATTATCAAACTTCAAAGTTTTGCCTACTGCAATATCTATCTTAGAATCTACTAAGAGAGTATCGCCTTTAGCGACTTTATACTGTTTTCCATATATTTCTACAATTGCAAACATAGCTTGGGAACTTAATAGCTAATTTATTGGTTATCAAGTACCTATTTCACGAGTAATATCTGTCGAATCTGACATCTTAGTAAATTTAAATTCATTTTTACCCATTGATATATCATCAATAACTTTCAGATATACAAAATTTTTCCACATTAGACTGATATAATCCCTCTTCTTTTCTTGTTTTAAATAATGCGAAATTTCAGGGTTAAGATATAGTTTTAATCTAAGATCTTTATTTTTTTGCTTATAATCACGTAGCCAATAGTCAATTCTTGTCAATAGAGTATCTTTTGATATAATTCTACCATCTCCATTACACACATCGCAGCATTCAGTCAAAGAATCGATAATGCTCAAACCTGTTCTTTCTCTTGTCATTTCAAGTACACCAAACTCAGAAATTTCTGATACAGCTACTTTGGCTCTATCTTTTCTTAATTCTTTTTTCATTTGAATATATACTTTCTTTCTATTTTCTGCTGAAACCATATCGATAAAATCAATTAAGATTAGTCCTGATAAATGTCTTAATCTTAGCTGTGTTGCTACTTCTTTTGCTGCTTCTAGATTTATTTGTAAAGAGTTTTCTTCATGTCCTTTTTTTCCAACAAATTTTCCGCTGTTTACATCTACTACTACCATTGCTTCAGTTCTCTCTATAATCAGATAGGCACCGCTTTTTAACCATGCTTTATTTCTTAATAATTTAATCATAGAATTATCAATACCAGTTTCTTTGAATAAAGGATTTCTCTTACGATAGTGTTCTAGAGCATCTCCAATATCAAGCGCATCTTCCTTAACCATTTTCTGTATTTTTTTATAATCGTCTTTAGAATCAACAACAATTTTTTCAACTTTATCACTAATTAAATCTCTCAATACACTTGATGTCATCTCTAAATCATTATGAACTAGAACCGGAGCTTCACTTTTTTCTGCTAATTTTATCAATCCATTATATTTTTTTTCTAAATTGATATAATCATTTTGAATTTGTTGATCAGTCTTACCCTCAGCTACAGTACGAATAATAATTCCTAATCCATGTTTTTTCATGTCAAACGCAATTTTTTTCAATCTTCTGCGTTCATAACGGTCCTGCATTTTTTTAGATACACCTACATATTTTGATTTAGGTATTAATACAATGAAACGACCTGCAATTGAAAGATTGGTAGTAACTCTAGCTCCTTTATTATCAAAAGGTTCTTTAATCACCTGAACAATAATTTCTTGTCCTGGAGATAGCAAAACATTGATTTCTTTTGAATTTTTAGATTTAGGTTTGCGGTCTGCAATCAATTCTGGATCTGAAATTTCAGAGAATGGTAAGAATGCATTATTACCTTCACCTATATTAACAAACGCAGCTTGCATTCCAGGAATTACATTTTCAACAACACCTTTATAGATGTTTCCTACAGTTCTTTCTCTTGATTCTTTATCAACATGGAGCTCTGCAAGTTTGCCATTTTCTTTGACAGCAATTCTTGTTTCTCCTACACCTTTGCTGATGTAAATTTCTTTTTTCATAAAAGCCTTACTTTAATATTATGAACTAAATACACATCATGCGTGATGAGCACATAGTCATATAGTTTACATTTTCTATGAAATAGAGGAGAGAATACTTAGGTATAAAAAAATTATTAGTTTAAAATTATAAAAATAAAAAATAGTTAGTTTTTAAATATCTACACCTCAATTTCACAAGTAATTTAGCGATTTTTAAGTTTAAAATACATATAATCTGACAATTATGTTTAACGAGGAATTAATTGCAGGAAAAGTCGCAGCACGAAATGCTGGCAAAATTCTAATGAAGCATTTTTCTGCTTCCGATAAGAAGGTCAAATATAAAAGTTTAAATAACCCAGTAACTATCGCTGATTATGAAGCAGATCAATATCTATCAGAGTTTATTGGGGGAGAATTCCCAAATGATGGCTGGCTATCAGAAGAAACTGTAGATACAAAAGAAAGATTAGAAAAATCTCGTGTATGGATTGTAGATCCCTTAGATGGAACAAAAGAATTTATTGAAGGCATTCCACACTTTTCTATAAGTATAGCATTAGTTGAAGATGGCCATCCTGTTATTGGAATTGTTTATAACCCTTCTACAGAAGAAATGTTCTATGCTGAAAAAGAAAAAGGAGCATATTTAAATGGTTCAAATGTTAAAATATCAATCAAAGAAAAATTGATTGATTCCTCTATTGTTGTAAGCAGATCTGAGTATAGAAAAAAATTATGGGATGAATATAAGGAAAATTTTTCTGAAATAAATCCTATTGGTAGCGTTGCATACAAACTAGGATTAGTTGGAGCCAATCAATATGACATTTTTTCAACAGTTGCACCAAAGAATGAATGGGATATTTGTGCAGGGGACTGTATTATAAAAGAAGCTGGTGGAGTATTTAAGACAATTAATGATAAGAATATTATTTATAATCAAAAGAAAACGCTTGTTACAGACCCTATAATTGCCACAAATTCTACATTATTTAATAGAGTTTCAGATCTACTATATTAAAGGAATAGAGATACATAAATGAAATATATTGGTCCAGATTTTTGCAATATCACTTCTTTGTTGACAGACGAAGAGCTACTAATACAAAAAACAGCAAATCAGTTTGTTGAAAAAGAGTTTAATCCAATTGTAAATGAATATTATGATAAGGGATCATTTCCTCTTGATTTAATTCCAAAAATGGGAGAACTGGGATTTTTTGGAGCAACACTACCTAAGGAGTTTGGTGGTAGTGAGATTAGCAGTACAGCTTATGGTCTAATCATGCATGAATTAGAGAAGGGAGATTCTGGTTTACGTTCTGTTTGTAGTGTTCAAGGAGGCCTTGTGATGTATCCTATCCATCAGTATGGTACAGATGAACAAAAAAAGAAATGGCTCCCAAAATTAGCTGCTGGCACAGCTATTGGTTGTTTTGGGTTGACAGAAGCTAATCATGGTTCAGACCCCGGAGGAATGCTGACAAAGGCAAAGAGAGATGGAGATGATTGGATTATTAATGGTTCAAAGATGTGGATTACTAATGGATCAATTGCAGATGTAGCAGTTGTGTGGGCAAAAGATGAAGAAGGTATAGTTAGAGGATTCTTAATAGAAAAAGGTACAAAAGGGTTTAGCAGTTCTGACATTCATGGGAAGATGAGTTTAAGAGCATCCATTACTTCAGAATTATTTATGAAAGATGTACGTATTCCAGATAGCAATAGATTACCAGGCGTTGAAGGATTAAAAGGACCTTTATCTTGTTTAACACAGGCAAGATACTCAATCGCATGGGGAACAATCGGAGCTGCAGTAGACTGTTACGAAGTCGCATTAAATTATAGCAAGGAACGCAAGCAATTCTCTAAGCCAATTGCTGGATTTCAATTAACACAAAAAAAATTAGCATACATGATTCAAGAAATCAGTAAAGCACAATTATTGGCCATACAGTTAGGTAAACTAAAGGACAATAATCAACTAGATTTTTCACATATCTCATTAGGAAAGAAAAATAATGTTGCCATTGCGCGAGATTGTGCGAGGTTAGCTAGAGAGATTCTTGGTGCAAATGGCATTATGGATGACTATTCAGTGATGAGGCATATGATGAATTTAGAAACAGTGTATACTTATGAAGGAACGCACGAAATTCACACACTAATAATTGGACAAAAAATCACTGGTGAACCAGCTTTTGAATAATTAGATCTATTTCTTCAATTATTAATTTTAGCAATTTTTCTCTATTAATTTCCCTATTCAATTCTAAAAATAATGACGTACTACTTACTTTTGCTTGAGAATCAAGCTTCTTAATATCAATAACCGAATTAACATTTATGCCAATACTGAGCGCTTGGTATGGTTTATTATTCTCTCTGCTATTTTGAACATTAGATAAAAGCATACCAATAATTTTTTTATTATTCACATAAATATCATTTGGATACTTTATTTGCCCTTCAACATTGTAAGTAGATAAAACATTTAACATTCCAATACAACACTGATCAATAAGATTCTGTTCAAAGTAATAGTCTCTTCCTAGGATCAAACTAAATGTTAAATCTTTATAAGGGACTGAAATCCATTTTTTCCCATGAGTACCTTGACCATTCGTTTGATTGTCGGTGACAACCACCTTCTTAGAATCTTGAGCTTGGTAATCTTTATTTAAAGCAATATCTAAAGTAGAATCTATTGATTCTCTATAGATAATAGAATCTAAACCACTTTTAATCCATTTTGTATTGAGAGATATACTTTTATAGTCTAGCTGCAAGGATCTAGTTTTTTTCTCATCTGGAAAGTAGCGCCTGGCTGCAATACACCATTATTATTTTTAATCACATCAGAATTATCCATATAAATAACAACCCATGCTAATTCATCATTATAGATTTTTTGCGCAAGACTCCATGCAGTATCACCTGATTGAATTGTATATTCAAAAAATTCTAATTCACAATTCTTTGCTTGTTCGGAATCTCTCTTGAGTGATAAAAAATTGTAAGGGTATATTCTGTCTGGATTAGGGCCAATTTCCTGCTTATTCCATTCATATATTTCTCTCCACATAGAAGAATCACCGTATTCTCTAGCAGCAATCTTAATTAGATAGTCGCCTCTCTTAATCATGTATGGTTCAAATACAGTTACTGGTAATGGAGGAGACTCAGGTTCTTGAATAGTAAATGTTTCAACAGAAACTTCTTGTTTAGCCATTTCTTCTCCGCTATCTGGTGTTTCTTGTACAGATACTTCACTACCAACATTTGGTACAGTTCCTGAACAATTAATTATTAGTAAAGCACCTAATAGCACTAAAATTTTATTGTTTTTCATCTTCTTCCTCATCTTTCAATTTATATAATTAATATTATTAATTTTTTTTTATAATGTTCCTTATTTTTTTCAATTATTCAGAATATTCGCCAAATATTTTTTTCAAAGAATAGGTTATTTCTCCAAGTGTACATTGATTATCACTACATTCAATAATATATGGCATTAGATTTTCACTGGTTTCTGCTTTTCTTTCAAGTAATGCAAGGGCGTTAGCGACATTTTTTTCATTGCGAGAAGATTTAAAATTATCAATCATGGTTTCTCTGTCATCTTCTTTAATTGTTTGCTTTTCTTTTTTATGAGTCACTTCTTTATTTCTAAATTTATTTACTCCTACTAAAATAGCTTTTTCACTATCTAAATCATTTTGAAATTTTATGGATGATTCTGAAATTTCATTTTGTATTTCTCCATTCTCAATCAGTTTTTTGACCCCACCTTTTGATAACATTTCATCAATTTTCTTATTTACTTTTTCTACTATATCTTTAGTCATGCTATCTATTAAAGAACTATCTCCGATAGGATCAATAAATTCTGGTACCCCGCTCTCATATGCTATAATTTGCTGTATTCTTAATGCTGATAGAGCATTTTCTTCAGATGGTAGATTCAATGCTTCATCTTTGCCGTTGGTATGGATTGACTGGGCACCTCCCAATACAGCAGCTAAACTTTGTAGGGTAGTTCTTGCACTATTATTATCAATTTGTTGTGCTGTAAGTGTAGATCCGCCAGTTTGCACATGAAACCTACATAGTTGAGACTTAGTATTATTTATATTAAAACGATCACGAACAATATGCGCCCATATTTCTCTTGCTGCTCTGAATTTTGCAATTTCCTCAAAAAAGTTCCTATGAGAATTAAAAAAGAATGATATCTGTGTTGTGAGCTGTTCAATATCAATTTTTTCTTTTTTAGCAGCATCTAAATAAGTAATAGCATTAGCAAATGTGAAAGCTAATTCTTGTATAGCTGTACTTCCAGCTTCTCTTATATGATATCCTGATACAGATATGGAATTCCAATTTGGTAAGTGTTCTTGGCAGTATTTGAATATATCAGTTGTCAATCTTAAGGATGATTTAATAGGGAATATATATGTTCCTCTTGCAATATATTCTTTCAATATATCGTTTTGAAGAGTACCTCTTAATTTTTCCAAAGAATAACCTCGTTTTTTTGCTAATGATATATAGAATGCTAATAATATAGGTGCTGTAGAATTGATGGTCATAGAAACTGAAACTTTCTCTAGATTGATATTATCAAATAAAGACTCCATATCTTCAGGAGTTGATATTGGAACTCCTGACTTACCTATTTCTCCAAAAGCCATATCATCATTAGAGTCATATCCTATTTGTGTAGGTAGATCAAATGCTACCGACAGTCCAGTAACGCCGCTATCTAATAGCGATAAATATCTTTTATTTGATTCAGATACAGAGGAAAAACCAGAATATTGTCTCATAGTCCACAATCTATTGCGGTACATATCTTTATAAATACCTTTTGTAAATGGAAATTTCCCTATTTTTTTATTTGCCATGATTAAGCTAATTTAATTCTAAATTCAATATTCTAATTAATGATTTTTAGTTAAGATGTAACTATATGGAATATTCAACGATAGAAAAAGTAAAGTACTGGTGGCGTTATAAGGATTATTTCTCTAATCAGCCTAAAAATTATGAATATTCTGGAAATCAAAAAAATTCTATACTAATTATATTGCCAGATGGAGAAGTCGCCTTTGATTTAGCTGCCCTTTTTCTAGAAAAGATTCAATCAAATGATGCTAGAATCCATTTTCTTGTCAAAGACGCTCTCATTAATTTTTATCCTCAAGAAATGAGTGAATCTACGTTGCTCTTTTCTTATAAAGATATCAATTCTCTTGGTATTCCAACAAATGAATTTCTAGAAAAAATAAAAGATTTAAAATATGAGAATATGATAGACCTCAATATCAATTTTAGTCGTTTTTCTTCTTTCCTTTTAAGGGCTTGTAATCCCAAGGTAAGAATGGGTTTTAGTTATGATAATTCAAAAAAATATTATAATGTTATACTTGACACTAATTATCAAAGAGATTTAGAAGGAACATTTGCTATGATTCAACAGTTTATAAAAATATGAATGAAGATTTAAAAAATATTATTGTATCAGATCTAATATTATTAGATAAGCCAAGCTCTTTTTTTGACAATAAAAAGCCTTGGGATTTAATTCATAATATTGGTGATTTATTATCAGATATTCCATCTTCTAATAGTTCAATTGACAACGTTATTATCAATGAAGATAATGGACCAGTAGTTATTGATAATACTGCAACCATAGAACCTTTTACTGTGTTAAATGGGCCTTTATTTTTAGGAAAAAACACACTAGTCAAATCTCATTCTACTATATCAAATTCTATTATTAATAACGACTGTAAGGTGAGTGGAGAAATTCACTCTTCTATTTTTCAGCCATATTCTAATAAAGCGCATGAAGGATTTTTAGGACATAGTTTTATTGGATCATGGGCCAATCTTGGAGCAGGGACCACTACTAGTAATCTCAAAAATAATTATTCATCTGTGAAGGTTAAGTGGAACGGAGAACTATTAGACACAGAATCGATATTCTTTGGCTCTATTATTGGTGAACATGTGAAAACAGCAATTGGGACAACTCTTAATACCGGAACAGTGATTGAGATGGGTTGTAATATTGTTGCACAATCTTTTCCTCCAAGACATATTCCTGCCTTTTCATTATTCTACAAAGATAAGTTAATGAAAATCAAATTTGATGACTTTTGTGATACTGCAGAGAAAGCTATGAAGAGAAGAGATAAAACACTTTCTTCGTCTGAAAAAGAAGCCTTAAGCAGTATTTACAAAAATTGTTGACTCCGTAGATAACTAATAATACCTTCGTCTTTATATGAATGATTTTGATTTAAATAGAGTAGATGAAGTTATTAGCCCTTGTTGCGACGAAGAAATAAGAGCTTCAGACATTGGAACTAAGCTAAAATGTCCATTGTGTAAAGCAAATCTCAAACAAAGACTATACTTACCATTCCTTGAATATCTCATGGAGAATGGTCATGTAGAAAACTTAGATTTCTTCGATTTAGACTTATATAGTCAAGACAAAGAAGTTTTAGATAGCCAGGATGAAGAATTGGATCTTGATAAGTATGAAGTCAAGAAAGATAGCTTGAATATATATGAAGATGATGCAAAGTTTAATAATCCTGCAGCACCATCAGAAACTTCTATTGATGAATCTGCAGTATCAAGCGATTGGACACAGTTTGCTACAGAAGATTCTGATTCCTAATAAAGATTTTTTACTTTACAATACCTTACCCTTGCTATTAAATTGATAGAACGACTAAAAATTTTCAGGCTATAAAAACTTCGAAAGATTGAAAGACTTTCCCCCGCTTATCAACTTTCTTTTATAGCCTGTTTTTTTATGAGAATACTATTACCGACTATCTAGTCGGTTTTTTATTGTTTTTGTTAAAAAAATATCACTATATTGACCTTGCATTATGAAAATAGCAGTATTAACAAAGGCAATTCCAAGCTACGAATCCAGTATTCGTATAGATTCCACATCAAAATGGATTGATGAGGCAGTTGTAAACTTCGTAGTAAACGAAAGTGATTCATATGCTTTGGAAGAAGCATTGCAAATTAAAGAAAAGTTAGATAATGGCAGTGAAGTTGTTGTTATAACAATGGGGTCTGAAGATAATACATCAAAAGTTCTTAAAGATGGTCTTGCTAAAGGTGCTGATCGCGCTATTTTTATTAAAAATGAAGATTCTAACACCGATCCATTAACAATTGCAAAATTATTTGCTGACAACCTAAAAGATGAAAATTTTGATCTCATTTTTTCTGGTTTACAATCAGATGATTTAGGATCTGGGCAAACTGGAGTGCTTATTGGTGAAATGTTAGGTATGTCTACTGCAACTTTAGGCATTGAAACCGACATTCAAGAAAGTAAAATTAAAGTCAAGAGAGAGCTAGAGTCTGGATGGTTCCAATGGGTAACACTACCTTTTCCAGCTAGCGTATCTATACAATCTGGTATTAATGAGCCACGATATCCTTCATTAAAAGGAATCATGGGTGCTAAACGTAAAGAATCAAAAGTAATCGATGGACAATCTGGTTCACAAAAACAAAATTTTATTAATTTATTTATTCCTAAGAATGAGAAAGCTACAGAGAAAATTGAAGGCGATGTTGATGGAATAGTTGCAAAACTTATGGATGTATTAAAAAATAAACTAAGAGTAGTATCATGATTTTAGTTGTATTAGAAAATCAAAGAGGAAATATCCATGCTTTTAGTAAAGAAGCAGTAGTTGCTGGACAAAGCTTAGCATCTAAGTTAGGCATGGAATTATCTATTTTATGTATGGGTGAAAATGCTAGCTCACTCAAAGAGCAAGCTAGCGGATATAAAGCAAAAGATTTAATCTTAGCAGAACATGATATGATTAATGCATATTCTGCTGATGGATATTCAAAGGTATTATCAGATGTTATTACAGATTTATCTCCTCAATATGTTATTATGGGACACTCTTATATGGTGCGTGATTTCTTACCTAGAGTAAGTGCAAAATTAAATTTACCATTTGTGAGTGATATTATATCCGTTACTTATAATGGAGACACTCCTGCATTTGCACGTCAAGTGTTTAATGCAAAACTTGCTACTAATATTCAGTCAGATACGAGTAGCAATACAACACTTCTTAGTTTTCAGTCTGCAGCATTTTCTAGTGATGATATAGAATTGGGAGGTTCTGATGCGGCATCTGTATTTGAAGTGAATCTTAGCAATGAAGATATTAAGTCTATTAGCGAGCCAGAGTTTCAAGAGTCTTCTTCTGGCGTAGACTTAACTACAGCAGATCTAATCGTATCTGTTGGTAGAGGAATTGAAAGCGAGGATAACATCCCTATGGTCGAATCCTTAGCAGAAGCAATGGGGGCAGAAATAGCCTCATCAAGACCTGTAGTTGATATGGGCTGGCTGCCATCATACAGACAGATTGGAAGTTCAGGACAAGCTGTTTCACCTACATTATATTTTTCTGTAGGTATTTCTGGCGCTATTCAGCATGTAGTAGGTATGAAAGGCTCAAAAAATATTATTGCAATTAATAAAGATGAGGAAGCTCCTATCTTTGAAATTGCAGATTACGCTGTCATTGGTGATTTAATGGAAATTGTACCAAAATTGACAGAAGAACTTAAAAAGTAAGTAAATTCTATACCATATGGTCACCTTCTCTCTATTAGAGCAAATAGTATTAGTCCTATTTTTATCTTCTGGGCTATCTTTTTTTCTATATCAGCTGCTTTTGCGATTAAAAATTGTTTTAAAAGGTAAGTCTGACTTTAGTATTGATCAGTTACCCGAGAGATTGAGAAGAGTATTTGATGAAGTAATTTTGCATAAAAAAGTAGCAAGCGGTGGAAGAAAATCTGCGGGAACAATGCATGCACTTGTTATGTATGGATTTATCTTTTTTGGATTAATAACAATTAATCATTTCTTAATGGCATTTGGATTTCATCTATTTAATGATACATTCCGTCTTTGGTATTTTAGACTATTTGGTGGCCCATGGGCTTTTCTATGTTCATTTGGTATAATGGCTTTGGCTTATCGTAGGTTTGTTCTAAAACCAAAGGCTTTAGGTAAGTTTTCTGCTACATCTGGTGTAGTTACTATTTTTATTGTTACTTTAATGATTACTTATCTCATTGATGAATTACATTTACTTAAAAGTCCTCTAGCATTTAAAGTAAATTGGTGGATACACTCAGGTGTAATTGGCGGCTTTTTATTTTTAATTCCTAAATCAAAACATATGCACCTAGTATTGTCCCCATTTAATATTTTTCTAAGACCATTTGAAATTCCTAACCATCCAGCTATACCAATAGATTTAGAAGCATCTGAAGAAGAGCTAGATGATTTACTATTAGATTTATCAAGGCTTAGCAAAGATCAAGCGCTAGATATTTTTACATGCGTTGAATGTGGTCGATGTACTGATGTATGTCCTGCAAATAGGGGTGGAGGAATTTTGGATCCAAAATATCATTTTATATTGGATTTGAAAGAACCGATGTTAGAGTCTGGTGATGTAAATGTTATAGATAAAATTAATGTAGAAGCAGGATGGGAATGTACAACATGCCAAGCATGTACAGAAGTATGTCCTGTTGGAAATCATGTAGAAAAAGCAGATGAAATTAGAAGTTTCCAAGTATTAGCTGAAGGAGATGTTCCTCAGGAGTATCAAAAGCTATTACGTAATCTACAAGAAACAGGCAATACGGAAGGTGCATCATCAAGTGAGCTTCTTCAGCAGCTACCAGCCTATACTAGCGATAAAGAACTAGTCCTTTGGTTGGGTTGTTTTGCTAAGCATGCTATGGATCCAAACTTTATAACTTCAGTGAAGAACTTTACAAAGATTCTAGATTCAGCCGGTGTAACATATGGAGTATTAAGCAATGAACAATGTTCTGGAGACCCTGCCAATAAGCTAGGGGATAAGTTAACCTATCAATTATTAATGGATCAAAACGTAGAAGAACTAAATAAGGTTAGAAATGTAACAACCATGTGTCCGCATTGCGTAGTCAATCTTCAAAAAGAATATAGCAAGTATCATGAAATTAAATATGAAGTCAAGCATCATACACAGGTGATTTCAGAATTATTAGAACAAGGAAAAATTGATATTAATCCAGGATCTCTAGAGAAAGTAACTTATCATGATCCTTGCAACTTATCGCGAACGCTTGATGAAGTTAGTGCACCAAGAAATGCAATAAAAGCTGCTGCCCCAGAATTTTTTGAACTAGATGAAAATGGTAAAGAAACTCTATGTTGTGGTGCTGGAGGAGCACTTTGGTGGAAAAAAGAAAGCGGTGAAGGACGTACTCATCTATTGCGAGCAGAGCAAGTCATTGAATCGAAGACTGATACAGTTGTAACAGGATGTAATTTTTGTTATGGTATGATGAACCAAGGTGTCGGTCCATTAACTCCTGCAGGACAAGAGCCAATTAAAGTTAAAGATGTAGCAGACATTGTAGCAGAAAACCTATCTTAATTTGGCATATAAATTTTTTTTCCTTAAATTTATAAATCAATGTAAAAAACCTAGATTCGTCAATCATAAACAATAAGCTTCAGCTATATGGACTTGTTACTTTGAGGGTTCTCATTGGTTGGCATTTTTTATATGAAGGTGTTTCAAAAATACTCAATCCATATTGGTCTTCAGCTGCTTATTTATTGGATTCGAAATGGATATTTTCAGGATTAGCCGAAACCATTGCATCTAATCCTACCTTATTAACAATATCAGATTTTGTGAATATGTGGGGCTTAACTTTAGTTGGCGCATCTCTTCTTTTAGGTCTATTTAGTCGCTATTCTCCTTTAGTAGGCATGGGATTTGTAATGTTATATTATCTTTTTGCACCCCCATTTCTTGGTTTAGAATATTCCAGACCTGGAGAAGGTAGTTATATTATTGTAAATAAAAATTTAATTGAGGCCTGTGCTCTGTGGGTGATGTATACATTCCCTACTGGTCACATAATTGGTCTAGATCGATTATTCACCAAATCAAATTAGAGGAAATGTAGTATGAGTGAAAACAATAAACAAAAAAGCAATGATTTGGACCGCCGAGAATTATTAAAAGGACTTGCAACTGTACCAATATTTGGCCTGTTTCTTTCTCAAGTTTGGAGAAAAGTACGCAGAGATAGATTAAAAAAATCAAATATTCTTTCTGGTTTGGTTCAAGAGAAGAAGTCAGCACCAGCTATTATCAAAGGTCTTTCAGATAGCAAACATCTAAATATTGGTATTATTGGTTATGGAGGTCGCGGTGGACACTTGGTTCGTGGTGCAGGGTTTGCTACTACGGGTTGGACTAATACCGTATCTGAGAATGCACGAAAAAATAAATTGGATAAACAATTTAAAACATTTATGGATCAAGAAGATTTGAATTGCTCACTTGTGGGAGTTTGTGACTTGTTTGATGTACGTGCAGAACAAGGTTTAGATGCTTCTCAAAATGAAGTGCGACCTGGCGGAAAACCAAAAAAAACTGCTAAAAGATATCGCCATTATAAAGATCTTTTAGCCGATGATAACATTGATGCTGTAATCATTGCTACTCCAGATCACTGGCATTCCCGTATTACAATCGATGCTGCAAAAGCAGGGAAACATGTTTATTGTGAAAAAGGTTTAACCAGAACATTTGACGAAACAATTGAAGTTTATGATGCAGTAAAAGAGGCTGGAATTACATTTCAGCTTGGTCATCAAAATAGACAGGTAGAAGCTAATGAAAAAGCAAAACAAATCGTTCAACAAGGCTTATTGGGTACAATAAACCTAGTGGAGTTAACTACAAACCGTAATTCTCCATGGGGAGCTTGGGTTTGGGATATTCATCCTAAAGGCAATGCTCAAACAATCGATTGGGATACCTTTCAGGAGCCAGCACCCAATAAAATACCATTTGGTGAAGAAGCATTGAAACGATTCTTCCGTTGGCGTTGTTGGTTCGATTATGGTACTGGTCTTTCGGGTGATTTATTGTCACATGATTTTGATGCTATCAATCAAATTATGGATTTGGGAATTCCAAAATATTCATCTTCGACAGGAGGAATTTATTTTTATAAAGATGGACGCGATGTCCCAGATGTTTGGAATGCAACTTTTGAATATCCAGATAAAGACTTAACTGTTCTTTATAGTGCGTCACTTTCGAGTAATGAAGCACGTGGGAATCGAATCATGGGTCACGATGCGACTATGCAAATGGGCGGTCAAAGTGGAGGTGGATCTGTGCATGGATTTATTGTAACAGCAGATTCTCAATCAACACAATACAAAGAACGTATTGAGCAAGGTATTATCAATTCAAAATATCCAATTTATACCTATTCTCCTGGATCAAAGCAAATTGATGGTGTAACATCAGCAACCTCTAAATACTTTGCGAATAAAGGGCTATTATATACTTATAGAGAGGGAAAACGAGTTGACCCAACTCATCTTCATATTAAAGACTGGCTAGATTCAATTAGAAGCGGAGGACAGCCTAAATGTAATATTGAGGTAGCACTTCATGAAGGTGTTGCTTGCCATATGGCTACAGAATCCTATTTAACTGGTCGAAGAATTGAATGGGATCCAGTCAATCGAAAACTGATTTAAACCAGATATCTTAAGGTGAATAAATGACCAAAAATTTTCGTTTAGGAACAATGATGTTTCTTCAATTTTTCGTTTGGGGAGGCTGGTATGTTACTGTTGGAAATTTCATGGTAGCTGAAGGTATGGGAACCATTACGCATTGGGCTTATTCAGTGAGTCCTCTTGCCGCTATTATATCTCCATTTTTTCTTGGTTTTGTTGCTGATCGTTATTTTAATGCCGAAAAAGTATTAGGAATTCTCCATATTTTGAGCGGTTGTTTTCTGCTTTTAACACCTTTTTTCACATCTAAACCTATGATATTTATTCTCATGTTAGCTATGCACATGCTTTGTTATATGCCAACTTTGGGACTTGCTAATTCTGTAGCCTTTCGCCACGTTGAGAATCAAGAAAAACAATTCCCTCTTATCCGTGTTTTTGGAACATTGGGTTGGATTGTTGTTGGTATTTTGGTAAGTAAGATTTTGAATGCAGATAATGATGCTACTCCATTTTATATTGCTGGGATTGCTGGAATATTCTTGGGTTTTTATAGTTTTAGTTTGCCTAAAACTCCTCCCCTATTAAGCAAAGATGCGCCTATTTCTTTTAGAGATATTATTGGTTTAAATGCTCTAGATAAACTGAAATCAAAATCATTTTTTGTATTTGCATTATCCTCTTTTCTAATTTGCATTCCTTTAGCTGCATATTATAATTTTGCACCTATTTTTGTTTCTGATATGGGGATTGCAAGTCCAGCATTTAAAATGTCATTTGGACAAATGTCTGAAGTTTTTTTTATGTTAATCTTACCATTATTATTTGCTAGGTATGGAGTGAAATATATTCTATTAGGAGGAATGCTTGCCTGGGCTGTTCGATATGCTCTCTTTGCAGTTTCTGCTCCAACCGGGATTACATCCTTAGTTTTTTTAGGTATAATCTTACATGGGATTTGCTATGATTTATTCTTTGTTGCAGGACAAATTTATGTTGATAAAAAATCAACAGCTGATATAAGAAGTCAAGCGCAAGGATTACTAGTTTTAATCACTTATGGATTAGGTATGTTTATTGGAGCGCAAGTTGCTGGGTATGTTTATAATTTATTATTAAATGACCAAACAGTATTGTCTGTTCAAAGCTGGCAACAGTTTTGGTTGGTTTTTGCTCTTATGACCACTGTAGTGATTGTGTATTTCTTTATTGGATTTAAAGATAAGTTGAATTCTAAAGAGCAATTATAAAATGGGAAAAAATAGATTAGGTATTGGATTTATTGGAGGAGGTTTTATTACTCGTTTTCATATTCAATCTCTGGTTGGGGTACGAGATGCAGATGTAGTAGGTGTTATGTCTCGTACAAAAGCATCTGCTGAAGAATCAGCTACTCTGGCGCGGACCATTGGTGTAGGCAGTGATGCGAAAGCTTATGATTCCATTACTGATATGATTGCCGATCCTAATATCCATGCTTTGTGGGTATGTTCTCCAAATTTTGCAAGAGTTGAAACATTTGAAGAAATTGCCAATGCTATTTCATCTGGAAAAGGGGAGCTAATCGGAGTGACCTGTGAAAAACCTTTAGGCAGAAATGTAGAAGAAGCAAAAAAAGTTTTAGAACTGACCCAAAGTGTAAATCTCCTGGATGGATATCTAGAAAATCAGATTTTTGCTCCTTCCATTACGCGAGGTAAAGAGATTGTTTGGGCTAGAGGTGCAGCAACCACTGGTCGACCTTACTTAGCACGTGCAGCTGAAGAGCATAGTGGTCCCCATATGCCATGGTTTTGGGAAGGATCATTACAAGGTGGTGGTGTTTTAAATGATATGATGTGCCATTCTGTTGAAGAAGCACGTTTTATGTTAACAGAGCCAGGAAAACCTCGTGATTCTATCACTCCAATCAGTATTAGTGCGCATACAGATTGTCTAAAATGGCAACGCCCTGAATATGTAAAAATCTTATCTGAAAATAGTAATGGGAAAACTGACTATTCAAAACGTCCATCGGAAGATTTTGCCCGCTCATTAATTGAGTATCTAGATGAAGATAATAATAAACTCATTGTTGAAACTACCACATCTTGGTGTTTTGTAGGTGAAGGATTACGTCTCAGCATGGAACTATTTGGGCCAGAATATTCTATGTTTGTTAATACATTGGACCCAGATTTAAAGGTATTTTTTAGTCGAAAGGTGGCTGGTTCAGAAGGTGAAGATCTTGTTGAAAAACAGAATGCAGAATCCGGTGGTATGCCCGTGGTTAGTAACGAAGCGGAAGCATATGGCTATACAGCTGAAAATAGACATATGGTACAATCTTTTCTAAATGGTAAACGTCCCGAAGAAAACTTTGATGATGGTTTAGAGGTGACACGACTACTTATGGCTGCTTATATGAGCGCAGAACAAGGAAAAACGATACAACTCCCCAATGCAGATATTGACACATTCAAACCTGCGGTAGCACAAGGTGAATGGAACCCAAAAGATTGATCTGTGAAAAATCTTAACATATTTTTAGCAGTATTTATAATAATCTCACTTCTTATTATGGTTGGTTTTTCATCCAATTCGAAATGGACCGTTCTTTTTGATGGAAAAACTGTTAAAGGCCTTCGAGGATATAAACAATCGGGATTTCCTGACTCATGGGAAGTGGTTGATGGCACACTAAAAACTGTGCCAGGCCATGGTATTGATCTAATCAGTGAGGAAGTTTACTCAAATTTTGAGTTAGAATTGGAATGGAAAGTACCCGAAAAAGGGAATAGTGGTATTTTCTATTTTGCAACTGAAGAAGGAGATTATATTTGGCAGTCAGCACCAGAAATGCAGATAGTAGATGATAAAAAACATACAGATGGAAACAACACACTTACTTCTGCTGGTGCACTATATGCTTTGATTGCTCCATCTGCCAATGTTGTCAAGCCAGTTGGTGAGTTTAATCAGGTGCGAATCAAAGTAAAAAATAACCATGTAGAGCATTGGTTAAATGGAACAAAGATTGTTGAATATGTTTATGGTAGTGATATGATGTGGGACTTGGTGAAAAAAAGCAAATTCAATAAAATGCCTTTATTTGCAAAAGCCTCCGAAGGTCATATTGGCTTCCAAGGAGATCATGGACTAATATGGTATAAAAATATTCGTATTCGGAGGTTATAAATTGAAACGTCGAGATTTTATTAAACAATCTGCTACAATTACTGGGGGAATTACACTTACTGGACTCGGACACCCTATTATTCTGGGCTCTAACACAAATAAATCATTTAAAATATCACTTGCTGAATGGTCACTACATCGTTCTTTACAAAGTAAAGAGATAGATCATCTTGATTTTTATTCTATTGCAAAAAATAAATTTGACATTTCAGCTGTTGAGTATGTGAACTCTTTTTTCTTTGATAAAGCAAAAAATCTTACTTATCTCAAGGAAATGAAAATGAGAGCAGATGATCTAGGAGTAAAAAGCCTTTTAATCATGTGTGATGGAGAAGGAAATATTGGTGATCCAGATTCGAATAAAAGAACACAAGCAGTTGAAAATCATTATAAATGGGCAGAAGCCGCTCAATATTTGGGATGCCATTCCATTCGCGTGAATGCTCGAAGCTTTGGTACATATAATGACCAAATTGAATTAGCTACCGACGGTTTACGTCGCCTTACAGAATTTTGTGATACATTGGGCATCAACACAATTGTTGAAAATCATGGTGGACTTTCATCCAATGGCAAATGGTTATCTGCTGTTATGAAAAAAGTAGATCATCCTCGCGTTGGTACCCTGCCAGACTTTGGTAATTTTAAACTTGAAGAAGACAAGTGGTATGACCGATATAAGGGAATGAAAGAAATCATGCCATATGCAAAAGCTGTTAGTGCTAAAAGTCATGAATTTGATAGGGATGGCAATGAAACTGGGACTGATTATTTTAAAATGATGAAAATTGTTCTAAACGCAGGTTACCATGGGTATGTAGGAATCGAATATGAAGGTACTCGCCACAGCGAGATGGAAGGCATACAGCTTACACTTGAATTATTGAAAAAAGTAAGATCTATGGAAGGTAGACGGCTTTAAAATTTAAGTTTTTGATTTTCTACTATAAATTTGAATTGCTGAACATGGTTCACCAAAATAAATATTTTTTGCATAATTAGATAAATGTGATGAAATAATCAAATATGCCCATGTAGGGACCGGTACCTCAGCACAGCCTTTAATCATTACTTTTTTATCTCTAAATGATTCCCAATTCATTTCTGCAATCTGTGAACGAAATTCTTTTTCTTTAATCATTCCATCTGATAGGAAATCATCTAAAAGGATAGTTTTCATTAACTTAATTTCTTAATTGTTTCGTTTAGTTTTTCAATAAAAATATCGACTTCTTCGATAGTGTTATAAACATAAAAACTAATTCTTGCGCAAGATGAAATATTTAAAGATTTCATAAGAGGTTGACAGCAATGATGACCCGATCGAATAGCAATTCCTTCATAATCGAGTAGCTGTGCGATATCTAATGAAGCAATATTATCAATATTAAAGCTAATGGTTGATGTTCTTTCTGGTGCATTGCCATAAATCGTGATTCCATCAACTTTGTACATTTTTTCTAATGCATATTGAAAAACAGTTTCATATTCTGATGGATATAAGTTTAAAAAATCAATTGCTGCTCCCATTCCATAAACCTGTGCAGACGGAGGAGAACCAGCT
>Ga0208407_1000356_pt1 | contig 21543 bp, 10 predicted proteins | sample ETNtaG_9_FD_185775 | JGI IMG/M metagenome (GOLD analysis project Ga0208407, IMG submission 185775) | Marine microbial and viral communities from oxygen minimum zone, Eastern Pacific Ocean - ETNP201406SV69 (SPAdes) (version 2) | ecosystem: Environmental > Aquatic > Marine > Oceanic ...
AAAGATTTAGATCTGGTTGTAGGCAAATCAAATGGAAAAATCAATTATTATCTTAACAACGGTGACCGCTTTGCACCGCAATGGAAATTAATATCAAAGCATTTCCAGTTTATTGATACCGGAGGAAACGTAGCTCCTACATTTAAAGACCTGAACCATGATAATTTTCCGGAATTATTTTTAGGTACATCATCATCCATGGTTATCTATTACGAAAACAACGAAGTCCTGATGAATCAGTTGAGTAAAATTTCAGCCGTTCAATTGGAAAAACTCGATAAGTCAGCTTCTTTTGAAATAATCCTTTCGCAGGCCTGTAAGCAATTAAGAGGTTTGCCTGAGTGTCTAACCACTCTTGCTGCAGCATTCGGTGTACCTGCAGAAGTAAAAATAGCAGGCATGGACGAGCTTCAGCCATATATTTTACGCCCTGATCTAAGTATTGACACAAATCCGGATCAAATATCTCCTGCAACTGCTTCCGGTGGAGCCAAGACAAAAAGTGGGGCAGATACTGCTGTTGACGAAAACTCTGCAGCTGACACTGAATCCCAAGCTGCAAATGAGAGTGAAGCTGATGGGGACGCAGTGCCGACAGATCCTGCAACTGCAGATGGTGAACAAAAGGCTGAAACTCCTGCCATAAATAAAGAAATTGAAAAACTTAAACTACAGGGAGTAATTACCAGAAATCAACTCTGGTTAGCCAGTAGAAACTTTTTTAAGATAGAGAGTTTAAGCGGCAGTGAGCGCCATTCCATCATCACAAGCGGTGACTGGAACAAAGACGGTCGTCTCGATATCTTACTGGGCAGTCGTTCAGGAGAAATATTTGCTTTTGAAAACAGGGCTGAGAGTGGAACTGACTGGTACCCCATCCATTTTCCTGCCTTGAAAAAGAATAAAAGACAATTCAGTTCTCCAGCATTAGCAGATATTGATGGAGATGGAGATTTAGATATCATCAGCGGAAATCGACGTGGCAAATTGGAATTGCTGCTCAACCGCGGTTCTGCAACAAAACCGGACTGGATAGTCCATGACGTTAATATTTCGCAAATTGATGTTGGAAGTTTCAGCACTCCTTTACTGCAGGATATGGATAGAGATAATGATCTGGATCTGCTTGTTGGGAATAGTAAAGGTTTAATTATTTATTATGAAAATCAGGGAAGTAAAACGGCACCGCATTTTGTTTTGCGCAATACGCGCATTTCCGGAATCCAGTTGAAGGGCAATGCTGCTCCAACTTTTTGGAAATGGAACGCAGACGAACACCCTGACCTCGTCGTTGGTGGTCGTGAAGGATATTTAAGCCTGATAAGTCATATTCCACCTGAAAAATCTCCTGCACTGCGTGGGTGGAATCTGGAGATTGCACACTGGCAAAACATCAAGAGTATCGGCTACAGCACACCACATTTAGCGGATTTTAACGGAGACAACAAATCAGATTTTATGCTGGGAGATGAGGAAGGCAATCTGCTGTTTTGGATAAATAGTGGAATGATTAAACAAGAAGATACTAAAGAAAAGAGCACATTAATTCTCACCGAAAATATGCTGGAGGTTGAAGAGAAAAAAAAAGAAGAAGAAGAACAGGCTGAGACAAAGATTGCCTTCGAGGCTCCAATTACCGAAAAAGATCCGGAGGAAAAGGAACCAACTGAACCTAAATTCGAATTTGTCAGTGCGAGGTATGGAAACCTGGAACTTGGCCGCCGCGCTTTTCCGGCATTTATAGATGTAGATGGAGACAACAATCTTGATTTAATTGTTGGAAACAAAGCCGGAGAGCTGAGATATTACCGACGTGAACAAAACTCTGTAGATGCTGAGTGGACTTTAGAAAGCAAACATTTTCTTGACTATCGGGGAGGCAAGAATTCAGCTCCGGTTTTTACGGATTTAGACGGAGATACGGACTTAGACCTGCTTGTCGGTAATCAACAGGGCAGCATACAGTACTGGGAAAATAAGGGAAATCTTGAGTTTGCGGATTTCGTATACAATCCCACACCGTTTATCGGTGTCACAGGCGGCAGGAACTCTGTCCCTGCTGTTATTGATTTAAATGCAGATGGTCTTAATGATCTTCTTGTCGGTAATTTTTTGGGGCAGATCTATAAATATGAACGTACCGGCATAAGTAAAGGCGACCGTTTCCAACTTGATATACGCAAATATTTAAACCTGGACGTTGGTCTCGGTGCAATACCGATAATTGCAGATCTTAATAATGATCAACAGCCGGAACTGATCATAGGTTCTGATGCGGGAAAGATTAAGAGCTTTCAGCTTGATCCCGAAAATGCAGGTTCAATTAACTGGAAAGCTTCTCCGGAATATTTTAAGGAACTAAAATTACCTGTTGGAGGGAATCCGGTTTTTGTTGATCTGGATAATGATGGTGATTTGGATTTGATAATCGGGAGCGAGGCTGGAACCCTGTATTACTTTCGTAACACAGGGCGCTGAATATTAAGCATGAGGCTTGTGGACAGAAAAACAAATGAGTGTTTCGTGTCCACTGCTCAAAAAGACTACCCTATCAGCTTTAACACAGTCATAGAATTCTGATTTGCCTGTGCCATCATGGAAGTACTTGCTTCCATCATGATCTGATTCCGGGTAAATGTTGCCATTTCTTCCGCCATATCCGCATCACGAATTACAGATTCCGAACTGATAGCATTTTCGTGTGCTATACGAAGATAATTCAGGTTACTTTCCAGATTGTTCTTCTGGAACGCACCCATCTTACCACGTGTATCACTAACTTCCTCAATTGCCTGGTCTATAACCCGGATAGCATCTTGAGCTTGATCCGCGTTCAGCACCAATATTTCAGATAAAGATTTGAAATTTGAACTATTTTTCTCACCTCTGCCCAAATCATTGGTTTTCATGCTTCTCAACGATATTTCAGAATGCGAATCACCATTAGGTCCAATCTGAAAGGTCAATGAATTCTGCGAAAAAGTTACTGTTCCCGCATTTCCTCCAGGAGGCAATGATTCACCGGTATAACGAACCTTTATTCCTGCCGCAGTTCCAGCACCTTCGTCACCAGTCAAGACCTGACCTTTTCCTGTTGATACTTCCCCGTTTATTTCACCGGCAACATCAGTACCATTTTCCACAGTTACACTTGTATTTGCAACGTCTGATACTAGTCCTGCAGTATTACTTGCAACCTGAAAAGAATGTTCGCTACCGAATTCCTTATGTCTGAATGAAATGGCCTGAGGCACACCCCCACCTGTCACAGGAGGATAAGGTCTGATCAAATCAATCGACAATCCAGCATCACTAATTGCTGTACCGAGATCATTCAGAGTCTGTTCAACTGATTTACCTTTTTGAGTTAAAAAGTTAACAGTCCTTCCACCCTCTGATACAGTAATTTGTTCACCGGCATCAATAATACCTTGAGTCAAAGCTACTGAACCAGTATGATTGGATCGGGTTGCGGCATTAGTGATATTAACTGAATAACCACCCACACTAGAACTGTGTGCTTCAGTAGTTGCATCAACAAACTCCAGATGTTTTCCGGTTGTTACTCCATTACCTGCCCGACTTCCATCAAGCAAATAGTTATGACCATACTGCGTACTTGTTGCAATACGGTTGACTTGCTCCAGGATATTATTTATTTCATTTTGATCCGCCTGGAGCATATTTGGATCGTTGACACCCTCGTTGCCTGCATGCACAGCCAATTGACGTGCCTGAATCAAAGCAGTGCTGACTTCATCCAGTGCGCCTTCCGCTGTTTGCATCAGCGAAACTGCCATCTCGGAATTGTCAATAGCTTGATTCAGTCCTGCAGACTGCGCACGCAGATTCTCTGAAATCTGCAATTGCGCAGGACCGTCTGCAGCACGGTTTATTTTTAAACCAGAAGAAAGTTTCTCCATGGTTTTTGCTTGAGCGTCGGCATTTTTGACAACACTCCTGTGAGCGTTTATTGCGCTCATATTATGGTTTACTCGCAAAGACATAATGTCCTCCATTGTGCGTGTTAAACAACCCTCACTGCATGTGAGAGTTTATTGTTGCCTTCAATACTGCATCCATGCACGAATCTTCAGCGTCCTCATCTGTACAAATGAGGGATGATAAGCTGATAGTGAACATTCACCATTCAGCCGATTAAAAGCCCTTTAACAAGCTCCTAATTTCTAAGTCATTTTCATAATTCTATCCGTATGCTGCTTTCAATATTTTATTGTTAGCTTTAAGCATTAAAATGCATACTAAGTGATCAACTTCCATTGTTAGAAGCTAATTCTCGTTTTCAAAACACCCATTCATTTCCGTACCAGCGTGTGAGGTAATTCCATTTTTTCAAACCTGTTGATGAGCGATACAATATGCACCATTCCAATACAATTCATTACAGGTCCGGATCTCAGTCAACTGGTCCCGCGATAAATTTCACGAATTCCAATTACCTTTTCTATTCTTGAAAGGAAGTCCACAAGTTCTATTTTTTTAAAACTTGATCATAACTTTACAATCCGGATATTTGTGGATTTCTATTTTTTAAATCCCCTAATTTTCACAGATTGAATCGTCCCTTCATACTGATTCTGCTGATGTAGACAGTTTCGTAAAAACATAAATCCGTGTTATTTCAAGCAATACAAAAAATCTTTTTACTGAATTAATTTTCAGATTCGTATTGTTGTCAATATAACAAATTATGTTTTAAGACCTTTTTACAAAATGCTTTAGTCAGCCTTTAATACTTAAAACAAAGGACAATATCTGTTTTTTGTCTTTTGTCTTAAATACTTAAGTTTGCAGGTTGCTAATAGCTTTCTTTTCACATACTTTTATTCAATCTTAACCATTACCCTTCATTCAGAATATTTCCCAATATCTATCTTAATAATACGGCTCATTTACGCAGTGTAAACCGACTATCCTTATTGAGATAGCAATCTAATTCAGTTCTGCAAATAATCATAAAAACTTGTTTTTTGTATAATGCGAGAATTCTTAAACAAATATTTAACTTAAGAATAATGCTACATTCAAAAAAACAATTTGAATTTTCAAAACTTTTTACAAAATACTTTAGTCAACCTTTAATACTTAAGACAAAAGACAATATCTGTTTTTTGTCTTTTGTCTTAAATACTTAAGTCTGCAGGTTGCTAATAGCTTTTGTTTCATATAGAGCTGCACCAAGATTAATAAAGTCAAGAAGCAGAATGCAGTAATAAGAAAGGCTTTCCAGAAGATTTACCAGAAAGCCTTTTCTTATTTGATCTCAGTAAGCCTTAACCTAACAGCTTCATGACTGACATAGAACTTTGATTTGCCTGTGCCAGCATGGCTGTACTTGCTTCCACCATGATTTGATCACGTGTAAACGCTGCCATTTCAGCGGCCATATCCGCATCACGAATTACTGATTCTGAGCTCACGGCATTTTCATGAGCAATCCTTAGATAATTCAGGTTGCTTTCCAGATTATTTTTCTGAAATGCCCCCATTGCACCACGATTAGCATTTACCTCCTTAATGGCACTATCAATTACCCGCATGGCATCCTGAGCTTCTTCAGCACTCAGCAATGTCACATCGTCAAGAGATTTAAAACCAGAGCCATTTAATTGCCCTCTACCCAAATTCGCTGCTTTCATGCTTTGTAAAGAGATTTCCGAAAACTGATTTGCATCTCCGCCAATCTGAAATGTCAACGCGTTTTGTGCAAAGGTAAGAGTACCTGCATTTCCTCCAGGAGGCATCCTTTCACCAGTGTATCTGACTCTAATGCCCTCTGTTGTATCAGCACCAACTGCTCCCGTCAGTACTTGACCTCTTCCTCTTGTCTCTTCACCACCGATTGCTCCAACTACATCCAATCCGTTATCAACATGGACATTCACATTTGAGACGTTTGAAACAAGTCCGGCCGTGTTGCTGGCAACCTGGAAGGTATGTTCACTACCAAACTCCTTATGCCTTAAAGTTATGGCTTGTGGAGTATTCGCTGCAGTTTGTGGAGGAAATGGACGTATTAATTCCAGATCCAAATTAGCATCCTTAATAGCGGTACCAAGATCATTCAAGGTTTGTTCAACTGTTTTCCCTTTTTCTGTTAAAAAGTTAACAGTCCTACCTCCTTCAGAAATTGTAATTTGTTCTCCGGAATCGATGATTGCCTGACTCAGAGCTACGCTACCAGTGTGAATAGAACGGGTAGCAGCTCGCTTAATATCAATCTCATAACCACCTGGACCGGATGAGTGCGCTTCAGCACCAGCATCAATAAATTCCAAATAGTCTCCGGTTGTGACTCCGTTTCCAGCACGACTTCCATCTAGCAAATAGTTATGTCCATACTGCGTACTTGATGCAACCCTGTTGATTTGCTCTATAATGTTTTGAAGTTCTGCTTGATCTGCTTCGAGCATTAAAGGATCATTTGCACCTTCGTTGCCTGCATGAACTGCCAGTTGGCGCGCTGTAACCAGTGCTCTACTGACTTCGTCAAGGCCTCCTTCAGCTGTTTGCAACAGAGAAATGGCCATCTGAGAGTTGTCAATTGCTTGACTCAATCCCGCGGATTTTGCGCGGAGATTTTCTGAAATTTGCAACTGAGCTGGTCCGTCGGCCGCACGATTAATTTTTAAACCAGAAGAGAGTTTCTCCATAGTTTTTTCCTGAGCGTTGGAATTGTTCACAACGCTGCGATGAGTGTTAATAGCACTCATATTATGATTTACTCTTAAAGACATAGTGTCCTCCTTGAAACATGTTTAAAGATTTTCACCCGATGTGAAAATCAATTTATACCTTAGCAACCATACATCCATGTACTTTCTCTAAGGGAACCTCGTATATAATTACGAGGGATTTTAAGCTGGTGGAGACCATTCCCCATCCAACTGATTAAAAAGCTTTAGAAGCTCTCATACAAATTTTCTATTACAGAATTTTTGTAATATACTCATAAAATTCATCAAGTTAACGATTGTATAAACTAATCCGCATTTCCAATCGGATCTCATTCTTGAATCTCACTGTTACTTTTCTTAACAACAAATACCCAAGAAACAGAACACAGTTTCTTATGTGTTCTCTGTCTAGAATATTTACGGCATTTTTCTGGTCTCTAAATTTAAATCGATAAGTATTTGTGGTGACCATTCCACGTACAACTGATTAAAAAAGCTCTAGAAGCTTTCATACAAATTTTCTATTACAGAATTTTTGCAATATACTCTTAAAATTCATCAAGTTAACGATTGTATTAACTAATCCGCATTCCCAATCGGATCTCATTCTTGAATCTCACTGTTATTTTTCTTAACAACAAATACCCAAGAAACAGAACACAGTTTCTTATGTGTTCTCTGTCCAGAATATTTATAATATTTTTCTTTTTCCGTACAATTTAAATCAAAAAACATTTACTGCCTCGGCAATTGACGGGACAAGCTACTTTTGTAACACTCCCGTCATTTGCCGTTTAAGCACCAATCAATGACTGATTAACCTAACAATTTTAATATTGACTTAGGCGTTTGATTTGCCTGAGCCAACATTGCTGTGCTGGATTCAATCATAATTTGATTTCTAGTGAATTTTGTCATCTCCTCAGCCATATCTGCGTCTCTAATGACTGATTCGGAATTGACAACATTCTCATGGGCAGCCCTCAAATAGTTAAGGTTGCTCTCGAGAGTGTTACTTTGGAAAGCTCCTAAAGATCCTCGATTTGCAGCTACTTCCTGAAGTGCTTTGTCTATGATGGCAATAGAATCTTGCGCACCTTGAGCTTCAAGTAAATTGAGTTCAGCAAATGAACGAAATCCTGAAACATTGGATATACCATTACCCAATTGATCTGATTTAACATTTTTCATAGATACTCTTGCAGTTTGGTTCGGATTCCCACCAATCTGAAAGGTAAGTGAATTCTGTGAAAAAGTTACAGTACCTGCACGCTGTCCAGGAGGTGGAGTTTGTTCACCACTGTAGCGAATTGTAATACCTTCTGCTTGGCTGCCAAAACCGCCCGCTCCTGTCAGATATTGTCCTTTTCCTACAGCTTCTTCACCAGCAATCTCACCAACAATATCAATCCCGTTTTGGGCTCTCTCCACAACATTTGGAATTATTGAGAGTAATCCAGCCGTATTGCTTGAAACCTGAAACATTGGCTCACTACCAAATTTTGTATGCCGCATAGTCAAAATTTGCGGAGTATTTCTATCAGTTTGAGGCTGTCTAAGTAATTCAACGTCAAGCCCTCCATCCCTGAGGGCATTTGACAGTTCATTTAATGTTTGCTCTACAGATGTTCCGGCTACGGTTTTGAAGTCTATGGAACGACCGCTTTCTACAATCGTGATTTGTTCCTCCGCATCGATAATATCTTGACTCAGGGCAACAGTTCCTGAAATCTGTGAGCGTGTAGCTGCTTTGCTAATATCTATGTCATAACCGTGAGGACCTGAACTTGCTCCAGTAGTTTTCGCTCCTACAAAAGTAAGATTTTTACCGGTAGTAACTCCGTTTCCTGCTCCACTACCATCAAGTAAATAGTTTTTACCGTACTGTGTATTCTTGGCTATGCGGTTAATTGTTCCTATAATTTGATCCAATTCCTGTTGATCTGCAGCCAGCATGGTTTCATCATTTACCGCTTCGTTTGCAGCATGAATCGCAAGTTGGCGTGCTTTGACCAATGAGCGACTTACCTCATCAAGAGCTGCTTCACCTGTCTGCATCAATGAGATAGCCATCTCAGAGTTGTCTATTGACTGCTTTAAGCCAACTGTGTGAGAACGTAAAATCTCTGAAATTTGTAGTTGGGCGGGTCCATCTGCACCACGGTTAATTTTTAAACCTGAAGACAATTTTTCAAGTGTCTTGGTTTGAACAGCACTATTATTTTGTAGATTGCGTTGCGCATATATAGCGGACGCATTTGTATTGACTCTCATAATATTCTCCTTATTAGGAATTATTTATATTTTGACTGCAATTCCTGTTTTTGGGGAGATATCCCCCACGCATCCCTGCTTTTGGAATTACTAGTCTTAGCTCATTTCCGGACATCAACATCGGTTTCTGTAGAAAAAACAATTCATCCTTGGATTGTTTCCTTTTACAGAAAAGAGCTTTATTTATTTCAAAGAATTTTCAACCCAGTGCGTCAATGCTGCTGGAAGTTGATTATAATTTTTTGACTTAAATCCCATACAATCACAACTATCCGCGTGTATTACGGATTAAAGCCTTCGTTTAAAAGATTCCGTTCCTGCGTCTGTACTTTTAATTGACTTAAACCTCATGTATATCAGACGGTTCATCCATGAAACTATTTCGGGGACTCCTCCCCATCGTGATTTGCGAATGACAATCAGATACATCTCCGAAAAGAAGTAAATGAATATTCGTCATTTACAAAATCAGCTAACCTAGTTTCCGTTCCAGGTTGTATGATCAGCTGTAAAAATAGCTGATATTTTTTTGATCAAGAACACAAGTTCCGTCACCTTGAGCGCAGTCGGATGCACCGGCTGCGTTCACCATAACGGCGCTTTCACAAGACTTGTTTTTCACTAAGTGCATATCGCTGAATTCTTCCATGAAACCAGCGAAATGCTACGTCATCATCAAACCCGCCTGTGGGTCAGGCGAATTGGGGTCAGCACCTCTAGCCGTTGATTAATTTCATCACGGCCGTTGGAGTCTGATTTGCCTGCGCCAGCATCGCTGTGCTGGACTGAACCAAGATCTGATTCCGAGCATAGGCACTCATTTCTTCCGCCATATCCGCATCCCGAATCACTGATTCTGCATTAGTTACATTTTCATGAGCGTTTCTCAAATAATTGAGATTACTTTCAAGATCATTTTTCTGAAATGACCCCATTTTTCCTCGGAATGCGGTTATCTCATTTATCGCTTTATCTATGATCAGAATTGCATCCTGTGCTTTTGCTGCTTCAGTCAAATCAACATCATTCAATGAACGATAACCAGACTCATTCGCTACTCCATTACCCAGTTTTTTACTACTGACACTACGAAGTGAAAAACTACTAGACTGCTCTACGTTTGGTCCTATATGAAAAACTAGTGAGTTCTGAGAAAGAGTAACTGTTCCAGCATTTTTTCCTATAGGAGGTGCATTCTCTCCGGTATATCGTATTTTTAACCCGGAAACTTTTGATGGCACACTTCCTGTCAGTACCTGCCCTCTACCTATTCCAAGTTCTCCGCCGATATAACCCGCCACATCTAAACCGTTGTCTATAGTATCCGGAACATCCGCTTGAGCAGACAAAACACCTGAGGTTTTACTGGCAACTTGAAATGAATGTTCACTTCCAAACTCTTGGTGTGCAAATTTTAAAAATTGCGGTGCATCAGGTGTATCCACACGTTCGGGGTCCCGGAGCATCTTAATCTTCAGTCCGGAACTAATTATTGCCTTTTCCAAACGATTCATTGTAGCCTCAACTCCTTCGCCTGCAATTGTCTGAAAATCTAATGTTTTTCCACCTTCTGAAAAAGTCAACTGTTCCCCAGAGTCAATCAAACCTTTTGTTAAAGAAACTTTACCTGTGACTGTTGAATTTGTTGCAGCGACCTTGATATCTACGACATAACCGCCTACAGGGGATGATTTAGTTTTTTCAGTTGCACTTATAAATTCCAAATTGTCTCCAGCTGTAACTCCATTTGCCCCCATGCTGCCGTCCAAAATTGCTTGTGTACCGTAATTTGAAATCCTTGCGATTCTGTCAATTGCTCGAAGAGAATTATCAAATTCATGTTGATTTGCCGCCAGCATAGCCTCATCATTCACGGCCTCGTTTGCTGAACTAATCGCAAGTTGCCGGGCATTAATTAGGGTCCGGTTAACTTCTTCCAAAGCTCCTTCAGCAGTTTGTAACATCGTAATTCCAGTTTCAGAATTGTCTATGGCTTGTCGAAGTCCCGCTATTTGTGCCCTCATCCGTTCTGAGATGATCAGGCCTGCAGGAGAATCGGCGCCCCGGTTGATTTTCAACCCTGACGAAAGCCGTTCTAGGTTTTTGTTTTGAACCTCAGTGTTCTTTATTAGGTTCCTGTGCGAATTAATCGCAGCGATATTGTGATTTATTCTTAAAGGCATAATTCCCCTTATTCAGTTTGATTGTTGATAAACGTATGTAAAATCAGCCTGATCGCAGCCTTCCTGGCCTTGACTTCAGCTTATTGCCGTAAATAACGACCCATCAGAAGGTTCCCACACCAACCGATGTTTAATCCCTTTCCTGACTTCTCTGTTTGAAGAATGAAGACAGATATTAATTTAATTTTTTAATAATAATAATCTTTTTATTACATATTTTACTAAACAAATTACAGATTCTTATTAAGATCATAATAAGAATTCCCAAGCTGAATTCTCTCAGCCAAAATTTAATTCTTCTTCAGTTATTACTTGTCACTTCAATAGAGTAAGCACTGTTTTCGGATTTTGATGTGCCTGCGCCATTGAAGAACGTCCTGCATTTTCTTTAATTATGTTTTTTGTAATTTCGGCAAAAGCCTGTGCACTGCTGCTGTTTTCCAGATTTGTTCCGGAAATTATCAGATTGTTATGTTCCTCTTGCAGGTGCTGCAAATTTGTTTTTAAAGTTTTGCCACAAACCTTTTCAACTCTGTCTTTTACGGCTGTGACTTCTTCAAAGCTTTTTGCAAGTACACACAGTGAGTCTTTGACTCTCTGCCCAGTCCGAATATCTATTTCCTGCAATGACTTAAAGCCGGACACATTTTCAGTTTCCCTTCCAAGATCCGCCGCGTGAATACTTCCAAGACTAAGCTGTTCTACATGTGAAACAGGATTACCAAGTTGAAATTTAAATCCGTTCTGAGACACAGAAACAGTGCCGGCAATATTGTCAGCAGGTACTTCAGTACCAGTATACCTGACAGTCAGTTTACCTATTCCGTCTGCATCTTCAGGTGCACTTAAAAACTGACCATGACCAAAACTTGGGACACTGTTGATAAAACCTTTCACATCCAACCCAGGATTGGCGTAAGTAATCCGATGACTTTCCGGAGAAATAAGGCCCGGTGTGGTACTTGATGCGCCAAAACTGTGTGAGCCTCCATATTGCAGATGTCTAAAATGCAGAAACTGGCTTGAATTTCGTATAATTTCAAGCGGTATTTCTCTTTCAGTAATCCATCTTGAGAGGCGTTTAAATGTGTTTGAAACACTTAAGCCTTTTTGAGTAACGAAGCGGTTTCCTATCCCACCTTCTTCAAAGATTAAAGATTCTTCATTATCTATCATTGCTTGAGTTAAGGGGCGTATACCTTGTAGTTCAGATCTGGTAGCCACTTCTGTAACTAATATTTGATAACCGCTTAGCGGCGAAGTTTTTGAATCGGCATTCATACCAACAAATTCCAGAAATTTCCCCGTCGCTACTCCACGTACTCCGTGACTGCCGTCTAATAGTGCATGTCGACCGTAACTTGTTTCATCTGCAACTTTGTTTATTTGTTCAATTAACTGTTCCAACTCTGTCTGGTCAGCTAACCTGACCGCACTATTGAATTCTGTTTCATTGCTTACTAAGACAAGCAATTCATTCATTTGAAGCAAGGAGTTTTCAACATTTGTTAGTGCCCTTGCTACAGTTTGTACAATTGACATGTCTTCCTCAACATGAGAAATTTCACTTTGTAATCCTGCGGACTGAAGCCTGATCTTTTCATTTTTCATGACTTGATCCGGCAAGATATCGTTTATAACTGTCAAGGGCTCAGGAGTTGGTTTTCTTTCTTTTTTCTCCTCACCATGTTGGTACATCGAATTCCTGAATGTCCCTTGTTCGCTAAGCGATCTCATCGTCGCCCCTGTGTTTGTACGAATATTAATAGACATAATAATACCTCTTTTGTTAAAAGATTCTCCGGGAGAGAAACTCAGCATACAAATACACCTCGTTTCTCCTCCCAGGGACAAAAACTATAATTAAATATCATTAAAAATAATTCACAAATCTGCCATCCTGATGGCTGCAGTTTTATGAATTATTCTTTATTGTTAAAATAAAAGTCGGCAAGGCTCAAAAATCCGGATAAGGGCTAGGTAACAGGACCTTTAACCTTGAATCTGGAATCTTGAGCCTTAAATTCTTTACCCAGTAGCGCTGCCGATAAGCTCTAGGACTGATTTCGGAATTTGATTGGCCTGTGCAGACATTGCGGTTCCGGAAGCAATCAAAATTTGATTTTTCGTAAAATCACTCATTTCCGCTGCCATATCTGAGTCTCGGATGACTGACTCTGCATTTGTCAAATTTTCGCTTGAGATCCTTAAATTACGTAAGTTAGATTCCAACGAATTTTTCTGGAGAGAGCCTAGGTTCCCTCTGAGAACTCCAATTTCCATTATTGCGTCATCAATCAATTTAATCGAATCCTGCGCTCCCGTTTGGTTCGTCAGGTCTATATCCGCCAAGCTTCTAAATTGACTGTTGTTTGTAACTCCCCGTGCCATTTGTCCACTACGCATATCACCAAATGAAAATGCTACTGTTTGCTTGTGATTTGGCCCAACTTGATAAACAACTGAATTTTGTGTGATGTGTACATATCCTTCTACATCTCTTCCAACCAGTTCCTCATTAGTTTGTTGCACGATTTTCTGTCCAATTACATTACCTTGTTTATCCTTTACAGGTACCAGCTGACGACCAAGCTCCTTATCAAATTGAACGATTATTCCTTCAGTCGGAGTTCCTTTCGATCCATGTAAAAATTGTCCGTCCCCCAGAGCAAACTCACCTCCTATTTTACCCGAAACATCCTGCCCTCCTTCAGAAAGCTTCATATTCCCTGAATCTACACCAAAAAGTCCCTTTATATCAGCAGAGATTCCAAAAGACGGTTTGCTGCCATAATGTTTATGACGAACTGTCAGCATACCAAGCTCATTGATAGTTATTTCGACATCAAGGCCATTTTCTTCTGCTTTCATCTGTAATGCATTTGCTACTAAATCCTGCAGCTGTGCTTCTGTCTTTTCTCTGGTGGCGGTCGGAGATTTACGATGGAAATTACTAAGTACCTGTTGGATGTTTTCCTTCAGGTTTTTCTCTTGATTTGTGTCCATTTTCATGACTCTATTATTTTCTTTTAAGACAAATGATACACCGTTTTCTATTTCCTCCAATGAGATACCTTTTTCCGCAATTACTTCAGAGCGCATAGCAACTTGTTCAATATCAATAGCATAGCCTAGTTCACTTGGAGACTGCTGAGTATGTGCTGATGCACCAAAAAATGTTAATCCTTCTCCGATAGCCACTCCGTTTACTTCATTACTGCCGTCAAAAAGAACCCTTGAACCAAATTGTGAGTTCGCAGCAATCCTATCTAACGTTGAAAGAATATTCTCTACTTCCATCTGGTCTGCCTGGATAATTTTCGAATCCGCAGAGCCGTCATTCGCGGCATGTAATGCTAACTGACGCATACTGAGTAACATTGAACTTACCTCACTCAACACACCCTCTGCGGTCTGCACCATCGAAATTGAGGTCTCTGAGTTTTTAACTGCCTGGTTCAAACCAGATATCTGTGTACGCATCTGCTCCGAAATCATTATATCTGCAGGCCCATCAGCGGCTGAGTTAATTCGTAAACCTGAAGACAAACGCTTCAGATTTTTATTCGAGTTATCTATGGTGTTGTTCAAATGCCGCAATGAACTCATTGAGGCTGTATTATGGTTGACGCGCATGGCATCCTCCTTGACTAGAGTGTTAATATTCGGCCAAAATATTCGACCAAAGTTAAAAACAAATAACTGTATTTATAATTTATTTAATTTAAATACTATTTTTATTACATAATTCAAAATAACTATTTTAATATTTATATCTAGAAACATCTTCAGTACTACCTGATTTTTACAAGCACATTACAGCCGATATTTTCAGGCATAATTAATGAAACAGGTTTTTTAGACACAATACCGCACTCTTCCGCTCAAGCGGGAAAACAATCCAGCGATAAACGTCACTGCATACGCAGAAAAACGTTTTCATAAGTTTAGAGTTACAATATCTTTAGCGCACAAACAATCACTCAGAAGATTCAAGCAGAATCTCTATAAGCAACAGTTCGCCCTGTCAGCATTACTAATTAAATCCTGCTGATATAGTCTGTTAATTTAACGCAGTTCAATGCTCCGTCTTATCAAGAGAGCACACAACTCCCTTCATAACACGCAATACCGACATAGCCTTTATTCTTTCAGAATGCGATTCAGCAAATTAATTTGTATCAGTATATAATCTTCTGATGCAATATGCTGCCGACGCACTCTGACCTTCCTCTGTCCCTTGGAATTCAAACCCAAGAGTATCAGGAATAAACGTAAAATATAGCTCTACGTTCAATTGAAAGTCAGCCATCAGGAATACACAACAATATTCCCTGTCCGCAATTCCAAAATACCTTCCAGCAAATACTGACATTAGACATAGCTTCCTCTACTGTGCTAAACAATTAAGCTCAAAAGCACATTGGAAACAGTTATCACTGTGAATCTAAAGTCAAATAGTTCCACAACATAAAGTTCTAAATTAAGAACTTTGACAACTTCATCACACTAGTTCAGTATTTCCAATTAAGGAAAAGAGAATACTTTCAGTAAATAATGCAAACCTGCATATTACTTAAATTTTTTAAGAACGACGATACTCCCGGAACAAAGGTTTTCAAAGCTCTGTTACAAAGTCAATACTGACGATGAGGGAGTTCAATTAGTAAGGAATCTCATCCAGGATAAATTAAGATAGAAGAATCAAATGTTCTCCTAATACTGAGTACATTCGTCCCAGAAGAGGATTTCCATTGTCTTTCTTATCGACATTTAAATCTGGAACTTTAATGCTTTTTGTGAAATATATTTTTGAGGCAGGAAACTGTATTTTTCAGGCTTAGAATGTAAGCCAAAGCACATGAGGAGTAAATTTTTAAGTAAATTTAGAAACGGTAGTTAAAACCGAACAAAGGAAATATCCGGTCACTTTTAAGAGGGTAATTCAATGCATTTTCACCGTGCTTGCGTTCAACATAATTTGCACCTTGAAGTCTGCGACGCTCAAGTATGGTGTCCCACCATGAATGGATAGCGATGGGTTGTGTCAGATCAAAATCACCATCTGCAGGATGGTAAACCCATCCTAAATACACCCCGGCCGCAAATGCAATACCCGGAGATGCGCTAAACCCTGCGCCATTATGTGCTGCACCAAAGATTGCACTTGCAGTAAAAATACTCCCCCAGCGTGAGAGACCTTTACTAAGTCCTGTTGAAAATAATTTAAACAAAGATTGCTGTATCACACCTCGAAAGAGCATCTCCTCACCCACCCCAACCAACTGATACTGCAGAAATGACGTGTTAATCATCTCTGTTTTGCTCAAATCCGTATCCACATGGTAAGTCACCTTGTCTGTATCAAGAGAAACTGTAGAAGCCCAAATTGTCGGCCCCCAGAAAGTCAACTCGTCTGCAAATTCCCAAACTTGAAAAGGGGCCAGCATCATTCCAAAAGTCTCATAATTTTCTTCGCAATCAGTTTCGTAAAGATCATAAAAGGTTGCATATGTAAGGTTTCCATACATGCTTAAATATGCATTTGCAAAATACGTTTCTCTTGAATAAAAAAAGTCATGTTGATTATTGTCATCTGACAATTCTGTTTTTTTATAAATTTTATTATAGCTTTCTTCGTAATCGTCACTGCCAGAATATGTCAAATACTTGTTTATTAGCATCCAGCGTGAACCGCCTAAAACAATCATTTTATCGTAATGTCCAAGAAGACCATACCCAAGTCCCGGAATGAGATATTCCGCTACAGTAGCGCCCAAACATCCTAAACTGGAAACACCCCAGGCAGAGAATGGAATTAGACAACCAACAAATAAAGGGAAAAAACGCAGTATTAACTTTTTGACTAAATTCACAAACACTTTTTGTTTTAGATAATATTATTTTGACGGACTCTTAAGACAAGCCGAAAGACAATCAAATCTTTTCTGCTAGTATACGATAAACATAACCAAACAAAACTCCAGTTATTTTAATAAGCCATTTAATAGCTTGACATCAAATCACACTATCTGTAGTTTCTCTGTTTTACAGTGTTTTCCATAATGGTAGAACACATAATATGTCAGCAATGATCATTATCGAATTTGCTGCCTTGATATATTTTTTATAACTATTAATAAAGGTCCTCATGAATCGAAGAAAATTTATTAAGGGCACAGTTGTTGCGGGAGGAGCAACCGCCGTTGCTGCATCAACGTTCCCAGCACCGGCAATTTCAGCTGGCAAGAAAAAGTGGAATGTCGTATCTGCTTTTGGCAAAGCAGGTCTTTTGGGGCAAGCACTGGAAGAGTTCGCAAAATTTGTAAGTACTGCGTCAGAAGGCAAGTTAAAAATAAAAGCCTATCATGCTGGAGAGTTAGTTAAACCCTTCGAAGCAATGGATGCTGTACAATCTGGTGCTGCACAAATGGGATATGGTGCCCCATACTATTGGGCAGGGAAATCTGATTCCATCTCTTTTGTCGCAGCAATGCCTTATGGTCTTACTGCTCAGGAACAAAATGCATGGCTGTATTATGGAAAAGGGATTGAACAGGCAGATAAATATGCATATAACCCCTTAGGTTTAAAATTCTTACCCATGGGGAACAGTGGGAATCAAATGGGCGGATGGTATGCTAAAGAGATCAATACTGTGAAAGATCTTAATGGTCTTAAATTTCGAATGCCAGGCTTAGGTGGAGAAATTCTAAAGACTTTTGGAGTCAATGTTATTCTTCTTCCTGGAGTTGAAGTTCTACCTGCATTAACTTCTGGTGCTATTGACGGTACAGAATGGATTGGCCCTGCTGCAGATATGGGTAAAGGATTACATAAAGTTGTCAAAAATTACTACTACCCAGGATGGCATGAACCAGCAACCATTCTTGACGGATTTATAGATATGAATGAATGGGAAAATTTAGACAACAGTATGAAAGAAATTGTAAAAAGAGGGGCTGCAGGAATGAATTTGTTTATTCTGTCACGGTTTCAAGCCATCAACAATAATGCGCTACAAAAATTGACCAAGGATCATGGCGTCAAATTGCGAGCTTATAGCGATGAGCTCTTGAAAGCTATAGGTAATCGTGCAGCTGAGGTTCTTCCACAAATTGCATCAAAATCATCAGACGCTAAGGCTCTGTATAATGAAATTGTAGCAATTCGTGAATCTATGTTAGATTGGTCCACCTACGCTGAGGCAACCTTTCTAGAAGCGCGTAAAGCAGCCAAAATGAGAAAAATTTGAATCTGTTACTAAAGTAATTAATCTCGTTTGAATTAACAAAAGGAGTTTTCTTCTTAGGGAGAAACCTCCTTTTTTTTTAAAAACTTTATATGTCAATCATAGAGCGTACCGTAATTTTTATCGACTCAATAAACGATTGGGTGGGTAGAGCAATTTCTTGGCTACTCGTGGTAATGGTTCTGAATGTATTTTTAGTTGTCGTGCTGAGATACGTTTTTGGGTTCGGAGCAATATGGATGCAGGAGTTATATGTTTGGAGTCACGCCATAGTTTTTCTGCTAGGAGCCGGGTACACACTTTTACATAAGGGACATGTCCGAATAGATTTGATCTATCGCTCAGCTAGTAAAAAATATAAATCGTTGATCGATTTGTTAGGAAGTATTTTTTTCGCCCTACCTGTAATTTATTTTATCTTTATAAAGAGTTTACCAATGGTTGAAAGATCTTGGAAAGTTCTTGAAAAATCAGCTGAAGCCGGAGGGTTACCAGGATTGTTTTTGTTTAAAACTGTTTTATTGGTTTTTGCCTTATTGTTTGGAATTCAATTTATTTCACTAGCACTAAAAAATATTTATTACCTGTTTTATGAAAAGTAATATTCAATCATTAACTCTTAACTCTAAATGACATCAGAATTTCTTGGTTTCACGATGTTTGGTGTAACCATGATAACACTTTTATTAGGCTTTCCAGTTGCTCTGACGATTGCGGGTTCTGCTTTAATATTCGCACTGATAGGTAACTATTTCGAATTATTCAATTTAGGGATATTATCACTTTATCCACTTAGAATTTTTGGGGTCATGAAAACAGAGACCCTAGTCGCAGTCCCTCTGTTTGTATTTATGGGGGTCATGCTAGAAAAATCCAACATAGCTTTTAAATTGCTTGAAGCTATGGGGAAACTATTTGGTAAAAGAGCTGGCGGTCTAGGAATTTCTGTTATTATTGTTGGAGCTCTATTAGCTGCATCAACAGGAATTGTAGGTGCAACTGTTGTAACAATGGGTTTGATGAGTTTGCCAGTTATGACAAAAGCTGGATACAGTACTCGACTTTCATCAGGTTTGATATGTGCTTCAGGAACTCTTGGACAAATCATTCCCCCATCAATAGTATTGGTTCTGCTTGCTGATATACTTCAGGGTGCAAACGAACAAGCATCAGAATTAAAGGGAGAACTCGTTCCAGATAATCCAGTTACTGCGATCGACTTGTTCGCAGGAGCACTATTTCCTGGTTTATTATTGGTAGGACTCTACTTATTTTACCAAATCATACTAGCATCAACAAATCCTTCTTTATGCCCCGCCTTAGTTGAAAATAATCATAATGATAAAGTGACTGGATCTGAAATTAATTTTTTTCAGTTGTTAAAAGTAATATTATCACCTCTGATTTTAATAATTGTAGTCTTGGGGTCAATTTTGACAGGTATTGCCACCCCAACCGAATCTGCCGCTGTTGGAGCTGTTGGAGCGACAATAATTGCAATTGTATCAAGACAATTCAATATAGAAATTCTTAAAGCTGTATCACGAGAAACAACAAAAATAAGTTCAATGGTATTTATAATTCTCATTGGAGCTTCAATGTTTTCACTTGTTTTTCGCGGATTCGGTGGCGACACAGTAGTAGAAAATTTTTTATTAAATCTTCCTGGTGGTGCTATTTCAGCAATGTTAATTGTGATGACAATAATTTTTTTCCTTGGGTTCTTTTTGGATTTTATCGAAATAATATTTGTTGTTGTTCCAATTGTTTCTCCAATATTAATTGCGATGGGATTTGACCCTTTATGGTTAGGAGTTATGATCGGAATCAATCTGCAAACTAGTTTCCTGACTCCACCATTCGGATTTTCATTGTTTTACCTTCGTGGAGTCGCTGCAAAAGATGTAAAAACAGAAGATATTTATTTAGGTGTTATACCTTTCATTGCAATTCAAATACTTGGATTAAGCCTCATTTGGATTTTTCCTCAAATCGTCCTATGGCTTCCAAACTTAATTTTTAAATAATTGAAATGTTTCTAATAAAATTGAATCAGTATAATAAAGATAATATTAGATTTTCATGAATTCAAAAGAATTACAAAACATCACTATGTCCAGCGGTGGGGCTTATTCTTTGGCTACCCGTGGTGCGCAGGATGTTATTAATGCGGCCATTCCGATAGTTGAGGAGGCCTTATTGAAAATAGATCTTGAGGAAAAAAAAAGTTTCTCGTTTGCAGACATGGGTTGTGCAGATGGGGGGACATCGCTCCAGATGATCAATCAACTTATAAAAACTTTGCGCAATAACAATCCGAATATAGAAGTCAGGGTACATTATACAGACCAACCAAACAATGATTACAACGGATTGATTCAAACCGTTCTCGGATTGGGACATTTCCCCAGTTACATTGAGACACATAAAAACGTTTACCAACTTTTTTCCGCAAATTCATTCTATAAGCAGATACTTCCTGACAAAACTTTGGATTTTGGTTTCTCTGCAACTGCAATGCACTGGTTGAGCAAAAAACCTTGTGATCTAAGCAACCACGTTCACATGGTTGGTGCAGAGGGTGAGCAGTACCTCAGTTTTGCTGAACAAGGTAAAAAAGACTGGGAATCCATTTTACTGAACCGCGCCAGAGAATTGAGGCCTGGCGGTCAATTGGTATTGCTTAATTTTTGCCGTGATGAAAATGGGAATTACCTGGGTAACACAACTGGAGTGAACATGTTCAGCAACTTTGCTCAGATATGGCAGAATTTTATGGATCAAGGACTGATAAGAGAGGATGAATATCAAAAAATGACACTACCACAATATTATAACACTGTTGAGGAATTTAGTGCTCCTCTGAAAAATTTTGAAAATCCTGTCTATCAAGCAGGTTTGAGACTCAAGCAAATAGAGACGCGCATCACCGCCTGCCCTTTCGCAGAAGCCTTTAAAGAGCACCAGGATGCAGAACGTTTTGCGAAAGAATACATACCGACAATCAGGAGTTGGAATGAAAGTATATTTTTTGGTGCTCTGGATACGCAAAGAGCTTTGGAGGAAAGGAAACAAATAATTCGTGATTACTACCAAACGTACCAGGATCAGGTTCAAGAATCACCCGAACTGCACC
>Ga0208407_1000360_pt1 | contig 21442 bp, 14 predicted proteins | sample ETNtaG_9_FD_185775 | JGI IMG/M metagenome (GOLD analysis project Ga0208407, IMG submission 185775) | Marine microbial and viral communities from oxygen minimum zone, Eastern Pacific Ocean - ETNP201406SV69 (SPAdes) (version 2) | ecosystem: Environmental > Aquatic > Marine > Oceanic ...
GGTCGCATCGCTTGTAAGCATATTGTCGAAGCATACTACTTCATGGCCCAATTCAATCAATCTATCGCAGATATGTGAGCCAATGAAACCCGTACCGCCGGTAACCAAAACTCTTGCCACTTTATTCTCTCCCTACAGTTGCTAGCATTCTGGAAAATAAGTTTGCATTATCCTTCCATCTACCCATGTCTCGCTCGACCCTGCCCAAGTATAATGTTTCTAGATTTTGTATCATCCCCCCTATGGAGAACCTTTCTTCTGAGAAATCCACCGCCTTTTCCTTCGCCCGGTCCCTCCACGAATAATCATCTAGGCAGATGCAGATTTGTTCTGCGATAGAGTCCGAATCTTCATCAATCAAGAGTACCCCACTGTCAAAATTCTTGAATGTGTCCTCAGCACCACCGGCTCTAGTGGATAGCACCGGGATTCCATGACCCTGTGCTTCGATGAGTACATTTGGCAATCCCTCTATTTCCGATGTAAGGAGGAACAAGTCGAAAATTTCCAACCAAGAACTTACAGAACTGGACTTTCCTGGAAACAAAACCTTGTCTTTATTCGGAGAATTTTTCATCAATTCTAGCACCCTATCCCGCTCAGGTCCATCTCCAACTGCAATGAAGAATACGTCATCTCTATTTTCGATTGTTTTGGATGCTGCTTCGACCCACAAGGACAACCTCTTCTCCCTAACAAATCTGAAAACTCCGCCTACAATATGGGCATCATCGGGAATCTGGTAATTTTCCATAAAACCCCTGATGCCATCATCGTCAGTTTTTTCTCTCATGGAGGAAATGTCTAGTCCATTGTGCAGTACATACAAATCATCTCCTGATATTCCTAGCCATTTGGAATAACTATCTTTCCCCCTGTGGGAGTTTAGACATAGGCAAACTCGTGGGTCTTCCAATAGTCCAATATATCCTCCTCTGAGGTAGGGCCTGTTTCTAATATGAGCCATAGTCTTGGCATCTGGTCTCATTGATCGTCCGAACATTATCACGGTCGGGACCCTTGCAACTAGTGCAGCTAGGCCTGCTACGATGTTAGTGCCGTCTTGCCATGAGTGGACTATGCCAGGCCTATTCCTGATGAATATGGAGTATAATTGCACGAAGTCCTGCGCAAATCTTGAGGGCAGTAGGCTAAGGAGGCCTTCTAAATTTGAGATTCCCAACTCCTTTATTTCCTGAGAGAAATCTCTGTTCTGCCCATACCCGTAGACATCGACCCCAATTTCTTCGATTTCCCCCATCAATGAATCTGCACCCTGTTTCTCGTATGTGCACAAAGAGACGCTGCTAACACCAGTCTCCTTACTCATGCCCTTGATGCAATTGATCAATTGTCTTTCTGCCCCCCCTCTACCCATTGAAGAACTTACGTGCATTATTTTGAGGCCCCTGCTTCTAGGTTTCCTCGACCTCTTATCCTTGGAAATTTGAATAATTTTACTTACTGCCAGCTCTGAAACGTGAACCTCTTCGCCAAGTTCTATTTTCTCCCTTATATCTTCCATAGATGTCTCCGTGACTTCAAGAATTCTGTCCAAATCCTCTTTGCTCCTCTCAAACAAATCTAAATTTTTATTCTCAGCGAAATTCATCTTCTCAAGATACACATATGCATCAGAAATGCTGCCCACTTCAATTGATTTTGAGAACATTAACTTGCAAAATTTGAAGTCATTTTTACCATCCTTTTCAAGCTTGCTTGTGGCTTCTTCAACTCCCTTGCTCCAATTGATGCTTCTAGCCAATGAATAGAATAGGGATGCTGATTCAATGGCGTCTTCCACTGTACTAGCCGCTATCCTGACCAAATCTTGTGCGGCCTCGTCATTACTCGTTCGCAGGTGTACGTCGATAGCTTTCTCCCAGTTTGAAATCACGTGCGGTTCCCTTTCTGCCTCCTTAAGTAGCCACGTTAGGGCTTCCTCGCTTTCACCCAATTTATCCAGGCACAAGCCAATTAGCCTTCTTGCTGGACGGTACTCATCATCAATTTCTAACGCCTTAAGAAGAAAACTCTTGGATTTTTCGAATTTCCTCAATTCATAATGGAGTTGCCCGATCCTAGAGTTCCCTTCTAGATGCTCGGGATAATACTCAACCAATTTGTAATATGCTTCTAGTGCCAGTTCAATTTGGCCTTCTTGATGGAAAATCCTAGCCCTGAATAATAGCCCTTCTCGATTGTCAGGATCGATTGTTAGCAGTTCTTCAGCCAGAGATAGAGAGGATCTAAATTTCTCGTTGTTGTATAAATTCCGAATGATGAAAATATATGGTTCCGCCTCATTTGGAAAATCTCGATTTAAAATCTTATATTCCTCTAGACTTCTTTTCAAGTCCCCCATTGAGTATTTACTTCTTGCCGAGAAAATCTTTGCTTGCCAATTCTCCCCATCAATGGATAGCAATAACTTGCATTTCTCCAAACACCCCTCATAATCCCCATCTATGAAAAGGGATCTAATCCAAATCTCATAATCAGCCGCTCCGACTTTTTTCTTTTCAGAGAGTATTGAATTCACCAGGACATAGTCCCTCTCTTCCATTGCTTTGCGAATCCTCAGTCTGTCCGCACCCTCCGCCATTATCCTCGCCTATGATTCCGCGCACACCTATTGAGTTATATTCATTATTAACTCCACGTCCTTTTCCAATTTAGAATTAAATACCAGCCATGTAACGAATGATGGATGTGTGGCATCCTTCTAACCACCCGGGGGATTGAAGACCTTGCAACTATAATTGAATATCTAAAATTTAGAGGCCCGGATCAGACAAATACTGTCCATATCGAAGGGCTAAATTTTGTTCACACCTTACTTTCTATGACTGGCCCCCCTACTCCTCAACCATTCGTTAGTGAAGACGGATCTAGGATCGCATTCTTCAATGGTGAGATATACAATTTCCAGGATTTCGGAAATTTCTCTTCAGATGGGGAGTGCATCCTACCACTCTATGAGAAATTCGGAACGGAATTTGTAAAAAAACTGGATGGGGAATTCGCCTTAGCCGTCGTCGACATAAGCTCAGACACACTCCTATTTTCTACAGACGTCTTCTCAATGAAACCACTATGGTTCGCATTAGAGGATGACGATTGGGGCTTGTCTTCTTACAAGTCATGCCTAGAGAGGGTCAATTTTCAGGATCCAATTCAGATTGAAGCAAACTCGACGTATATTTTCCGCCTATCAACAATGGATAAGATCGAGCGAAAGGATGTTTTCACCTTCGATCTCGAACAACACAAAGACAACTATGATGACTGGAACAAGGCCTTCTCCCATTCAATTGAAAAAAGAACAAGAAACATCAAACATGGGATATTCATTGGTCTAAGTTCTGGTTATGATAGCGGCGCAATTGCCTGTGAACTAGAAATGCAACAGATACCATTTACTGCATACAGCATCATTGGGTCGGAGAACGAACGAACAATCAATGAAAGAATAGGGAGAACTACAGATCCAAGGCTAATTGAATTGAGCAGAGATGAATTTCTTGATGCCAGGGGGCATCTCAAGGGATGCTGCGAAGAGTACTCACTCAGAATTGATAATGGCGAGATGGACTTGCTGAGAATGGAAGAGGAGCGCTATGGAGGCATTTGTCGAGAGTTGGATGGCCTAGAGCCAATATATCGAGAACTCAATGACCCTCAAACAACTGACAGAGTTAGAGTATTGAGGAATGAAAAGGCCTTGTTGGAAAAGAAAATGCCCAGACTTCTAGAATTAGTAGAATACAGAAAATCAGGTCAAGTTCTAACAGATGACAATGGCGCAATAGGGATGTCCCACATTTGTAAACTTGGCAAATCAGAGGGGCAATTGATTTACCTCTCTGGAAGTGGAGCAGACGAAGTATTCAGTGACTATGGATTCGAAGGGATAAAGCACTTCAGGCATAGTACTATCGGGGGGCTATTCCCGGAAGACCTGGACTCAGTTTTCCCATGGAAGAACTTCTTCGACAATACACAGAGGGCCTATCTGATGAAAGAAGAGCATGTAAGCGGTTCATATGGCGTTGAAGGGAGGTACCCATTTCTGGACACCCAAGTTGTTCAAGAGTTCTTGTGGCTAAAGCCAGAACTGAAAAACGCTAATTACAAGTCAGTTCTGCACAACTACCTAGTTGAGAATAACTATCCATTCGACCCCGCTCAGAAGGTCGGATTCAATTGTGGATTTTCCCCTGTAAATGATGGTTTCAATCATCAAAAATCAAAGCACAGGAAAGTCGGAGAGACCAAAGACCAATCACTATTGGTCAATTTCGACCTTGTGTCTTCTAGGAGATCGGATAGGAGGGACAGGTATGTCCTTTAGCATCATTAATGATGAACAATTCGACAGTCCCACCGGCCCTCCAAATTGGGAAGAAGTTGAAACATTTGTTTCGAAGAGTTTGGGAACCGAATCCGCAATTTTCCTATTTTCACCATTCTCAACTAGGAACCACAATCACGCAATAAATCCAAATGAAGGCTCCAATCTAATTTGTTCACTACAGAGCCATATTTCACAATTGTTTGTGACAAATGGGCCCTATTCCTTCTCTATCGTCGAAGGGGAGGGAGGAAAGATTCTCCATCAAGACGGACGAACTATCGCATCAGCAAGTGTTTCCCATTCGTCTGGTTTGACCTTCGCAGTAGTAACAGAGCCCAATCTTTCCATTGGCATAGACGTCGAGCCATTGGGCAGGGAGGTAGGTCGAGAAACCCTCGAATCTTTGCTAAAACAACAAGTGAATGTTTCGGGGAATTACATTTCGGATTCGCCAGACGATCTTGTTCTTTGGACTGCCATGGAGGCAGTTTGCAAAGCCACCGGTCACGGTTTGTCAGTTAGCAACGAATTAACTTTCACAGACGAGAAGACATGGAATTGGAATGATGTGGCGTTCAATGTAATATCTTGGAACCAGAAAATTATTGAGAATGACTTCCAATTCTCTCTGGCCTTGGAGTCAAACTCATCCTAGTTCCAACTCCGTGTCCATTATATTACGAATGAGATATATGCCTGCCCCTTACGCAACTGATATTGTTGAACGAAAAAGATGAGCACCCCAGTTTTGTCTGCAGAATCCTGGAAAACTTCGAGGAATTTGGAAACCAAACTTACTGCAACGTTGTTGAAAGTGGAGGATATTCACACATCACATGGAACTCTTTGAAATCCGACTGCCAAGCAGTAATGGCCTCCCTTGTTGGCATTAAGCCCGGAGTGGTATTGATATTCCTGAGGCATGGGAGGTGGTTGCATGGCTCATTCTTCGGAACAATGCTTTCGGGAAAAATACCATCATTCATGCCTTGCAGCTCAGTAAAGCAAGACTCGGAAATTTACTGGTCATCACATCAAGAATTAATTGATCACATTTCTCCTGTAGCAATAATCACTTCTAGTGATGTCTTGAAAGAAATGGGGGATTCCAATCTGGACATCAACGATGCTCCAATAATCTTGGTGGAATCATTGAATAATCCTGCAACAGAGATTCCAGTCTGCGAGATGGAGGATTTCGAAGTTTCCCTTCTGCAGCATAGCTCGGGTACCACGGGACTAAAGAAAGGCGTTGCCCTTTCCTTCGAAGCAATAGAAAAACACGCTCTCTCGTACTCATCATCAATAGGTCTTAGTGGATCAGACTCTATTGTGTCTTGGTTGCCATTGTACCACGATATGGGGCTGATGGCGTGCATGATAGTTCCAGCATATTTTGCAATACCAGTTTCACACCTAGACCCCTTTGATTGGGTGGGCAATCCCGAATCATTGTTCGAAGCCATTGAGCAAAATAATGGGACACTTTCATGGATGCCAAACTTCGCATTCGAGCATCTTTCCCTTGCCAAGGGTAGGATGGACAGAGAATACGATCTTTCCTCCATGCGGGCATTCATTAGTTGTTCCGAGGTCTGTAAACCTGAGGCCTTTGACAATTTCCTCTCATCTTTCAGTTCTTTCGGCGTCTCAGCAAATATGTTGCAAACATGTTATGCAATGGCAGAAACTGTTTTCGCGGTTTCTCAGTCAAGTCTGCAAGACGCCCCGAATCGAGTTTCAGTTGAAGCCAAATCCCTCAATCGCGGTGATAAAGTTGTAATTTCATCATCAAACGCACCCAACGGCCCAGTCAGATGTCTCCTTTCGACGGGCTCTAGCATAGATGGCATAGGGATCAACATAGTCGATGAGGAAAGGTCAATTTTACCCGAGAAAATGATTGGAGAGGTTGCCATATCTGGCGACTTCCTGTTTGATGGATACTTCGGGCTACCTGAGAAAACCGCGGAATTACTTTCCGGAGGAAATTATTTCTCTAGGGATCTAGGATTCATTGAATCTGGGGATCTATACGTCCTTGGCCGGATTGATGATTTGATAATTGTTCAAGGAAGAAACATTTACGCTCATCAGATAGAGGGACTGGTTTCTCAAATTAATGAGGTGAAGTCTGGCAGGGTTTGTGCATTTGGGCGGTTCGACGTAGGAGTTGGGTCCGAGGTCCTGATTGTCGTCTGTGAAATGAACGAGGAAATGCCCATTGAGTCGCAAAGACAACTTAAGTCAGAGATATCGAGAGCAATCGTTTCTTCCATAGACGTGGTCCCAAAACAGATTCATCTTGTAGAGAATGGGTGGCTGGTAAAGACTACTAGTGGAAAGGTTGACAGGAAAAAGAACCAGGCAAGGTTTGGGACGGGTGCTTGAAATGGATAGGGGTTCTGTAATCAAAGCTGTAGAGGGTGCGATATTGAGGGAAACATCTCACAAAGGAAGAATTGGATTAGAAATGACATCCAGTGAAATTGATGGTTATGACTCACTTGCTCATGTTAGGATAATTTTCCAGGTTGATCGGGAGCTGGGGACTCGTGTGGATATGAAGGAGACATATTCCGCCAAGACTATCGGAGATCTGGTGGATATATTCCTCAGCGATGAGTGAACAAAATCCCAATTCTCTCAAAATCTAAACTTCACTTGGATGACTCGCTCCAGAATTTCTGGGAATGCGTCACGAATTCTTCCCCTAGCCTCACCAGGAATTCAGGCTCATAGTGATTCTCGTTCGCCCCACTGCCGAGCATCGCTTTTTCAACTCCAAATTCAGAAATTATCCCAGATGGATTAAAAATATTGAAGCCGATATCATCAATAGAATTTTCCAGTATCGACACAATCTCTTCTCTTTCTGGAATTTTCTTTTCGGAGAAAGTAGGCGCCGGAATCGCAATAATTGGCTTATCGAACTCTTTCTTTATGGCAGACAATTGTTTTCTTACTTCGTCTTCTGATCTAGAAAACATGATCGTACTCTCGACGATATCGCTTAGAATCTCTTTTTGATAAGTAAAATGTTTACCAGTTCCCACGACTTCGACTTCTAGATTAGTAAATTCTTCATTCAACCCGCCGTTAACCTGATCTTCGGCAGATTTACCCCTCGAAAGATCACTGAACCAGTCAATCAATCGCCCAGAATTATCCGAATAGGCCAAGTCCACCAATCGGTCAATCGACAAACTATGCCCATCGAATACGAACTCTTTCGTGGTGCTAATCTCGATTGCAAACATATCTACGCTCTCTAGCTGTTTCCTTCCAAGCATAATTTGATCTTCGTCGAATCCATCGAATCCCCCAATAAAGCGGTCATAGCAAAGCATTTGCACATGTGGAGGCATGTCAGAATTGCCATTTATGAATCGGAATAGCTGAGATGCCTGCTCAATTGTTTGAGAGAAACCAGTGACTGAATAAGTGACATTAGCAAGGCCGGAGTTAACACAACTGCTCCAGAAGTCCCTAACTCTACAGGTCCCAAATATAGCAATTGAGAAAACCCCATCTCCCCCCATTTCTTCAATTTCCGCAATGAACACCTGTCACCTCACCTCACGTGTATTAGATACTTGGCGTAATCGTTCAGGCGTGATAATTACGTTAGGCATCAAATCACACTCCCTCGGAAAATGAATATCTCACGAAACTCCTCTTTCTAGAATTATTACTATTCCGGACCGCTATATTCTCACAAGTAATTCGAGTATCATTTTCTAGTTTCTCGAAGATCGCATCGTCACTTCCATAATATCCAAATTGCAGAATTACATCAGTTCCAGAAAAAATCGTTTTGGAAAGTTTCTCGAAATCATTAACTCCCAGCGACGAACTTACTGCGTTGGTTGCGAAAATCAAATCATAGCTATTCAATTCTAAAACCCTGTAATCGCCGCTGATTATCTCAACTCCCGAATCTAGGGTATTTTTCACTTCTTCAGCAAAATCTACTCTTCTTTGATCGAATTCTGCCATTGAAACGTCCTTGAACCCTGCCTTCTCCAGAGCCAATGACGCCTGCCCGATGCCTGCAGCAAACTCCAATATTCTTGCTTCTGGGCCATAATTTTCCACAATATATCTAATGATTACCTCGTCATCCATATCAAACACTGAGCCCATATCCAGTTTTGCCTGATAGTAACCATACATCCCCCCATCTAGTTGCCCCATCGAGGCCATTCTTTCCTTTCCAATACCTACAATATCCTTGTCCAAACTCTCTAAGTCCAACATTGGGTCCCTTTCAAATACCTCATTTAGCTTAGGATCATTTCTCAAGATGTGTGTTATTACTTCTTCAACTGTCCATTTCTCAAACCGTACAGAAGACTGTTCGCAGACTTCTTCTAATTTCTGGAAAAGCCTCATCAATTCTGGAAGATTATACGTCCTAAATGCCCCCTCTTTCCAGTATTCCCTATTCATTGAATGTGCATGAGTTTTGACGAACGCAGTGTCCCCAATTATTGGCGATTTACCTATCCAAATGGGCAGAGTATCTTCCCAGTTAATTATTGCATTTGAAATCAAGTCAGAACCATAATGATCAATTGAGCAATGCGTGTATGGGATTTCTTGGTTCCAAATCAGGAATCTTCTTTCCATATTGGGTATTGTTTCTCCAATTTTCCTAGCCATGGCCTCGGGTTTATCGTATCCTTTGGGTGTATTGTTTACCACTACTGTGTGTGGCTCCATGATCGATGAATCGACCCAACCTCTTCCAGCTGGCATAGAGAAATCAGCAATACATCCGTTCCTCATTAATATCTCAATCTCGTCGTTGATATTGCAAACATCTGTATCCGAGGCATTGAGGGCCCAAACACCATGAATAAAACTCCATCTTCCCATCTCTAATCCAGTAATTCTTCTGAAATCAAGTAGAGTTTCTACAAGGTATCTCTCAAATCTTCTACTCTCCATACTTGTTTTTTCCAAGCCATCCGGCCAATTCAAATTTTGAAATTTGAAGTATTCTCCTGAGGTAATCCCTTCATGGTGGATGTGAACTTGAAACTCATGTTTTGTCTCATTAGCACACTTGTGAATTGCATACTGATATCTCTCCCAGAATGGCGGATTCTGAGGCTCAAATACGAGCAGGTCATCTGTCTCCCTGTCCATCTCATCCAGGGAATTTGTTCTTACAGGATGGTTGTAGAATAGAGTCATCTTGTCAAAGTAGGGATTTTCACTAGTCTCTTCGATGAATTTGAGAATCAACTCCGTGTTCTCTGAGGCTTCATCCCCCCATCTATCCCAGCTTGAAAACGGCTCCCAGTGATCTGTGTGGAAGTGGACAAATCTCTTGACTCCTTTCTCGCGCATCAATTCAACGAGACTCTCCATCAAATCCACCGAGCCTCCCACATAATTATCGCATTTAGTGTTACACCAAATCTTATTCCATTTTGCCGAACAACTGAGTTCCGAAAGCCCCCTTCCTCAAAATTACCAATTATCCTCTCTCTGAGAAAGGAATCTTTGCAGTCTCGCGAATTATTTTTTCCGCCCAGTTCCCAGCCCATGTATATCCGCTTGTTGCCATTCCATGTTCCAATTCATCAAAGTCGAATACCTTGACTCCGTCTCTACCAGAGAAAAAATGCTGATCATCGCTAGTATTGTAGAACCTATACCAGAGCATTGATCCCGGACTTAGTGAGAACTCACCGTTTTCGAAAACCAAATCAAAAACCACATTCTCTTCATACCAATCGATACCCGCCCACGTCGCATTTACAACCCTCTCGTCCCTGTCTTCCCAATTCAGTAAGACGGCCACAACTCCTGCAGATTCCAAACCCGTCCTCCCGGCCAACTCATATGATCTTGCAGGCATCGTTTGGAATGTGTATGGGTCATGCTGCTGACCCCAGATTGTTAGGTCACCATCCACAATTACTTGTGAAGCCAGTATGTACTCCATCCCCTTCTCCATAGCTTCATCCACTCTTGAGAAGTTGATATTTTCCACTATGTCTGTGTCGAAAGGTTTCTTTCGACTGTTGATGTCCATCAACAATAACATTCCACTTACAATTACGTGGTCATTGTACGTCATTAGTTTGTGATATTCGGGCCCGCTGTGCTCCGGATAGACTTGCGGCCACCCTCCGGATTCATGCTGTGATTCGAGAACAAACTCTATCCCCCTCTCCACTGCAACCTTGAATGCGGATCTATTACTTTCGTTCGTGGAAGAGGAATAAAGATTTGATAGGAATCGTATTTCTTTCACCGTACCCCTGTCTGCCATGGTACTTAGATTGGCGAAATAACTCGAAGTAGCAGGAATTGGCTCACCTTCCCAAGGCATCATATAACCATCCATGTTATTTTTCCTCCAACCCCCATTTTCCATTTGCCATGTGGTTATGTTCATCCCATACCACTCTGGGTCTTCAGTTCTTAATGCAAATGGCCTCGAAGAGTTTCTCCACCCGTCCAGGAGACCATCAAGATCGGGGTCTAATTCATTGCATACGCCATCTTTGTCTTTGTCCTTGGGGGTAGAACTCCGATTCATCTCGTCAGTTCCGCACATCATCTCATCGGAATTTTTCCATCCGTCTCCGTCTTTGTCTTCATCAATTTCATCAGAAATTCCGTCACCATCCAAGTCTTTACTGCTGTCCAAGCATCCAGAAATTGATGCAATTATTATTTGCAAGACGAGGATCGCCGATACCCTGCTCATGACACTCCCGAAACATTCTCAATGATATCGATTACGGAGAAATCTCAATAAAAAAATGATGGAGTTGCTATTTAATCGGATTTGGGAAATAATTGTGCCCAGTCAGAGCTTTGAGGGTTACTAATACAGACTCACCCCTCGCAGCACCCCCTATGCGGGTTGAAGGCAAAGGGGGAAGATTATTTTGGAAAATATCCGAGTATCCCATCTAGGAGTTTTTCTGCTTCGGCCAAACCAACTTCTTTCCGTCTAGCATAATCAGCAACCTGTTCCTTGCTAACCCTTCCGACTGAGAAGTAACGTGATTCTGGGTGAGCGAAGAAAAGGCCACTTACTCCTGCCGACGGAACGATAGCATCATTCTCAGAAAGCGCGATTCCTATTTCTCCTGCATTCAAAATTTCGAAGGTCTTCCTCATTTCGCTATGATCAGGACAAGCCGGATAACCGTATGCAGGGCGAATACTTCGGAATCTTTCTTTGAGCAGTTCGGAAAGAGAGAGCCCATCCGGATCAGGGAACCCCCATTCTCTTCGGACCTTCTTGTGTAGCCATTCCGCAGCTGCTTCTGCCAGCCTATCCGCGAGAAGATTTGACATAATTGCACTGTAATCGTCCCCCGATTCGAGGAAACTACTTGCCAACTCATCTGCTCCAATGCCAGCAGTAACTGCGAAGATTCCGAGATTATCTTGCCTACCGGATTCTACTGGTGCGATGAAATCAGAGAGGCAAGCATAATCTGAATTGCCTCTGTCCTGCTGCTGCCTCAGCATGTTTAGTCTGAGGAGGGGCTCTTTCCCACTGTCATCATTGATCAGAATGTCATCCCCATCGCTATTTGCCTTCCAGAATCCATATTTCGCCCTAGCTCTTAGGAACCCCCTCTCGATGATTTCCCCTAGCATAGATTCGGCATCTTTTAGGAGGTTTCTTGCAGTTTCCCCGTATTTCTCGTCTTCTAAAACGGCGGGGTATCTCCTTGGAATGTCCCATGATGTGAAGAAGAAAGTCCAGTCGATGAATTCTTTCAGGTCATTCAGCGGGATTTCTTCAGCCACCGCGCGACCAACGAATGGGGGTTCAGGGATGTCAACTTCATTCCAATCAAATCCAATCCGCCTTGATCTCACTTTATGGAGTGGGATGATGGATTTTCCAGTGATTTCTTCATTCCTCTTTCTTAATGACTCTTGCATGATTCGATTTTCTTCTACAAATTTGACTGACCTCTGCGAATCAATGACGTTGCTCGCAACAGCCGCTACTCTAGAGGCATCTTTGACGTGAATGACTGGATGATCGCACCCGGTAGCAATTCTGACTGCTGTGTGCTGTCGGCTGGTCGTGGCTCCCCCGATGAGTAATGGCAACTCCATCCCTCTTGATTTCATTTCTCTGGCAACATGTGTCATTTCCCTGAGGGAGGGGGTAATGAGTCCTGAAAGTCCAATGATATCGGCACCAACATCTTCAGCGGTGTCCAGGATGGTTTCGGCCGGGACCATCACTCCCAAATCAATGACTTCGTAGTTATTGCATCCAAGAACGACTCCCACGATATTTTTTCCGATGTCATGAACGTCGCCCTTGACTGTTGCTAGGACGACCCTGCCTCTAAATTTCTGAGATTGGGAAGCCTCTTCCATGAACGGCTCCAGATAGTTAACCGCCCTCTTCATCGTCCTAGCAGACTTTACAACCTGGGGGAGGAACATCTTCCCCGATCCGAATAGGTCGCCAACCACTGACATTCCGTCCATCAGTGGCCCTTCAATCACCTCCAGTGGAGTTTCGAAATCTTTCCTCGCCTCTTCGACGTCTTCTTCGATGAATTCGACGATCCCATTAACTAAAGAGTGCCGCAGTCGTTCGTTTACGTCCCTTTCTCTCCACTCCAGTTCCTCCTCTTCCTTGGAGTTGCTCATTTGGTAACCTTCCGCAAACTGGACCATCTTCTCAGTCGCATCTCCCGATCTATCAAAGAGAACGTCTTCCACGTGTTTCAGCAGATCCAGGGGGATTTCGTCGTAAGGGGTCAGCATCCCAGGATTGACAATCCCCATGTCCAGCCCTGCATTGATTGCATGGAATAGGAAAGCGGAATGGAAGGCCTCCCTAACGGAATTGTTTCCTCTGAAGGAGAATGATAGGTTGCTCACTCCGCCGGATGTTTTGGCCCCGGGGCAGAGTGACTTGATTTTGGGAATGGACTCAATGAAGTTGATTGCGAATTTGTTATGCTCCTCAATTCCAGTTGCCACAGCGAGAATATTCGCGTCGAAGACAATATCCATCGGATTCAAGCCTACATCGCCTACCAGAATTCTATAGGACCTCTCACAGATTTCCACTTTCCTCTCGATCGTCTCCGCTTGCCCCTCCTCATCGAAAGCCATGACAACTACAGCAGCACCATGCGTCTTGACGAACCTCCCTCTCTTGATGAACTCCTCCTCCCCATCCTTTAGGCTGATAGAATTCACAATCGGCTTACCTTGAACACATTTCACTCCGGCTTTGATTACCTCCCAATCAGAACTGTCAATCATTATTGGCACCTTCGCAACTTCCGGCTCTGTTGCAATCAGGTTCAGGAACTTCTCCATGCAAGCAACCGATTCCAGCATGCCCTCATCCATGTTCACGTCAATGATATTTGCGCCCGAACGAACCTGCTGAATTGCCACATGGAGCGCTCCATCGAAATCATTCTCTTCGATTAGTTTCCTGAATCTGGCCGATCCCGTCACATTGGTTCTTTCACCGATCATAGTGAAATTAGACTCCGGCCTCAAACTGTATTCTTCTAATCCAGCAAATGTCGAATACTCGTGAGGGGGGTGAGTACAGCCAGCATGATGATGGTCAGAAATCACATGGGGGGGCGCAATCTCCAATTCCGAGATTCCCGAGTGACCCTCTTTCCTTTCTCTGGGTGGTAGTGACGAAACGGCCCTGTGAATCTCCTTAATGTGATTTGGAGTGGTCCCACAGCACCCTCCCACTATGTTCACCATTCCAGACTCCGCTAGTTTTGCTACTTCTCTAGCCGTAATCTCGGGACTCTCGTCGAATCCTGTTTCACTGAGGGGGTTGGGAAGTCCCGCATTGGGGTAGCAGTGAACGAATGAATTGGAAATTTTCGACAACTCTGATAAATTCGCCATCATGGAACTCGCTCCAAGACCACAATTGATTCCCACTGAGAGTGGACTGGCATGGGCTACTGTGGCCCAGAAAGCATCTACTGTTTGACCAAAAACTGTACGATTGCTCCCCTCTTGAATGAATGTCACTGAAATCATGATTGGAATTTCCACTCCAAGATCTTCGAATGCGTCCAGTGTTGCAACAATCGCCGCTTTAGCATTGAGGACGTCGAAAATCGTCTCTATTAGGATGATGTCGACACCTCCTTCGATCAGAGATCGAGCCTGTTCGAAATAGGAATCTCTGAGTTCATCGAAGGAAATGCTACGAAAAGAAGGGTCATCCACATTCTCGGATGATGAGAGAGTTTTGTTCGTGGGGCCTATCGCCCCGGCGACGAATCTCCCCCGACCATCCCTTGCAACCGCTTCATCGACTGCCTCACGAGCTATTTGAGCAGCCTTGATATTCATCTCCCTAGCGTAATCATCGAGGCCGTAGTCTCTCTGCGAGATTGAGTTCGCACTGAAGGTGTTGGTTTCTATGATGTCACTCCCAGCATCTAGATATTTCTTGTGAATATCCAGGATCACATCCCCCCTGGTGATGTTTAGGGCCTCATTGTTACCTTGTAGATCAATTGTGTTATTCAGGAATTCTTCTCCACGAAAATCCCCCTCCTCCAGATCATAGGTCTGAACCATTGTCCCCATGGCGCCATCAATGATCAGGATCCTTTCTTTGAGTAGTTCCTCAATCACCCTTTGCACCCCATAGTTGTCTATCGGACGAGGTCCTCATACCCGTGCTTTTCGGGAGATTATCCGAATTATTCCTGAAGTTTGGAGATTTTCTCATCATCCAGCATTTCCCATGAGAATGATCCGGATTCACCCGGAGCCCTTCCAAAGTGACCTCCAGAAGCAGTTTCGGAGAAAATCGGGTTTCTGAGACCTAGTGAATCAATAATTGCCTGTGGCCTGAAGTCAAAGCAATTTCCTACTTTCTCGGTCAGGGATGAGTCAGGAATCGTCCCCGTCCCATGAGTGTTTACATTCACACTAATGCTCACTGGTTCCGCCACTCCGATTGCATAAGCCAGTTGTATCTCGCATTTCTCGGACAAGCCACTCGCAACAACATGCTTGGCCGCCCATCTAGCCGCATAGGCTGCGGATCGGTCGACCTTGCTCGGGTCTTTCCCACTGAAGGCACCTCCTCCGTGCCTGCCCATTCCACCATATGTATCAACGATTATTTTTCTTCCAGTAAGTCCTGCATCAGCGTGAGGGCCACCTAGGACGAAACGACCCGTCCCATTGATTATCAGATTCGTTCGTTCATTGAGAAGCTCGCTTGGGATGACCTTATTGACGATCTTCTCGGTAATTTCGTTAACAATGAAATCACGCTCCTTTTGCACGTCTCCATCGAACTTTTCGTTGGCTAAATCATCATGCTGGATTGCAACGACTACTGTTTCCAATCTAATCGGACTCCCATCATCATTGTACTCAATGGTAACTTGACTCTTTGAGTCAGGTCTTGCCCAGGGGAGGGTCCCATCTTTCATCGACTCGCTTAATTTGAGAGTAAGTCTCTGAGAGAGCACCGCTGGTAGTGGCATGAATGAACCAGCTAATTCGGAGAATTCTTCAGATTCGTTAGATGCATAACCGAACATTAGCCCCTGATCACCAGCACCTTGTTCGAGGTGGAGCCCCTTCCCCTCGTCTACTCCCTGAGCAATATCTCCCGATTGTTGACTGATTAGGACTTTAACATTGCAATTCTCTGAACTAGTTGCATCCATTCCAACTTCATGGCTGGTATAGCCAATTTCTGCAGCTGCTTTCCTAGCTATTGACTCATAGTCGATGGCCTCGTCAGTAGAAACTGTGACTTCTCCACCAACAATTATGTAGCTTTCTTCTGCCATTCCTTTGACCATGGTTTCTACAGCAACTCTAGCATTTCTATCAATCTTCAAGCACGCATCGAGAATTGAATCTGAAATTTTATCACACAACTTGTCGGGATGGCCCTCAGATACAGACTCAGAAGTAAACAGGTATGTCATAGGTCATTCGGCCTCCAATTTCGATTTCAACTATCCGGTCACGATTCGTATAAATCAGAGCCCATGCAGAAACTCCTGTATCTTTTTGACATCCTTTGTAGTAACTCAACAGAATGGTCGAAATTATATGTCATGATATGCTCAACATTAAGTCCAATTGGTATCCTAATCTCATTTTCAGTCACGAAAGAAAGTATTTCCTCCAGCAATCCCATGCAAATTTCTATCGATCGTTCCTTTATCCCTTCTTCATTCTGAATAAGTTTTTCCTCGGTTTCCTCTGGGATTTCCACTCCTAACCACTTGAGGAATTCCAGATTCTTCTTAGTTGAAATCGGTGCAAAACTTAGTAGGACCCTCCGTGGTTTTGTTCCCCTTTCTTCAACGGCATTGTTGTAGTGCCAGAGAAGTCTGCAAATGTCATGGCTGTCATAGAGAACTTGCGTCGTGAAGAATTTGACTCCATTTCTGGCCTTCTCCTCCATTCTTTCCGACTCAATCTTTCTGGACGGGAGGACTATCCCGCCACTGAAGATACTCCTTCCGTTTTCGGAATTAATTTCCTCTATCATTGCTGCAGCCTCTGAAACTCCGGGACCCGGGTAATCTATCTGGCTCGACTCCCCTCCAACAAGGACAATATTGTCTATCCCGAAATCTTCACTGGTCTCCATAAACCACTCTCTTTGGTCCTTGATATTTTCAAGAACTGTAACTCTGTTAACTATGACTTCAATCCCCACCGAATCTTGGATAATTCTGCCAAAGTCACGGGGGGGTGCTCTCTTCCGGTCTTCTATGGGGCGTGCTCCCCTTGACTCCTCTGCATGCACTTCGGGGATGTTGATGGCGTCAATGTGAGTCTTTGAGAGAAGGGTGCTTATCCTCTCGGCATAACTCTCAATCGTACCATCGATAATTCTCGGCGGGAGGATTTCGTAAACGACCACAGGGCGCTTTGATTTCGATATCTTGTCCCTGAGTCGCATTATCCACCGCAATAGGTGTTGCATTTCATCCTTGTCAGGCCAACACTTTGGATGCCAGTGTAAACATAGAGTAAAGTATACCTAGTTTTGCGCATTGTCATGGTAACCACTATGGATGCTTCAGGTAAGGGTGAGCAGTACATTGTTTCGGATATAGGTTTGTCCGACTTCGGCAGAAAAGAAATTGGGATTGCAGAGCACGAGATGCCAGGATTGATGTCAATTCGTGAGAAGTATTCTTCTGAAAGGCCCCTCGAAGGAGTTAGAATTACAGGTTCTCTCCACATGACAATTCAAACGGCAGTGTTGATCGAGACTCTGGTTGATCTCGGGGCATCAGTTCGTTGGGCAAGTTGCAATATTTTCTCTACCCAGGATCATGCAGCTGCAGCAATAGCAGAATCCGGGGTTCCAGTATTTGCTTGGAAAGGAATGACTCTAGAAGAGTACTGGGACTGTACCTTCCGAGCCCTGAGTCACCCAAATGGACTAGGTCCGCAGTTGATTGTAGACGATGGGGGCGACGCCACTCTTCTGATCCACAAGGGATTCGAATTGGAGAATGGCAGTGAATGGGCCGACTCTCCTTCTTCCAATCACGAAGAGCAATGCATCAAGGATTTACTAAAGAAAATCCATTCTAGCAATCCAAATTTCTGGACCGGGGTCGTAGAAGGGTGCTCGGGAGTGTCCGAGGAGACAACTACTGGTGTTCACCGCCTCAAGCAGATGGTGAAAGAAGGGACCCTGCTCTTCCCTGCGATTAATGTTAATGACTCTGTCACCAAATCAAAGTTCGACAACCTATACGGGTGCCGCGAATCACTCGTGGATGGAATAAAGAGGGCGACAGATGTGATGATTGCAGGAAAGACAGCAGTAGTGTGTGGTTATGGGGATGTCGGCAAGGGCTCTGCCCAGGCCTTGAAATCACAGGGCGCCAAGGTAGTTGTTACAGAGGTTGACCCAATCTGCGCACTTCAGGCAGCAATGGAAGGATTCTCCGTGGACACGGTGGAAAACACACTGGGAACCGCCGACATATATGTTACAGCTACGGGAAACAAGGACGTGATTACTATGGACCATATGGCCAAGATGAAGGATCAGGCGATTGTTTGTAACATCGGCCATTTCGATAACGAGATTCAGGTAGATCTGCTTGAGTCTAGCGACGCCATCCACACCAATATCAAACCCCAGGTTGATAGATACACCTTCTCCTCTGGAAACAGTATCTACTTGCTGGCCTCTGGGCGTCTCGTAAACCTTGGCTGTGCAACCGGGCACCCCAGTTTCGTCATGTCGAATAGTTTCGCGAATCAGACCTTGGCACAGATTGACTTGTGGGGCAACAGGGACAACTATGAGAACAAGGTCTTCACTCTCCCCAAGCACCTTGATGAAGAGGTTGCACGACTGCATCTTTCCAAGATCGGTGCAAAACTAACTCAGATGACCAAGGACCAAGCCGATTACATCAATGTCCCAGTTGAAGGACCATACAAGAATGAAGAGTATCGGTACTAGTCCTCTCCCCTCAGTCTAAGATTGTCGGTTAGAACCGCCTTTAGCAAGTCATAGTCCAAACCCCTTCTTTCAAGATCGGCCACCAAGGCGAGAGTGTCCTTCGGCAGACAATCCCCTCCGAAGCCCTTCGCCCCACCTTCGATTAGATCCAAGTGGGAAGGCCCGATTCGCTGCTCCTGTTCCGTGGTAATTATTTCCTTGACTGCTCCCCACTCTTCTCCTAAACTCTGGGCATATTCTTGGAATTGGTTGCCGAAGATGACTTTCATTGAGAAGAACGAGTTTTTGGCATACTTGACTAGCTCTGCCTGTGTCGGTGACACGTGAAAGAATGACTCCCCCGAAAATACGCCCGCTTCTTGGTGATTGCTGAGAACCATCTCTGCTAAGTCCTCGTGATGAGTCCCAACTACTAGGATGTCCTGCCTCTTGAAATCATCAACCGATGTTGCCGACCTGAGGAATTCTGGAGAGCATGCGATTTTCAGATCAGGATACGAATCATGCAGTCTTTGCGTCGTCCCCGGTATGACCGTGCTCTTGATAATGGCACTGAATCCAGATGGCAACTCATCCAGTACGTCTTCAACAACCCCCGTATCGCAAGCACCAGAGCCATCTATGCTCGGAGTCGGGACTGCAATGTATGCTACTTCGGCATTATCAGTGACATCCGAGATCGCAGTCCCCATGTCCTTGTCATGAATGAAAATCTCGTGAGCGGACTCGAATCCGTCTCTTATTGCCCTACCAACGGTACCGAGGCCGATAATCCCTATGCGCATGCCAATTCTGGCCTTGCGCGATCATTGTGGGATATGGTTTTGTCGAGAAGGCAATCATTGCGCGATCATTTGATTCAGAATCTTGAGCAGGCCCCTCAGGGTAACTTCGCTAATTCCGGAAACCTTGCAGACTTCACTCTGGGTCCTGGGCGATGAACTGTTCTGTGAAGCATAATAGAGGACTACCCCTGCTATTCCAGATGGCTTCTTGCCCTGCCACGAGAGGTCATCCTTCACTTGGCTCCAGACTTCCCTAGCCCCACCTAGGACCGCTGGGGGCAGACCCAAGTCAGAGTGGAACTTCTCGAAGTACTCCTCGGGGCCGGTGATGTGGTGGGTCCCGAGGTTCCTCGCGACCAGCCTAATTGTCCTCTTGAGCTCCTTTACTTCTACATCCGAGACCATGTCGAAAGACTCCCCTATATCCTCGATCTTCCTTGGAATCTTTGCTTCTCGAGCAGCAATGTAGACGCATGCAGCAGTAACTCCCCTGATGCTTCTTCCTGTGACCAAACCTCTTTCCACCGAATGCCTGTATAGGGAGGCAGCCTCTTGTTCGATCTGAGGGGGTAGGTCTCCACGATCCCTGATGAATTGCATTGCGACGGAAAGATTCCTACTCCTACTGTCCCTTGTCTTGCTCCGTTGGTCGATCCTCTGCCTTCTTCTCCAGTCCCTCAGAGCCTTCCCAGAGAGTCCATGCTTCCTGGCTCCTCCTGAAGTCAGGTCAGATCTACGAATCTCAGTTGATAGGCCCTTGTCTGAGAGTGTTAGGGTAGATGGGGCTCCCACACGGCTCCTGTCATCTCCATTCGAGTGATTGACCCACTCTGCACCTGGGTCAATCATGTTCTCAGATGCAACATAGCCACAATCGGAACAAATGGTCTCGCCTCTGATGTTGTCGGCATCCCATGAAGTTCCCCCGCAAACCTCGCATGAACCTGTCATGCTCTCTGTGCTTCTCGACCTCGATGGCCTTGAACTCGTTGAGATTCCTCTCCTTTGCCTACTCTTTGTGCTCTTATCGCTCGCTTCTGATTTTCTCGCAGTACTCCGTTTCATCATATTAACCTCCAGTTGTATAGTCGTAATCGATATATTTAAACTCTTGTAATATTTGATTTGTCAATTGTCTTCTCGTTGTCCGAGTTGTTTTTCCACCGTCTGGCTCCCGCAAGTTGCATGAGCCAATCTCTCGAAAGGACCGCGTTGTACCAATCGCATATCTCAGCCGGAGCGAAGATGGTTGATTTCCATGGTTTTGAATTGCCGATCTGGTACTCTTCGATCCAGGAAGAGCACTTGGCGACTCGGAAATCAGCAGGCCTCTTCGACGTGTCTCACATGGGTCTCTTTCGTTTCCAGGGGGAAGGTGTTCGAACATGGTTGAGTTCTGTATCTACTCAGGAGTATATGAAGTTCCAGCCAGGGCGTTGCGGGTATACTCACTTCCTAGATCACGAGGGGAATATTATCGACGACATGATATTTGCAATTTCTGAAGAAGAAGAGGTGCTAGGGGTTCCAAACTCGACTATGGTCAAGACAGTAATGGAATGGCTATCCAGTAGTCTCCCATCAGACGGCTCTATCGTAATCGATGATTTAACCGATCAGACTAGCATTATCGCACTGCAGGGCCCCAATTCGGGGAAGATTCTGGCAGACGTTCTCGGAAAGGAAAACGCCGTGCAGAGATTCCGTTGCCAGGAAATAATGAGTAATGATTTGGATATTTCTGGATGGATCCAGGGTACGGGCTATACAGGGGAGAAAGGGGTCGAGATTTTCCTTTCGAATGAAGATGCACCCTCT
>Ga0208407_1000362_pt1 | contig 21411 bp, 13 predicted proteins | sample ETNtaG_9_FD_185775 | JGI IMG/M metagenome (GOLD analysis project Ga0208407, IMG submission 185775) | Marine microbial and viral communities from oxygen minimum zone, Eastern Pacific Ocean - ETNP201406SV69 (SPAdes) (version 2) | ecosystem: Environmental > Aquatic > Marine > Oceanic ...
ACTTTGAACAATTAAATAATCTTAAAGGATTCATGCCCAGTCATGAGGGCTTAGCATTAACAAAATGGGCAGAGGAATTTTCTCATTATGGGCCTGCGCTAGAAATTGGTACCTTTGGTGCCAAGTCTGCTTTATACATTGCAGCTGGGAGTTCAATCCTTAATCAGCTTGTTTATACAATAGACCATCATTCTGGTTCAGAGGAACACCAACTAGGTGAAGAGTATTTTGATCCAGAAATTTATGACGAAAAATTAGGTCGAGTTAATACGGTACCTTTAATGCAATCGAACCTTCAGCAATTTGATGAAAGTAAATGGATAGTCCCAATTCTTGCAAACGCAAATTCTGTTGCCCCTTCATGGGGCATAGAATTAGGGCTCTTGTTTATTGATGGTAGTCATACTGAAATATCGGCAATGAATGATTATGACAATTGGAGCTCTAAACTCCACTCCAAAGGAGCATTGGTAATTCATGATATTTATGAAAAACCAGAAGATGGTGGTCAAGCGCCATATCTTATCTATCAAAAAGCTTTGGAAGAAGGTTTTCAACTTTACGAGCGAGTTGATACGATTGTATGTCTAACTAAGACTTAAATTGTTGTTTGGTAAATAGATTGGCTCCAGGGGTGAGTTGATAGTTTGCATCGGCAGCGAGGATGCATGCCGCTGAAGTCCATGAAGGTGTTTCTTCGGGCCAGTAAATATTTTCATGAAATTGCCAACCCATATAAGGTATTCCCTCTCTATCAACTATGGCAATAGCATTATGAAGTAATTCTAATGCAATTTTGTCTTCTCCAATTTTTTTAAATGCAATCGAGCATTCGCTAGTCTCTGCAACAGTTATCCAGGGCTCATCTGAGACACATTTAATTCCGAGGCCTTTGATCCAAAAAGAATCTTCGATGTTAGTTATCAAAGAGGCGATTCTTTGTTTGGAGTTAACTCCCCCCAGAATCGGATAATACCAATCCATTGAAAACCTACTTCGGTCTTTTTTTAAATCAAAAATTTTAGATGGGTGTTCAAGCGCAGTTATTAATTTTGAATGTGCAGCTCTCCATTCTGATTCAAGACTCTGCCACTCCAAAATTTGGCAAATAGCTATAGCACACTCAAGACTTTTTGCGATGGAGCTACATCCAGTCAAAAGATAATCTTCATCAATTTTTTTAGACTCATCTATATTCCATGCAATGGCTCCATTGTTATGTTGAAGAGAGAGAGAAAATAAAATACCTTTTTTGACTGGCTCCCAAAATGTTTGAAGAAAATTAATATCATTATTAAGCAAATAGAAATGCCATACAGCCACAGCAATGTATGAGGCGTAATTGGTCTGTTTGTTGGTCTCTAATGGCTCTTCATCTTGATAAAGGTTATACCAACTGCCATCTTCATTTTGATTAGCAGCCATCCAATGAAGGCCTTTGAGAGCTTGATCATAATAACCTAAAGTAGTCAGGCCCATGACGGCCTCAAGATGATCCCAGGGATCATGTGAGCCATCTTGATTAGAGGGGATGGCTCCAGAAAGAAATTGAGTCTGGTCTAAAAACTTGCCTAGATTACTTAGTCCATTGAGAGAACTGGGATCAATGTAAGATATATTCGGAAACTTTTTCATTTCTTTTCAAAATAGAATGCAATGCTTTTTCCAAAAATAGGATTAAGAATTTTTTCAAAATTATTCAGCCATGCTGGGCTTTGAAGAATTTGATATTCAAGAAATTTTTTATAAATCTTCACAAAGTAATTTGAATCTTGATTTTTCCAAAAAAGACATCGAAGCCACCAATAGGCACTATGCAGACCATGAAATCTTTCAGCATGATCATACTTAAATCCATGATCTTCTATCTCATTAATCACTTGACGTTTTTTAAAGATTCTTACATGGCCGCCAGGCATATTTTGATAGCCAGATGAGAGAGACCAGCAAATTTTTTCAGGCCAATACGAGGGAACACTGGGTAAAAATTTGCCTTCAGGTTTTAAAACTCTGTAAATTTCATCAACTGCAGCATGGTAATCCTCAAGATGCTCTAGCACCTCTGAACAAATGACAAGATCAAAAGTATTATCATCGAATGGCAATCTGTATACAGAGCCTTGCAGAAAAACCGTAGAACCAGAATTAAGTTCTTTAAAAAACTCCAAACCTTCCTTACATTTAATTAACGAAGGAATATCCAGGTCCAGTCCGATACAATGGACTTCTGAATATTCATGCAAAGATCCAAATATATGACGCCCCTCTCCACACCCTACATCTAAAACTTTTGAGCGAGGCTTAAGAGCTATCTTATGAAGGCTAAAAGTTAACATTGGAATTCATCTATCGTTTTATAAATTAAATTTTCGTATAACTTTGCAATTTTTTTCCAATTAAAGTTCTCTATTATATGCATTCTGCCAGCATCTGCTCTCAATTGGCTTTTTGTAGGGTTGGTAAAAATGTTTCTAATAGCTAGCTCTATTGCATCTGTGCTTTCTGCTGGAATCAGCTCAGCAAAAGACTGGGTTATTTCTGGAATAGATGCAACATTGGTTGCTATAAGGGGTATTGCACAAGACATAGCTTCCCCAATAGGAAACCCAAAACCTTCATATAGAGAGCTCACTATAGCAATATTGCTTTTAGCATATTCAACAACTATCTCATATCTAGTAAGGTTTGATCTGTATAAAATATTTTGATCGATCTGCAATCTTTTGATTAATCTCTCCGTATGACCACCGGGTCTTGGTGCGCCAATAATCACTAATTTCAACCCTGGATAATCTTCTTTTAATCTGGCAACAGCAAGTAAAGTAAAATCTAAGCCTTTAAGCGGAACATCTGCGCTGGCTGTTGTAATAATTTGTTCTGGAACTCTTTTAATGTCTTGCATGGGAGTAAAACCTTCATGATCTATGCCATTGGGTATTACTGAAATATTCCTCTCAAGCACACCAAAATCCTTTGTAATATCTTTTTTTGAATTATGTGATGGGGTAGAAATAACCTTTAATTTGAGGGATACCTTTTTCTGCATTTTTAAGAAAGAAAACCATCTCCATTTAGATATTTTTTGGATCATACCTTTAGAAAATTTAATATCGTAACGATAATCTTTTGTAATAGGGTGATGAATAATCTCAATTAAGGGTATATTTTTTTGAACCTCTATCATTCCATAACTAAGAGATTGATTATCAATAACAACATCATATGAAGATTCATTGAGAAGATTTTGTGCCCTATTACCAAACGTCTTCAATTCTGGAAACCCTCCAAACAGTGCTGAAATAAATTCATACCAATCATCTGCAGACTTATTCTTTTTTTCTGAAAAAATTTTTAGCCTGTCTTGAAAATTAAAAGTACTAAATAAATTTAAGCCTGGAGATTTAATTAACTTAATGCTATTTTTAAGATTTGGATATGGCGGCCCTGAAATAACGTCTACATTATGACCTAAATCATGCAAAGCCTTAGATAACTCAAATACAAATATACCTTGGCCGCCTCCAAAAGGTGCACTTCGATAGCTACAAATAGCAATGTTTAATCTTTGATTCAATTTTTGTGAGGACTAAATTGACGTTAGCCAGTGTGAATAACTTTTATCGCAACCATAAACTATGTCGGAATAATTGGTTTGAAGTTGTTCAGTGATAGGCCCAATTGAACCGCTGCCTATTTCTGATCCATCAACAGTTGTTATGGGGGTGATCTCAACAGCTGTTCCTGAATAAAAAGCCTCGTCTGAGGATATCAAATCATCGAAAGTTAAATTCTTCTCTTCTACAGTTAATTGAAGATTTTTAGCAATAGTGATGACACTTTGTCTAGTAATTCCATTCAAACAATAATCTGTTGTGGGTGTCATTAACTTTGAGTTCTTAACTATAAACAAGTTTTCACCGCTACCCTCTGAGATAAAACCATTTTTATCCAGCAATATTGCCTCTTCCGCACCTCTAGAAATTGCGTCATTAACTGCCATGATTGAATTAACATAAGTACCAATAATTTTATTGTTTGAATATAAGGGATTGTCATATTGCTGAAATGGAGATTTAACAACTGAGATGCCATTCCGCTTTGCATCTGGATCCATGTATGATGGCCATTCCCAACATGCAATAGCAACATTTACCGAAAGCGAATCTTGAGATCTTAGGCCCATTGATTCACTTCCCAAGAAGACAATCGGACGAATATAGCCCTCCTGAAGATTATTTTTAACCATTGCTGCTCTTTGGGCCTGGCATAATTCATCAATTGAATATGGAATTGTAATATTAATTTTTGATGCTGCATCAAATAATCTTTTGGTATGATCATCTAGCCTGAAGATCGCGCCACCATCTGAAGTTTCATAGGCACGAACACCCTCAAAAACCCCCATACCATAATGAAGTGTATTCGATAAAAGGTGAATATTTGTTTCATTGAATGGCTGAAAACTTCCATTAAGCCAGATAAATTTTGAGTCGGTATTAAGAAACATGTTGTGTATGGTTTTAAGTCTCAGTTATTATGACAAAACAACTCAGATAATGAAATTAAAATTCCTATGATTGATGAATCCATATTCAGAGAATATGACATTAGAGGAATTGTTCCCTCTCAACTAAATGAAACTTCCATTAGTCTCATCTCCTATGCAATTGCTAAAAAATGCAACGATGAAAATATTAATGAGCTAGCTCTTGGGAGAGATGGAAGGCTATCTGGAAAAAAGATATTAAATCTTCTTTCAAAAGAACTACAATCTCTTGGAATCAATGTTGTGAATGTTGGGATAGTTACCAGCCCCCTGCTTTATTTCGCGGCTAAACAATTGCCTTCAAAGTCTGGAATCATGATTACTGGAAGCCATAATCCAAAAAACTATAATGGTTTTAAAATAGTAATTAATGATTCTCCCATTTCAGGTATTGAAATCTTAAATTTGCTCTCCAATAAACCAATCAACAAAATAAATACTGGCAAAGAAATCTTTAAGAAAAATTTAATGGATGAGTACATCCAAGAAGTATTATCACAAAGATTGGAAAAGCCAAAAAAACTTAAAGTTGTTATAGATTGTGGTAATGGTTCGGCTGGTGAAATTGCACCTAAACTAATGCGTTCATTAGGTTATGAAGTGATTGAGCTTTATTGTGAGATTGATGGCAACTTTCCGAATCATCACCCCGATCCTGGAAAAATGGAAAACCTTCAAGATTTAATTAAGGCAGTAACAGAGAATTCTGCTGATGCAGGGATAGCGTTTGATGGAGATGGAGATAGACTGGGCGTTGTGACTGAAGAAGGGCATATTATTTTTCCTGATCAGCTCATGATGATCTTTGCGAAAGATGTCTTAAAAAATTATCCTGGCAAAGAAATAGTTTTTGATGTGAAGTGCACAAATTTGCTTAGTGAAATTATTAATGAAGCTGGTGGCATTCCATTAATGTCTCCTACTGGTCATTTTCATATAAAAAATGCTCTTAAAAAAACTAATGCGCCACTGGCCGGTGAAATGAGTGGTCACATTTTTTTTAACGATCAATGGTATGGTTTCGATGATGGTCACTACTCTGCTTTTAGGTTATTAGAAATTATGAAAAAATCAGATATGCCACTCTCTTCTATGTTGAATCAACTGCCCAAAGCTCACTCCACTCCTGAATTAAATTTAAATGTTAAAGAAGAAGAAAAATTTAGAGTAGTTGAAGATTTCGTTAATAAAGCTAAATTTGAAGGGGGCTCAAAAGTTACCATTGATGGTCTTAGAGTAGATTTTGAGGATGGATGGGGTTTAATAAGAGCGTCTAATACTACCCCAAAACTTGTTCTAAGGTTTGAGGCTAAAACCCCCTCAAGACTAAAGGAGATAAAAAATATGTTTCTTAATCAATTAAAATTAATTGATGAAACAATTCACATTGATATAAGCTAAAGTTATGTCAAAAGATAGAAAACAAATTATTCTTCAGAGCCTGGCAAAACTCTTAGAAGAAAGAGATGCCACTAAAGTAACTACAGCAGTACTTGCTTCAGAGAGCGGCATTACTGAGGCAGCTTTATATAGACATTTTCCAAGCAAAAGATCAATTTTTTTAGAATTATTTACATTTTGTGATCAAACAATTTTTCATAAAGTTGGAGAAATCAAGAAAGATTCTGAGATAGACCCAGAAGAAAAAGTAAGATTGATATTCTTTTTTTACTCAATTTTTTTAGAAAAAAATAAAGGTTTTGCTCGAATATTATCTCGTGAAGCATTGGGCCCGAGTGAGCAAAATGTAATAGAGTCTGTAAATCAATTCTATGAAAGATTGGAGCTCTCAATAAAACAATTATTATCCTCAAAAAAAGATTCTTTAAAGCTAACTGCAGGTCAAAGTGCTCATCTCATTACTTCAATCATGGAAGGTATGATCTCAAGATTTATTAGAAATAAATTTAAAGAAACGCCTAGCAGTTATATTGAAAATTATTGGGCTCTTATTTCAAGTAGCATTTTTAAGAGCTAGATGTCTTCATCTAAAAAAAGTTCAAAATAGGAATTCTTGCTATTTTCATCAACTGGTCTGCCTGTTTCACGATCAACCCGCACATAAGACAGGCCCCTTGGAATCTTCCAATCCTCTTCAGGCAGATTTATAAGAGCAGTCTTCATAAAATCAACCCAAGCAGGCAAAGCAATGCTTGATCCAAATTCATTATCTCCCAGTGAAGAGAAATCATCTGTCCCAACCCAAACTGTTGTGACCAAATTGTTATGAAAACCTGAGAACCAAGTGCTAATTGCATCATTTGTTGTGCCAGTTTTTCCAGCAATGTCGCTTCGATCTAAAACTTGGGTCTTTCTTCTATTGCTACCCCTTGAAAGAGACTCTCTCAATATATCTTTTGTAATAAAAGTTACTCTGGGATCAATTGGTTCTATAGATTCCTTTTGAATCGGTGGTAATAAATAAAAAGGTTTAATCTCCTCTGTTAACTCTGTTTGAAACCATGGAAAAGCATCAATATTTCTTTTCTTATTTTTTATTTGAGGGTTTTCAAAGATAGTTTTTCCATTTCTATCGACTATCCTTTCTATAAAAAATAAGTCTTTAGGGTTCTTGGGATTAGTCAAGATACTATATGCTCTTACCATCTCAGCTGGAGAAAAGCTTGATGATCCAAGAGCCAACGACAAATCCGGGGCCAATCTAGATGCGGGGAAGCCAAACCTTGATAAAAAATTTTGAGTAAGCGTAATTCCCATTTCTCTTAGCAACTTAATCGAAACTAAGTTCACTGATTGAACTAAGGCTTCTCTAAGTCTGATAGGCCCATAAAATTTACCTGTATAATTTTCAGGCCTCCAACTGCTCTCAAGGTTAGAGTCCTCAAAAATAATCGGTGCGTCATTTATTTTATCTGATGCCTTGTAACCATTTGCAAAAGCAGAAGCATAAATAAATGGCTTAAAACTAGACCCTGCTTGGGGATATGATTGTTTGACCCTATCAAAATTACTTTTTGAGAAATTTAATCCGCCGATATAAGTCTTAATTGCTCCAGTTGATGGCTCAGTTGAAATGAATGCCACCTCAGCGTCCGGCACTTGATCAAGATAATAATTTCCATTTATCTCAGATAGATACACCAAATCCCCCAAACGTAGAATATCGTAAAAGTTTTGAGGACGTGGTCCTAATTTATTAATATTAATTCTTGGTCTAGCCCACTTATATGAATCATCCCAAAATAAACTCTCTAATTGAAAGAAATTATTAAGGTATATAATTCTTTCAGGTTTTACATCGATGACTATTCCGCCTGAATGCTTATCTAAATTTACAAGCTCTTCAAAAAAATCTCTAATTACTGATATGTATAGTTGTCTCATGCCTAGCCCATCTGAAGTCTTGGATTCTTGATATAAAATATCTAAATTTCCATCTTGCAACTCTGTAAATACTGAGTCAGGAATTTTTGATAAAAGATTTATAGGCTCCCTCCAGCCATGGCGTTTATCATAGGCATATAAATTTTTTGTAACGCTCTCAAGGGCAGCCGTTTGAAGTGAAGAATCTATTGTGGTGATAACTGAAAGCCCTTCTTTATAAACAGATAAGCCATATCTCTCGATCATTGCTTGTCTTGTGATTTCAGCAATATATCTTCCATCCAATGAAAAGCTTGAATCCAGTTGCGTTAAGTTGATTGGCTCAGACTTCGCCAGTAAAAACTGCGCCCTCCCAATATATCCAAGGTTATACATTCTCCCTAAAATCCAGTTACGCCTAATAATTGATCTATCAGGAGAACGAATAGGGTTTATTCTTGAAGGAAGCTGAGCTGAAGATGCAATTAATGCAGATTCAGCAAGAGTCAACTCATTGATAGATTTAGAAAAATATTTATTTGCTGCAGCTTCCACGCCATATGATCGATTGCCTAAAAAAATAGTATTTAGGTATAAAGAAAATATCTCCTCTTTACTTGCAGAACTTTCAAGCTCAAAGGCTAGATAAATTTCTTTTATCTTTCGAATAATCTTTTGCTCACGCGATAATAGGTATCCCCTAACAACCTGCATTGTAATAGTTCCACCCCCACTAACAATTTCCCCCGATTGAATCATTTGGTAGAAAGCTCTAATTAAGGATGGAATCCTAATGCCGCTATGCTCAAAAAATTTATCATCTTCAGCTGCTAGAAAAGCATTTTTAAGATTTTGAGGGATTTCCTTGTATTCAATAGTCCTTCTTTTTTGATCGCCAAACTCTCCAATTAAAACTCCATCAGAAGTTAAAACTTTTAGGGGTATTTGTAATGTATCTTCATCAACTAAATTGATTTCAGGAAGGCTGGGCTTAACAAGGAAGTATCCCGCTCCAATAGTAAATATTGATGCAAGGGTACCCGCTAGTGCTGCAAGTAATGCCCAATTTATTAATCTAACAAACATACAAATTAAATAATTATGTTTTCAATGTTAACTCTAAAATATTTTGATACATGAATTAGAATTATTTTACTCCTATAAATGATAGAATCAGCAATCTAAAAAAACGAAGTATGAATATTTTTATAGTTGGGCCAATGGGCTCTGGAAAAACCACTGTCGGAAAGATTGTGGCAGGGGAACTATTTCTTGATTTTCATGATACTGATGTAAAGATTGAGGAAAGCACAGGGGTCACAATAGATTGGATTTTTGATATTGAAGGTGAGGCAGGTTTCAGGAAGAGAGAGACTGCCACATTAAAAGATATGGTTGCATTAAATTCAATTGTACTTGCTACAGGCGGCGGCATTGTGATTGAGGAAGAAAATAGAGAGCTGTTAGCCTCAAGAGGCACTGTTTTCTACCTTCATACCCCATTAAATATTCAAGCTGAAAGAACAGCTAGAGATAAAGATAGGCCATTATTAAAAGATAAAGACCATGAAAAAGTCCTAGCAGATCTTCAAAAATCAAGACAATCTCTATACGAGGAAGTGTCTGATCATATAATTGATACTGAGAATAAAAGCGGCTCTGAGGTTGCAAACGAACTAGTGAAACTAGTTAAAAATTATGGCTAAAGAGCTATTTGCAGGTCAGAAAAATAATAAATACAAAATTGTAATTAGCAAAGAGGCTATTTCTAAAAAAAACCTTTCTCCTCTCCTTAAGCAACATAAAAAAACTCTTATTATTACAGATGACGGAGTTCCACAAAAGATAGTCAAAAAAGTTACTGGGGTTTGCACACCATCAACCAAGGTTTTTAAATTTATTCTCCAGCATGGCGAAAATGCTAAATCAGTTCAAAACTTTCAAAAAATACTAAATTATTTAGCAGATAATAATTTTGACAGAACAGATTTAATAGTCGCTGTCGGTGGCGGAGTGGTTGGAGATATCTCAGGTTATGTTGCTAGCTCATACTTAAGAGGTATTAAATTTATACAAATTCCCACAACACTTCTCGCGCAAGTAGATTCTTCTATAGGGGGCAAGACTGCCATTAATATTTCAGCAGGCAAAAATCTTGTTGGGGCATTTTACAATCCGATAGGCGTCATCATAGATACCACGGTACTTAAAACACTGCCAAGCAGAGAATTTAAAGCTGGATTAGCTGAAGTAATAAAATATGCCTTAATTCAAAATAAATCTCTTTTTTCATTACTTAAAAATCATTCTCAGCAAATCTTGTCAATGGAGAATAAGGTTATTGAGGAGATAATTTTTGCATCGATTCAAACCAAGGCCAAGATTGTGACTAAGGATGAGAGGGAAAATGGCATTCGTGCAATTTTAAATTTTGGTCATACTTTTGGACATGCCATTGAAGCGCATGGCAAATATAATAAAATTCTTCACGGAGAGGCTATTGCTAAAGGGATGATGATTGCTTCTAAAATTTCATATTTAGAAAATCTTATTTCTAAAAAGGAATATAGGAAAGTCATAAACTTATTAGAGATGTTTGAATTTGATTTATCTCTTAGCCAATACAAATATGGACAATTAAAACCATTTATATTTAGAGATAAAAAAATTAAAGCCGGTAGATTGAATCTAGTTCTGCTGGATCAAGTTTCAAATGCAGTAGTTACAAATTCATTTAATATAAGGAATCTTCAAAAAGGCCTTAAAGATTAAATTAAGCAGCATTCGCTGTAGTTGCTTTCAATAGATCTTGAATATTTAAAGCCGCTGGTGATACAAGCCAGAATGATGGCTCATATCTATCAAATTCATCCAATATTAATTTTGCTCTTTCGCTTTTAGTTTCTTTGATATGACGAGCAAGGATTTGTTTTAAAAATTTTCTGTGAGATTCCATTTCTTCGCTAACGATCCTATCTAAATTAATAAGACTTCGATTGCATTGATCAAAAAATCTCCTATTGGTATCAAGAACATACGCAAAACCACCTGTCATTCCTGCTCCAAAATTTGAACCTACATTTCCCAATACAGTCACGTGTCCGCCTGTCATATATTCACAACAGTGATCTCCTGCTCCTTCAATCACAGCAGATGCGCCGGAATTTCGTACAGCAAACCTTTCGCCGACACATCCTCCCACATAAAGCGCGCCGCCAGTTGCGCCATATAATGCAGTGTTACCAACTAAAACTGTTGGGGAGTCTTGTGAGGCATATTCTGCGGAACTAGAAATTACAATCTTGCCCCCATTCATGCCTTTGCCTACATAATCATTTGCGTCGCCATCTAATTTTAGATTTAAGCCTGCTGCATTCCATACACCAAAACTTTGTCCAGCAGATCCCCTGAAGTTAAGAGTTTGTTTTTGCTTCAAACCCTTTTCACCATACAAAGATGCAATCAAACCAGAAGCTTGAGCTCCAACAGATCTATCTCGATTAGAGATATCATAATAAAAATCTGTTGAATGACCTTTAGGAATTGTGGATTTTAAATCTTGAAGAATCTTTAAATTTAGATTTCCTTTATCCCATGGATCATTTGATACAGTATTGCAGTAATGAGGAGATGTTGATTTTTGATCAGAATATAGAATTGGAGATAAATCAATATTTTCTGTAGAAGGATTGTCTTGAGTGATATCTTTTAAATACTGAGTTTGACCAATTATGGACTCAAGGTTTGGAACGCCCAATCTAGCTAAAATTTCTTGCACCTCATTCGCAATAAATGTGAAGTAATTAATAACTCGCCCTTTCTCACCAATATAGTGATGATCGATAATATCTCTTCTTTGAGTTGCTACACCTGTAGCGCAATTATTGAGATGGCAAATTCTTAAATATTTACAACCCATTGCAATCATTGGCCCTGTTCCAAAACCAAATGATTCAGCGCCAAGAACTGCTGCTTTGACTACGTCTAAACCGGTTTTTAAACCGCCATCTGCTTGCAGTCTAACTTTATGTCGTAAATTACTAGCCCTAAGAGCTTGATGGGCTTCAGATAAACCGAGCTCCCATGGAGAGCCTGCATAACGAATAGAAGATAAAGGACTTGCACCCGTTCCACCATCATGACCCGAAATGGTTATCAAATCTGCATATGCCTTAGCAACACCAGCAGCAATTGTTCCAACCCCTGGCTCAGACACTAATTTGACTGAAACCAATGCTTTTGAATTTACTTGCTTGAGATCAAAAATCAGTTGCGCCAAATCCTCAATCGAATAAATATCATGATGCGGTGGAGGTGAAATCAAGGTAATGCCAGGAGTTGAGTATCTAAGCTTTGCAATTAACGGATTGACTTTACTTCCAGGAAGCTGACCACCTTCTCCTGGTTTTGCACCCTGAGCTATTTTAATTTGTAAAACCTCTGCATTTACCAAGTACTCAGGCGTGACACCAAAACGACCAGATGCAACTTGTTTTATTTTTGACATCTTGGAAGTACCGTATCTTTCTTTGGCTTCTCCACCCTCTCCAGAATTTGATCTTGCTCCCATGCTATTCATTGCTTCGGCTAATGTTTCATGAGCATCTGGAGATAATGCACCCAGGCTCATGCCAGCAGAATCAAATTTTTTTAATAGCTCTTTTGTATGACAAAGTGCAACCTTGTTTGGTTTTATTGGAAATTTAAGCTCCATCAGATCTCTGAGCATTGCGGGATCTCTGTGATTAACAAGATCTGCATAATCTTTATAAGTTTTGTTAGATCCCGTGCTAACTGCTTCTTGAAGTTTTTTTACAACCTCGGGATTATAGGCGTGGTATTCACCACCATGGACAAATTTTAATAATCCACCAAGGCCTATTTCACTTACATTTGAGTTTGCATATTTATTTAAAGATCGCATTTCAGCATCTAAATCTTTAAAAGTCTTGCCCCCTACTCTGCTAACAGTATTTGTAAAAGATAAATCTACAATATCTGAGCTTAAGCCAACGATCTCATGTAATTGAGATCCCCTATAGCTTGAGATTGTTGAGATGCCAATTTTAGAAATAATTTTTAACAGCCCTTTATTAATACCTTTACGATACTTAGCGCAGTTAGCTGTTGGACTGCCCTTGAGTTCTTTACGATGAGTTAGATCTAGGATTGTTTGGAATGCCAGCCAAGGAAAAACAGCGGTTGCTCCAAAACTAATCAAGCATGCAATCTGATGAGTGTCTCTTGCTGTAGCAGAGCTAACTATCAAGTTAGCATCTGACCTAAGGCCTAATCTAACTAACTCTTGATGTATGCAGCCAACCGCAAGCAAAGCATTAATTGAGAGTTTATTGCTGTCAGGCAATTTCTCATTTAAGTGAATAATAATCTCTCCCTTTCGAACTGATGTAACCACTCTTTTGGTTAGCGTGTTTAAAGCATCCTTGAGGTTTGATTTAGGGGAATACTCCAAATCAAAATTTTTGGAGGAAAAATAAGGGTTCTTTAATAGTGCTGAAAGCTTTTTATGCGAAAGGACGGGAGACGTACTTACAATTCTTTTTGCATGATTTTTTGATTCTTCAAAAATATTCAACTCAGGGCCAAAACATGCCTCTAAAGACATAACGCTTGATTCTCTAAGGGAATCAATTGGTGGGTTAGTTACTTGAGCAAATTGTTGCCTAAAATAATCATATATAGATCTTGGCATTGAACTTAACATTGCCAAGGCAGTGTCATCGCCCATTGAACCAGTACCCTCAAGACCATCGAGTGCAAGCGGTTTTATTACAGAAACTCTCTCTTCATTAAATAAAGAAAAGAGTTTTGAAGATCTAATAAATTCAGAGTGAGGAATTTTTTTTATGCCTGGTCCCTCAAATGCATCTAAAGTTGATTCAAGATAAATAGCAGATTTTTTTAGCCATTCTCGATAAGGTTTGTTTTGTTTAAGCTGTTCATCAATCATCTTTTGATCAAGAATTTCACCAGACCCTGTATTGACTGCAAAGATTCCACCAGGACCTATACGCCCCTTTTGAAGAATCTCTTCATCTGCAACTGGGTAAATCCCAGTTTCAGAGGCTACTGTAATCATCCCATTGGTAAGAACTTGGTATCTCGCAGGCCTTAAGCCGTTTCTGTCCAAAACACAGATTGCCCATTCTCCATCTGACATGACAATCCCAGCGGGGCCATCCCAAGCCTCCATATGCATTGAATTATATTCGTGGAAAGCTCTAACTTCTGGATCCATTGTGTGAATGTTTTGCCAAGCAGGAGGCAAGACCATTCGAATAGATCTAAAAAAATTAATTCCTCCTTTCACCAGCAGCTCAATCATATTATCAAGGGCTGATGAGTCAGAGCCTGTTTCGTTAACAAGTAATTTAAATTGACTAATGCCTGGTATGAGGGGAGTTGAAAATTTCGAGGCACGAGCTTTAACCCAATTTCTATTTCCTCTAATTGCATTGATTTCACCATTATGTGCAAGAAGCCTAAAAGGTTGAGCTAAGTGCCACCGTGGTTGGGTGTTTGTAGAAAATCTTTGATGGAATAAACAAACCTTAGCTGTAAATGATTTTTTGGCTATATCTGTATAAAATTTACTAATTTCATCTGGCAGCATCAAGCCCTTATAAACAATTGTTTGGCTTGACATGCTGCAGATGTAAAACTCCTCATCATTATTATTATGCAATTCTTCAATCTTTTTTCTAGCTTGCAGAAGGCAGGATTCAAACGTTTCTTTATTAAAATCTTTTGAGATTGGCGTTATGAATATTTGATTAATTTTCGGCAAAGATTTAAGCGCTATTTCACCAAGAACAGATTTGTTGATGGGCACATCTCTAACGCACTCAAAAATTAAATTTTCAGATTCAAGAATTTTTTTTATGGTTGATAAGTCTTTATGCAGAGCGGTAGACGAAAAAATCTGAGCTACACCAAATAATTCTGGCAATTTAATCTTTAATTCTTTTTTTATTCTCTTTTGAAAAAATTTTTGATTCAAATCAAATAATAGACCGCAGCCATCTCCAGTTTTACCATCTGCCCCGATCGCTCCTCTATGCGTCATGCTTGTTAGGCCAGCAATGGAGCGTTTAACCACATCTCTATTTTGTATTCCATGTCGATTTACAATGAGCCCAAAACCGCAGTTATCCTTAGCTTGAGATTCTTGGTATAACGATATATTTGTATTGTGTTGTGGCATAAAGTTATACATATTAACATGAAAATGTCATACTATGTCATACATACCACGCAGAACTAAAACAATTCAATGAGCTCAAAAAATAAACAATATAAAATTGAAAAAGGTTTGATGCTTTTTACTCAACCGCGTTCTCCCTACTTTTATGGAAAAATTAGATTAAATAGGAAGTATGTAACTAAATCATTTGCTCCAATAACAGATTTAGAAGAAGCAAAAGTTATGCTGTTTGAATGGCGTAAAGAGCTTTTAACACCAAGCACTATACCAACTTCTACAATACCCTCTCCAGAAAATTTTAAATCAAGATCAGAATATGTTGAACATACTCCTCTTGAAAATGATTTTCAATTTCTAGAAGTCGGTCGTTATGATCCCAATAAAAAAAATATAGAGGAAAGAAAAATTAATTTTGTTGAAATTTATGGTGATTACAATCAATCAGAGGCATCCAATCAATCTCATCGATGCCTCGATTGTGGAAATCCATATTGTGAATGGAAATGCCCAGTCCATAACTATATCCCCGATTGGTTAAAGCTTGTAAATGATGGAAATATAATGGGGGCAGCTGATTTATGCCATCAAACAAACTCTCTTCCTGAAATGTGTGGGAGAGTCTGTCCTCAAGATCGTTTATGTGAGGGGGCCTGCACACTCAATGATGGATTTGGTGCTGTGAGTATTGGCAATATTGAAAAATATATTACAGATAAAGCAATAGATATGGGGTGGAAACCAGATCTAAGCAACAGAACTTGGACCAACAAAAAAGTTGCAATTATTGGGGCTGGTCCTGCAGGCATCGGATGTGCAGATATACTCATAAGAGCAGGAATCAATTGCGATGTGTTTGATAAACAACCAGAAATTGGTGGTTTACTAACATTCGGAATTCCAGAATTTAAATTAGAAAAAAGTGTCGTGCGACGGCGACGGCGAATTCTTGAAGAAATGGGTATTAAGTTTCATCTTAATAAAGAAATTGGTAAAGACATTTCTTATAAGAAACTGCATGAGAAATATGATGCAGTATTTCTTGGAATGGGGACCTACACATCGTTAGAAGGAGGCTTTAAGGGAGAAGATTTACCGCAATCACATAAAGCAATTGATTATCTTATTGGGAACACAAATTATCTTTTAAAATTCAAACAGAAAGCATCTGACTATATTAATTTTAAAGGCAAGGATGTAGTAATTTTGGGGGGCGGTGACACTGCGATGGATTGTAATAGAACTGCCATCAGGCAAGGCGCAAAATCTGTAACTTGCTTGTACAGACGAGATGAAGAAAATATGCCTGGCTCTAGAAGAGAGGTGATAAATGCTAAAGAGGAAGGTGTTCAGTTTGAGTTTAATATTCAGCCAATAGAAATCATTGGAGAAAAGAGTGTTCAGGGCATAAAAACCATACAAACAGAATTAGGCGAACCCGACCAAAATGGAAGAAGAGTACCTGTGCCAATTCAAGGTAGCGAAAAAATCTACCCTACTGACGAAGTGGTAATTGCCTTTGGTTTTAGGGCCAATCCAGCAGATTGGTTTAAAGATTTTAAGATCAAAACTGACAAGTCTGGTTTGGTAATTGCTCCAGAGCAACAAAAATTGAAATTTCAAACCTCCAATCCAAAGATTTTTTCTGGTGGAGATATGGTGAGAGGTTCTGATTTAGTTGTGACTGCTATATGGGAAGGAAGAGAAGCGGCTAAAAGTATCATACAATTCGTTTCATAAATGAAAAATTCAAAATTTTTAAGAGCACTGAACCTTAAAACACACTCAATTCCACCAGTTTGGTTTATGCGTCAAGCAGGCAGATATCTTCCTGAGTATCAAAAAATTAGAAAAAATTACTCTAACTTCCTTGATATGTGCAAACAACCAAAAACATGCGCTGAACTGGCATTGCAGCCAATTGATAGGTTTGATTTAGATGCTTCCATTCTTTTTTCTGATATCTTGACGATACCTGATGCATTAAATCTTGGCCTTGCTTTCCACGAGGGTGAGGGTCCAAAATTTAGCAATCCAATATCATCTCCTCAAGACATTAAAAAATTAATATCCTTTGACGTTAACGCTATTGGCTATGTATTCAAGGCCGTTGAAGAGACTAAAAATCTATTGCCCAAAGATCTACCTCTTATAGGTTTTTGTGGCAGTCCTTGGACGCTCGCAGCATATTCAATTGAAGGTGGGGGGTCAAAAGATTTCAAAAAAACAAAAAGCTTTATGGCAAATCATCCAACGGAGCTTCAAGAATTTTTAGAAATTCTCAGCAATGCTTGTTACGAATATTTAAGACAGCAAGTGCTGAGTGGTGTTAATGCGCTTCAAATTTTTGATTCATGGGCAGATTTGTTATCAGGAAATGATTTAGAAAGATTTTCATTAAAACATACTCGAATGCTTACTCATCTTTTGAAAACAGATCCTGTAACGGCCGATATTCCAATCATCTTATTTGAAAAATCACCCAACAAAAAAATTACAGATATTCTTTTTGAAGAAATAACATGTGCAAGTCTTTATTGGCAAGAAGATTTAGAAAGTGTCGCTAAAGATTTTAGAGATAAGTACGCTATACAGGGAAATCTTGATCCAAAAGTATTGCTAAAGTCTGATGAGTCAATCTGGCATGAAACCCAAAAAATTTGCAATATTATGAAAGAATATCCAGGATTTATCTTTAATCTCGGTCATGGAATCACGCCTGATATTGATCCTAATAAAGTCAAGGTAATGATTGATGCTTTAAGACAATAGTGCCTATCAACATGCCTTGCAAAGAAATGATAAATATTTACTTATGAGTAAAAAAATAGTCACATCCAAACTTTTTGGTTATCATTAAAAGCACTTTTTATATTTTATTTTTCATGGAGAAAATATGTTAACTAAAAATTTTTTTAATATGGTCTTTGCAGCTATTTTATTAAGTGTGGCGCCTTCAACCTTTGCGCAAACTCTCGAAGAAGTTGTTGTGACAGCACAAATAAGAGAGCAAAGCCTTCAAGATGTACCTATTTCTGTTTCTGCCATTGATGGTGAGGCTATTGAGGATAGAAGTGTTGATAATCTTCAATCACTTTCAGCATCCGTGCCAAACTTTTATGTTGCTGAAACTCAAATTGATACATCAATTTCTATTAGAGGCGTTAGATCTGGAGCCAATAAAGGGTTTGAGCAATCTGTTCCATTGAACTTTGATGGGATTACTTATCCTAGAAGTCAATTAGCTAGAACGCCGCTTGTTGATTTGCAAAGGGTTGAGGTACTTCGTGGACCGCAGCCAACTCTATTTGGTAAAAATGCCGTCGGTGGTGTTGTTAGTGTTACTTCTGCAAAACCAACTGATGAATTTGAGGGTAAATTTTCTACCTCTCATGAATCCGAGCATGATGAATCCCAATCACTCTTAGTGTTATCAGGGCCACTTTCTGACAATTTACTTGGAAGATTGACCATTTCAACTAGAGAAATGGATGGTTGGATTACCAATCAACGAATGAAAAGATTGGAGCCGCAAAGAGATGAAACATATATTAGAGGCCAACTTGCCTGGACATCTGGTGATGTTGACTACAATCTTAAAGTTGAAACAGCTGATTTTGACTCAGTAGGATATGCCATGGAGGCAATAGCTCCTCAAGATGGGTATGGTCTTGTTTTTGCAGGTCCAATTGCCGTTGAGACAAATGAAGATTGGGTTAGATCTAGTGGAGAAACTTTCAGTCAAAATACAATGGATAACTTCGTGTTAACTGCTAACTACCCAATGGATGGTGGTGGTACATTAACCTCAATTACTGGGCATGTTGAATATGATTCCTATGAGGTCCTAGATGTTGACTATGTTGGTTTAGAGATTCTTGATGGAACAAATCAAACAGAAAAATATGATCAATGGTCTCAAGAAATTCGTTATACCTCTGCTGGCGGTGAAGATGTTGACTACATCATTGGTGCTTATTTTCAAACTGCAGATGTTGATGTTACAGACTATGTTCCATTGGGCTCCTTCTTAGCTCTTGCCGGTCCTCCAGTTTCTTTGCTTGTTGGAACAAATTGGGACAGGCTTTATGCACAATCATCTGATATGTATTCTGTGTTTGGTCAAGCTGATGTAAATTTACAGGGTAACTGGAACTTAACTGTTGGAGCTAGATACTCAAGTGAAGATAAAGATGGAAGCAGAAAACTGACATTAGATGGAACAGGTACAGCGCTTGCAAACTCACCTTTGCTGAATGTTCTATGGGGAGCTGTCTTAAACGTTGGTCCTCATAACGTTGCTAGTAGCAGAAGCGAAAACTCATTTGATCCAATGGTTCGATTGAGCTATGAGCTATCGGATGACTCTCAAATGTATGTGTCATACACAGAAGGTTCAAAAGCTGGAGGCTTTGATATTCGAGGTAATTCAATACCTGGTACACCCCTTATCTCAAGTGCTGGTGGCTGGGAATTTGAAGAAGAAGAAGCAACTAATATCGAATGGGGATACAAGATGAAGTCTGATAGAGCCCAATTTGACTTTACCTACTTCACTACAGAGTACAATGACCTTCAAACAAGTGTGTTTGATGGTGTTCTAGGCTTTAAAGTTGGAAATGCTTCAGCCGCAGAATTAGATGGTTTTGAGATGCAAGGAAGATATCTGCTCTCAGACGGCTTAGAGTTTTATGCGTCTCTTGCAAGCCTCAATTATGAATTTACTGATTGGAAAAATAGCCAGTGTGCTTATGGAGAAGCTCCTACCAATGGTATTTATTGTGACAGGTCTGGCGCTAGTGTAATCTTTGCACCTGAAGATACAGGAAATATAGGTTTTGACTATGAGACAGTGCTTTCAAATAACTGGGTCTTTGATGCTAACCTAAATGTTGATTATTCATCTGAATACTATATAACGACTAACTTAGATAAAAATATCGAAGAAGGTGGTTATTCAAAAGTTGGTCTAGTTCTTGGTCTAGAAAGCTCAGATGGTAGGTGGAGAGTATCGCTTATTGGCGATAACCTAACAGACGAACGGATAAAAGTTGTTGGTGGAACAATTCCACTAGCAAGAACATTTGTAAGACTTGCCTCTGGTGGAGCCTTAGATGGACTTGCATATGATGCAATCTATGATCGGCCAAGAAATATCACTATTAAGTTAGATTATAATTTTTAATCTAGTTAAGTTAAGCAAAAACTCAAAAAGCCCCGCTATATAGCGGGGCTTTTTTTGCCTACAGTCTTTCGATTAAAATAGCTGTGCCAGCTCCAGCTGCTCCGCTGGTGGCAACAATGCCAATAGCTAGATCTTGTCTTTCTAGCTCATCAATCAATGTCGACATCATGATGGAACCAGTTGCTCCCATGGGATGACCAAGAGCAATGCAGCCACCATTAACGTTTAGTTTTTCATCGTCTATATTTAATTCTTGCTGACAATGAATCATAGTCGAAGCAAAAGCTTCATGTATCTCAAACAAATCTACATCTGCAACTTGGAGTTTATTTTGTTCAAGTATTTTTTGTGTGGCCAACATACAGCCTGATAACACTAATAACGGATCATCATTAACGGTTACAACAGAAACAATTTTTGCACGTGCCTTCTTACCATTTTCCTGAATTTTTTTATTTGATAGCAATGTCATGGATGCTGCATCTGCCATTGCGGGAGAATTACCTGCGGTGTGTACATGTAAAATTTCTTTCAATTCAGGAAAAAGATTTAACTGCGCTTTATCTATCCCCTGCTCTCCTAGTTTTTTAAAACTTGGATCCAATAAGGCCAAGCTTTCAATACTTGTATCTGGTCTTATGCATTCATCCTCAACACAGTGAATCGATTTGGCCTTATTGATTACTGGGATAATAGACTTAAAGTGATTATTTTTTTGAGCATTTAAGGCATTCTGCTGTGATTTTAATGCCTGTATATCTACGTCATCTCTAGAGATATTAAAAAGACTAGCTATCAGATCAGCCCCACTACCCATTAAAAAAATCTTTGCTTGACCAGCTATCTCGATGTCATTCCAAATTGCTGCTTCATCAGAGAGCATGGGCACCCTAGACATCATTTCCACTCCACCAGCAATAACATTATCCGCTTGCTGAGATTGAATTTTTAAATGGCCAAGATTTATTGCATCCAAGCTTGAAGAACAAAATCTGTTCACAGTAAGGCCTGAAATTGAATCTGGGTACCCAGAAAATAATGTCGAAGTTTTCGCAATATTGCCTGCTTGCTCACCATACTGAGTGACGCAACCTAATATCACCTCATCAATAAAATTTAAATTTAAGAAATTTT
>Ga0208407_1000364_pt1 | contig 21295 bp, 20 predicted proteins | sample ETNtaG_9_FD_185775 | JGI IMG/M metagenome (GOLD analysis project Ga0208407, IMG submission 185775) | Marine microbial and viral communities from oxygen minimum zone, Eastern Pacific Ocean - ETNP201406SV69 (SPAdes) (version 2) | ecosystem: Environmental > Aquatic > Marine > Oceanic ...
GTCACGACGAGGCGGAAAATTCCACGCCTGAACAAGTTGCAGCTGGTGCGGATGTACTGCTCAATGCGATTCTCGCAAGTGCAGGCAACTAATAGTCAAAAATATGTCAATAAATAAACTTGAAACACTTGAAGTCTCCGGAACCCCGGAAGAGATCGGCTTTGCAGTCGGGAATAATATGGCTGACTCCATCCGTGAAACCGTGCTTCCACTGGGAGAATTTCAACAATCTCAGCGAAACTGGAAAGGCAGCAGTTATTTAAAAAAGCTGAATGAAGCGGCACGCAACGTCTTTCCTGCATACGTTTTAGAACTGGAAGGAATGGCGCGAGGCGCGCAGGTCGATTATGAAAGTCTGTTGATTTGGAACTGCCGTGGAGATCTGCCACTTCTGGCTGACGCAAATCCGGAATCCGCGGAACATACTCCGGAAGGCTGCACAACCCTCCTTTATCCCTCTACAGAAGATGCGGATGCTCTAATCGCACATAACGAAGACGGCCCCCCTGAATTAGACGGACATTGCAGATGGCTCACGGTCACACAGGCAAACGGTACTAAATTTTCAACTTTTCATTATCCCGGAATGCTGCCTGGACACACCTTTTCCGTGAATTCACACGGTCTGGTGCAGACCATCAATAATATCCGGGTTGATGACCTGCAATCCGGAATTCCCCGTCATTTCATTTGCCGCGCCATCTTGGATTGCAGCACTTTGGAAGAAGCCCTTGTCCATCTTCAACGTCCGGACAGGGCAGGCGGATTTCACCATTCCCTGGGTCAACCTTCCGGAAATAATTTACTCTCCGTAGAAGCACCCGCCAGTGCTTGTGAAGTCAAAAAAATCAGCCGCCCCGCTTCACATGCCAATCATTTGCTGGGCGAAAAGTTTTCCGGACTATCTCAAACTATTACGGATTCCTCCGCCTTTCGTCAAGACATGTCGGAAAAGCTGCTTCGTGAATCCACAGCTCCGAAAGCACAGTCCATCCTCTTTCATCAGCCCCCTCAAGGTCTTTCGATTTTTCGCCGTCCAAAAGACGGTGCAGATGATTACGCATTCACACTCGCTACAGGAATTTTCCGAATTTCCACCAGCGGAGTTAAATGGCAGATTCATCTCAATAAAAACGAATTGCCCGCACTTGCAAATTAAACTTGATTCACTACGTGATCATGGTTTAAAAATACAGTTAGATTACTGAAAAACAACTTTTTGTCATCCCGGAATTGATCCGGAATCCAGATTCACAAACGGTTTGGCTACTAGTTTTTAAGCGATTCCACTCGGATTCCGAGTTTACACTACGTTTCGCCCTGAATGACAATGGAGTGGAATAAATAAGTTCTCTATTTTTTAAGTCATGCAAAAAGAATTTCTATTGTCGATTTTATATTTTTTGCCAGTTAATCAAGCGTTGACATTTTGAAAATATTTTATTGATTCCTTTCTGAGAAGTTGATAGTATTCACGAGGACTTAGGGAAGGCTTTACATTTGTTCTCAGGAGAGTTAGCTTAAATTTTGGATTTCAGACTTTTTAGGAAACAATCAGAACTGATCAATTATTAAATCCGGAAGAGAAATTGAACACCCCTAAAACCGCCCTGTTGGTGGAAGATCTGCATAAGTATTTTGGAACTGACGAAGTTCTCAAAGGCCTTTCTCTGGAAGCAAATGAAGGTGATGTAATCGCCATGCTGGGAGCAAGCGGATCCGGGAAGAGTACTTTTTTACGCTGCCTCAATCTGCTAGAAACTCCCACCAGCGGGAAGGTTTATGTGGGAGGTGAATTGATACGCATGAAAAAGGATCGCTACGGCGAAACTGTTCCTGAAGACATCAAACAGGTAGAACGTCTCCGAACACGTTTGGGCATGGTTTTTCAGCAGTTCAATCTGTGGTCTCACATGACTGTCTTGGAAAATGTGATCGAGGCTCCGGTACATGTACAAAATGTACCCAAAAATGAAGCAATTGAAAAAGCGGAATCATTGCTGCACAAGGTCGGAATTCATGACCGTAAAAATTATCATCCTGCGCACCTTTCCGGAGGGCAACAGCAGCGGGTGGCAATTGCCCGGGCATTGGCTATGGAACCGGATATGCTGCTTTTTGATGAACCGACTTCCGCTCTTGATCCAGAACTCGTGGGCGAGGTTTTACGCGTGATGCGTCAACTTGCCGAAGAGGGACGAACCATGATCGTGGTTACACATGAAATGGGATTTGCAAGAGAAGTTTCTTCACGAGTCGTATTTCTGCATGAAGGTGGTATCGAAGAAGACGGTCCACCGGGGGAAGTTTTTACGAATCCTTCCTCAGAACGTTTTCGACAGTTTTTTTCAAAACATGTCGAGCATTAGAAATTAAGCCATACAGGCTTAATATGGAAAATTTTGAAAATTTTCCAGCAATTTTTATTAATCAATTTCAAATGGAGTGACTTATGAAAAAGTTGATTGCATTGGCCTTACTGGCCATGATGATATTAAGTACAAATGTTTCAGCAAATGAATGGGATAAAATTCGAATAGGTGTTGAGGGCGCTTACCCTCCGTTTAGTTCGGTCGAGAAGGACGGCACACTGGTAGGATTTGACATTGACATCGCTATGGCACTATGCGAAGAAATTGGTGCTGAATGTGTCCTGGTTCCACAGGATTGGGACGGCATCATTCCAGCTTTGCTGGCCCGTAAGTATGATGCGATAATCGCATCCATGTCAATCACTGAAGAGCGCAAAAAGAAAGTAGCTTTCTCGGACAAATATTACAATTCTCCCGCTAAATTTGCCCGCAAAAAAGGATCTGGGTTCACAGTTTCCAAGGAAGGCCTGAAAGGCAAAACTGTGGGGGTTCAGCGAGCAACTACTCATGATAGTTTCATTACTGGAGAGTACGGTGACAGCGTTAAAATCAAGCGCTACGGGACTCAGGATGAAGCCTATCTTGACGCGATTGCAGGACGTGTTGACCTTCTTCTTGCAGATGCAATTGCGATGGATGATGGTTTCCTAAAAACCGATAAAGGCAAAGGTTGGGAATTTGTAGGACCTGGTTATTCTGATCCAAAATATTTTGGTGTTGGTGCCGGTATCGCAGTGCGTAAGGGTGACCGAGAACTGGCCAAACTTTTCAGTTTAGCAATTAAGGTCATTCGCTCTAATGGTGTTTATCACATGATTAATGGCAAATATTTTAACAATGACATTTACTAAGACTTATCTTGGTTGAGGTTTACCTTAATACTCCTTGGATACCTCGAACAAGGTTAGAATTTTCTCTTATAAGGCCACGGAATTCGAGGATTCCGTGGCCTTCCCTTTTTTCCCCTCACGCAATTCATGAATGTTTAATTTACACGGCTATTTCCCGATGATTCTGGAAGGAATGGCACTAACCATAGAAGTCGCCTTACTTTCTCTATTAATATCTGTCATTCTTGGTTTGTTTGGTGCTATAGCCAAGCTTTCAAAATCCAGGATTGCCCGGAGCGCCGCAACTGTCTACACTACTTTGATCCGGGGAATTCCTGATTTGGTACTAATGACCATTATCTTCTATGGTGGTCAAATCATTGTCAACAATATCGGAGACTCCCTGGGCTGGGACTACATAGATATCAGCCCATTTGTTGCCGGAACCCTGACAATAGGTTTTATTTTTGGAGCCTACATGACCGAAACGTTTCGTGGCGGAATCCTAGCGGTTTCCAGCGGTGAAATTGAAGCGGCTCTTGCCTTTGGGATGTCAGGCTGGAAAGTATTTTTTCGTATCACATTGCCACTTATGGTTCGTCATGCTCTCCCCGGTTTTGGTAATAACTGGATGGTACTGGCCAAAACGACGGCTCTCGTTTCAGTGATTGGACTGCATGACATGGTTTACAATGCAGGTGTTGCTGGTGGGGCTACGCGCCAGCCTTTTACTTTTTTCCTCGTGGTTGCGCTGATGTTTTTGTGCATTACCGGGCTATCTGACCTTGGTTTACGTTGGGCCAATCGTCGTTACAGTGTTGGGGTTCGCAAGGTTTAAATCATGGATTATAATGTTATTCTTAACAATCTGCCGCTTTATTTGAATGGACTTTTGGTGACAATCCAGTTGGTCTTGATCGCCCTGGTTTCAGGATTTGGATTAGCTGTTCCTTTAGCCTTGATGGCAGTTTCCAAAAATTCATACTTAAGGTATCCAGCTAAATCTTACATATATTTTTTTCGGGGGACACCTTTATTGGTTCAGATGTTCTTGCTATATTACGGCATGGGCCAGTTTGAAGCTATTCGTGAAAGTGTATTCTGGATGCTTTTCAGGGAAGCCTATTGGTGCGCCATTATAGCTTTTGCCCTGAACACAGCAGGTTACACAGCAGAAATTCTGCGAGGCGCGATTGAGCAAACACCATTCGGTGAAATCGAAGCGGCCAATGCCAGCGGAATGTCTAAATCAACTCTTTACCGTCGCATTATCCTTCCAGGTTCATTCCGGCGGGCTTTACCTGCATACGGCAACGAAGTTATTTTTATGCTGCACGGAAGTGCACTCGCAGGAGTGATTACGATTGTTGATTTGTTTGGCGCTGCAAAAATAGTTAATTCAAGATATTTTGTGCCTTTTGAATCGTTTATCACTGCAGGATTCTTTTATCTTTGTTGTACTTTTTGTATCATCTGGTTTTTCAAATGGGTAGAGAAACACTGGTACGTTCACCTGCGACCAAGGACCAGTTAAGATGGATTTTACCAATACTTTTGCAGATCCGCATAACTATCTAAAAAAGGATGTTCCTAAGGGCACTTGATTGAGATGAGCGTGGAATACGGATGCTTGAATCCTGTCACCGTCGCCTGACTGCAACAGATACAGAACATTATCTTTCCACATGTACCACCGATCTCCGTGCATTACATTTTTATAACCGTACAGGAGGAACCTGTTATGGCCCGGTGGCCCTTAACATTCATGGAATTGATTAATCCGTCCACATCGAATCAGTTCGGCAGACTTTGAAAACCTACGCTCTTTTCATCAGCCGCCGGTACGTAATTGCTCCGGGTTAAGTTATTGCTGATGTAATCCTAAGAGTTCCTGTGAACATGTCATTTGAAGCAAAGAGGGGACTTTCATCAATAATTTATTTTTTGGAACTGAGTATAATAATTAATGATTCAAAATGACTGCTAAGATCATTTCAGCTCTACCAAAAAACGACGAAGGTTGCGGTTGGATTAAACAACTCCCGCCTCGTCGCGCTCAGCCTGCACTTTCCGGAAAACAGCACGCTGACTGGGTTGTACTCGGTACGGGTTTCACCGGACTTGCGGCTGCAAGGCAATTAGCTCTTTTACATCCGCAGGCCCGAATTGTTGTGCTTGAAGCAGAACGTGCCGGTGAAGGTTCCAGTGCCAGGAATTCCGGATTTCTGGTGGATTCAACTCTCAATGAGGGTCATTATTCTGCAGCCGGTCTTGAGATATATCGGCGAAAATACCAAATAAAATGTGCTGGAGTTTTAGCCGTTCGGCGTCTTGTAGATAATCTAGGCATCAACTGCGATTTGGAGGCCAAAGGAAAAATCCATTGTACAGCGGTCAAGTCACATGAGAAAAAGATCCTAAATTTCAGCAAGTTGTTGGCTGAGATGGATCTAAATCACAATATTCTAGAAGGCAAAGAGTTACGGCAGCGTCTTGGCAGTTCTTATTACCGTTTGGGTTTATGGACAGAAGGCGGAGTGATGCTGCAGCCCGCAAAACTGGCGCGCGGCATGCTCGAAAAACTTCCGCAGCAAGTGGAATTATTTGAAAATTCACCTGTAATCAACTGGAGCAAACTGAGCAATTCTGAGGGTTATCAATTGTCAACTCCGGAAGGGCAGCTTAGCTGCGGAAAACTGATTGTGGCGGTGAATGGGTTTATGACAAACTGCGGTGTAAAACCGAACCGCTCGTTTTCGCTGACTCTGACGGCGAGCATGACTCGCCCCTTGACTGACGCAGAAGATGACGCCATCGGTCGTCCAGAAGCCTGGGGAGTTTTATCCGCGCAATCAATGGGAGCCACCGTGCGTTTGACGAAAGACAGACGGATCTTAATGCGCAATACAGCCGAAATCTGGCCTGAACAAAATATGAGCGCCCCGGATTTAGAGTTGCGAAAAGCAAAACATCTAAACGGGATTAAAAGGAGATTCCCTCAGCTTGGTGACGATATAATAGAAAGCACCTGGTCGGGAACAATCTGCCTCAGCGGCAACAACGCCAATGTGTTCTCAGAGCTGGATAATGGGATGTTCGCGGCGGGATGTTATAATGCCAGCGGAATTGGTTTGGGCGTCCTATTCGGAACCGAAATTGCCAATCTTGCCAGCGAGAAAATGACTGATGAGATCCGGATGATTCAAACTAACTCTGATCCAATGCTCCTGCCGCCGCAACCCTTTCTTCGTTGGGGAGTCGGTTTGCGCCTCCTGCGTGACCGCTACTTTGCGCGGCATGAACAATAGTAACTCCATACAATAGTTTTAGAAAATATTAAGCACTTGCCATCCCGGACTTGATCCGGGATCCCGATTCTGTAAACAGTCTGAATCAAGATCTTAAGCTGTTTCCCTGGATTCCGGTATTCGCGGGAATGACATATTTTAAGATTTAAGACTTTTATCAGAGAATAATAATTTAATTTTAAGTTGATTTAGACGTGAAGTTTTTAACAAGAAGTGCTATATTTTAATGTTTTATTTAATAATTCACTTTTTGAGGAGTAATTTTCATGTATCCATTTGTTTCAGTCGCCTATGCCCAATCCGCTGGAGAAGCGGCACCACAGAGTCCTTTTTTCCAATTTATCCCGCTGGTATTAATCCTTGGAGTTTTCTGGTTCCTGATCATCCGCCCGCAGCAAAAAAAGCAAAAACAACATTTGAATATGGTTGACAGCCTGAGAAAAGGCGACAAGGTAGTCACCAATGGCGGAATCTTTGGTACAATCATAAAGGTCGGTGACGACCGTATTACCCTTGAGATAGCCAGCAAAGTGCAAATCCAAATTGAGCGCCAACAGGTGGCCAGGATGGATAAAAAAATAGCTGAAAGCAAAGAGGATAAAGAAGATGATGATGATGTTGAAAAGAAGGAGGTAAAAAAGAAAGAAAGTAAGTAAGACAAAGAGAAAGAATAATCCGATTTCTAAACCGCGCGGAAATTTTTGCGTATGATTTCAGCAAAATTTTTGTGCATAGACCAAGCAGCATTTTTGTTTTTTTTGTAAAACCGAATCTTATAATCAGTAAATATACAACCGAAATACATGGACATAAAATTCAAAGGAGGCATCATTCTGATCGTTTTGATTGCCGCTCTTTATTACGCTTTCCCAACTTACAGAGCATATCAACCAGGAGTCGACCCGCAGACAGTGGAGGACAAGGTCAATCTTGGTCTTGATTTACAAGGAGGGATGTACCTCGATATTGAAATCAAAGCAGAGGAGGCAGTTAAGGAAATTATTAGACGCACAGCAGTCGAACTGGAAGATTTGCTGATTGACGAACAGGTTGATTTTGTAGAGGTTCGTCAAACGGCAGGCTCGCTGATTGTTGAAATGGAAGCCGGTAAAAAAGTAAACCTTGAACTTCCCCCATACGACCGTTTCCTAGTTCAGTTTGATCAGCAGCCGGAGGGCGAACTGACTTACTTAAGCCTCAAAGCAGATGAAGCAAATCGTATTCGTGAAAGCGCCGTTAGTCAGGCTCTCGAAGTTTTGCGTAACCGCATAGACAGTTTGGGCATCAGCGAACCTTCTCTACAAAAGCAGGGAGCGAACAACATTGTAATCCAACTGCCGGGCTTAAAAGACCGGGATCGTGCCATTGAGTTGATTGGTCCACAGGCAGTTTTGCAGTTTCAAATTGTCAACAGTAATGCCACCCCAAATACATACAACCGGCTGACGGAAGTCGTCAAATATCAAGAAGTCTGGGATAAGACAACGAACAAATTGATTTCCAAACGACCTTATGTATTGGAAAAAAAGATTTTAATGACAGGTGAATTTATCCGTGACGCAAGGGTACGTATTGATTCAAGGGATAACAGTCCTTATGTAGCGCTTTCTTTCGATTCAATCGGCGCTGATCTTTTCGCAAAAATCACACGGCGCAACGTGGGACGCAACATGGCGATTGTACTAGATGACAAGGTACAGTCTGCACCGGTTATACGCGAAGCCATTACTGGAGGTGAAGCCTCTATTTCCGGACAGTTTACAGTCGAAGAAGCAGACACTTTAAAAATTGTGTTGCGGTCCGGATCTTTACCAGCACCAATTGAGATTCGTGAAGAACGCACTGTCGGCGCAAGCCTCGGAGAAGACTCTGTGGAACAGGGGCTGAATTCACTGATGATCGGTAGTGTGCTGGTTTTAATTTTCATGATTTTTTATTATCGGCTGGCAGGTGTTTTTGCGGCAGTTGCTCTGATTTTCAATGTAATTTTAATTATTTCAATCCTAGGTGCGTTCGGCGCGACACTGACTCTACCGGGCATGGCAGGTATAGTTCTGACGATCGGCATGGCAGTTGACGCGAATGTTTTAATTTTTCAGCGTATTCGTGAAGAATTAAAACGTACAGAAAACCCACGTGCAGCCATTCAGGAAGGTTTCGGTAAAGCATTCCGCACTATTCTTGATGCGAACATTACCACACTCTTTGCTGCACTCGCGCTTCTGCAGTTTGGCACAGGACCGATCAAGGGCTTTGCAGTTACCCTTTCAATTGGCATCATTGCCAGTATGTTTACCGCAATTGTGGTGACACGTTTCTTTTTTGATTTAGTTTATTTGCGTAAAACAAAATTACACAAACTCAGTATTTGATTTAACTAACTCTGTAGATATTTCTCTAAACAGACTATGCAATTTTTAAATTTTAAAGAAGGTCAATTTATAGACTTCCTCAGTTTTAAACGTCTTGCCGCAGTTTTCTCAGCTATCCTGATACTGGGAGGAGTCGCTTCAATAGTCGCGCACCAAGGTTTGAAATACGGTATTGATTTCAGGGGAGGAACGAATGTCCAAATTCAATTTTCGACTGCGCCTGACCTGGATCAATTACGTCAATTCTTTGCAGAAAAAGGGATGAAGAACGTTATTCTCCAAACTTTTGGAGATGCAGCGGACAAGGAAATTTTACTTGGGCTTCCGACAGGCAGCCCGCTTGGTACAGGAGAACAGCTTACTTCGGAATTACGCAAAATCCTGCTGCCGCAACATCCAAAACTTGAAATTCGGCGTATCGAAACAATCGGTCCGAAAGTGGGTGATGAACTGAAAATCAGCGCGGTACAGGCCATTTTGATTGCACTTGGTCTGGTTCTACTTTACATTACTATTCGTTTTCAGTGGAGACAGGGAGTCAGCGCGATTGTCGCGTTAGTACATGATGTGCTTGTCGTTATCGGAATGTTTTCCATTTTGGATAAAGAATTTTCCTTAACTGTTGTGGCCGCATTGCTGACGGTGGTCGGATACTCTCTGAATGACACAATTGTGGTTTTTGACCGTATCAGGGAAAATCAGGGAAAATACCGCAAAAAATCATTTGAAGAAACGATCAATCTGAGTATTACGGAAACTCTGAGCAGAACCTTAATTACTTCCGGAACAACGTTGCTTGTGGTACTCGCCTTGTTTTTACTGGGTGGCGAAATTATTCACGATTTCGCGTTTGCCTTACTAGTGGGTGTGTTGATTGGTACATACTCATCCATTTATGTTGCCAGCCCTGTGGCCGTGTTTTTGACAAAGTTGGCTCCTCCTGCTGGAACCGCTCCCGCAACTACTTGAGTAGAATAAATGTCTTCCTCCGGATTTAAACCGTTTGGGGCATTAGCCGTCGTAGGTCTCGGATTGATCGGAGGTTCATTCGCAAGGGATGTGCGGCGTTTGGGACTGGCCCATCAGCTAATCGGCTACGACAATAACACAGCATACCGTGAAGAAATAAGCTCGCTGAATTTAGTTGATTATCTCGCAGCTGCTCCGGATGAAAAACTGGCGGAAGCGGAATTGGTATTGCTGGCTGTTCCGGTAAAAGCCTTTGCCGAAGTTCTCGCACAAATACGTCCCCATCTTTCCGCATCAGCAATTGTCACAGATGCGGGCAGCGTAAAATCTCCTTTATTAAAAATAATGTCTACTCCGGAGTATGCAGAAATTCTCTTCGTCGGCGGACATCCGATTGCCGGATCAGAGCATTTCGGCCCACGTGCCGCACAGGAAAAGCTGTTTTCCGGAAAACGTTATATCCTTACTCCTAATGAAAAAACAGATCAGAATGTTGTCGAAAGAGTTAGTGGACTTTGGGATTCATTGGGAGCTGTTGTTTCAGAGATGGACGCGGAGACACATGATCAAATATTTTCCTCGGTGAGCCATTTGCCGCATCTGCTGGCATACGCGAGTATTCAGGCAATCGCCAATTCTGAGAATCTTGATGCGCTTGGACATTCCGGAGCGGGTTTGAAGGATTTTTCCCGAATTGCGTCTTCAAGTCCGGAAATGTGGTCCGATATTTTTCTGGAAAACAGTCAAAATTTGCTGCTCAGGATAAATACATTTAAAAATGTTCTGAACGCTCTTGAGGATGCTGTCAGGGAAAAGGATAAGCAAAAGTTAATAGAACTGCTTACGCACGCAAAAAATGAGCGTGACCGCTGGATGAGCTAGTTCAACTTCAGTGTTTTATTTTTGGCCAGTATGTTTCAAAATTAAATACTGGTGAATGGCTGCCCTGGTGACAACTCACGCAAATTATTTTTGGATCTTTATTCGCCGGTTTTATTTTACTGTTTTCAAGATGCGCCCGCGCTGGACCATGACAATTCTCACACTGCACATTTTTCAAATGCGGTGTTGTCTGAAGACTCAGAAAACCTGTACCTCCTTCGAATATTTTATCTGTTGCAAAAGCATCTTCAGGGGCCATCCACGGTTTAAGTCCAACAACATGACATGCTAAACATTCCGGATCAAAATGTTTGCCTTTTTTTTCAAGGGTGGAAAAAGCATGAGCGTGTCGACTTTTTTGCCAACTTGCAACAATGTCCGCATGACATGCGGCGCAAACCCCATTACCGACAAACGGAGATTGCCGGCGTTGTTTTTCCATCCTGTTCAAATTACTAAAAAACAATTCTTTGACCGCAGCATCATAATTGCTGAATGTTTCCGCTAATTCCGGAGCATCCTCAAAGCTGACTCTCAACCAGGTCAGCGTCAAACCCGCAGGTACAGTTTCATTATTCTCAGGAATGAACCTGCCGGATGCAGATAATTTACCACTCAGGATACCCTGACCTTTCGTTGGAATCATCGGGAAAACCGAGGAACTGGTCCGCAGTTCCATTACCTGCTTCAACTCATCATCATTGTTACTGCCTGCGACAATCAGGTCAAACAAACCTGAGTCTTCAACTTTTTTCAGCTCTTGAGCATTTCCGCGAAATAAGAGAATCCGAAACGCATCTTTCGTTTCTGCAAATTCTGCTTTCCAGCGTGCTATCAATTCCGGATTTAAGGGTAATATTTGTGGCTGCTCATTCTGATTGAAGTAAACTAGTTCCGGCGATAAATATCCTGTAATGCTGATTGTCTGCCGGCCGGCTTGAGAAATTGTTTTTGAAGTTAGAAAAGTTAGTTTCGGGCTTTGATTGCTAAGCAGATACGGAATTTCCGGATCAAGCTTATGCAGCCCATTCTGCCATTCCTTAGGTCCCACCAGCACTGCTTGTGGACCGAGTTTCTTAAGTGCATTCTGGATAAGCTGTATTTTTAAATCACCCTGTTCTGAAGGTTCCGGGAAATTATTGCCGAGATCTAAGTAGAAAAGACTAGAATGCAGAGACTGCTGCTGCTTAAAAAAAGTGAGCCTGCGTGGAAGTCCGCCCATGTCACCTTCTTCCGCACAACCGCAGGGTTGGATTTCTCCGCGGAGATCACCAGAAAAAATTAAAAGAGGATTTTCTGCAAGACTGAGGTTTGGAATTAATAAACACCAAAGAAAAAGAGCTGCAACAACACCCTGCATTTTAATTTTCTGGGACACAAATTAATTCTCGGAAGGTGACTTTCCCGTCACCTGTTACGCTGTCTTCAATTCCAAGGCTACGTGTATTTTTCATGGCTTCGTAAAGTGAGCTCTCTGCTTTTTCGTATGAGTCATTATATGTTGTTCCAGGACTGTTGGTGGCATAAACGATTCTGGCAGAACTCATTGGGAGTTCTTTTATTATATCAGAAGCTCCTGCAGGTAATAGACTTAAACTACTGTCCACTGCATTTATTAAGTCATCAGTACTTATCAGGTTTTCACTTTTCATCTCGGATGCAGTCGTATCATTATCTGCAGCGTTTTTAACTAGTAAGAACATTACATCAAATAAAATAACTCCCAAACATGCTTCGTTAGCCGTTGGGTTATTGTCTTTTGCTCCATTATCCAATTTGTTCAGTCCTGAAGTAAGTTGCTTTCTAATACTGTTTTCTGAACTAATTCCAAGCGCATCAAAATCTGAAGAAAGTGCAGTTGAAATCATTGTTAGCTCACTAACCATTGAAACTAATTTATTTAAAGTCCCTCCTGCCGTAATATCTGTCATGTTATCTAATTTGAAGATAGGCCTTAATTCTGTAATAGATTCCCCAAGTTGACCAGCCCTAACAGCACAAGGTATACCCGAGCTTGGATTGACCGTATAATTATTATCATAGGCATCACAATTTGTCAGGGTACTATTCGCAATGAAGTGACTGGTGCCAATTACTACTTCAAAATTATCATTATATGCGGCTAAGCCTGTACCCATTCCATCAACACTAATTCCATCAGTCTGTAACTTGGTGAAATCTGATACCTCAGAGTCGGAAAGAGTACCGTTTGAATCATTATCAAGGACTCCATAGTTTAGGTAAATTAAATCTGCAATATTGGCAAACAATGATATTTCAATCTCACCACTTAAGCCTGATCTTGGACTTGCCCCCGGGCAACGACTGCTGGAACTAGTAAAAGTATCAGCACCAATTAAACACAGGGCTTTTGTTATATATCCCCGATTACCAGTAGAATAGTCAGTAGGAGCGGAATTTGGGTCATCAGGGCCAAGTTTTTCAATCCCCAATGTTTTTGTCAGGTTATCAGTAGCTCCTTCTTTAAGAAAATTTCCAAAGTATACTCCTGCCTGTCCCAGATAAGCACTGCCTCTTTCATAATTAGTACAGTTTGTATTCGCGGCAACCGTAGAATATTTTTCTTTATCAAGAAGAACCGCACAACTTTGTGCAGATTCCTGCTTGTCCGAACACGAAACAAGTGACAAAGACAGCAGCAAGAACAGTATCATACTGAAAACATTTCTCATGAGAAGCCTTTTGTGGATGAAAGTAAAAACATTGTATTTTTCCACAAGTTGTTAAAGAGTTTCCTGCACTTTTTGCAGTTCTGTTTCAATATGATGCTGAGTCACTACATCATCTTCGCCTGCAGAGGCAAGGTTGAAACTTGCCTCTTCCGGAAAAACCTTTGCGCCTGCAAGTACTGCGCTAAGATAAAGTCGGCGCTGCGATAAATTTTCCGCTGCATTTGCTTTTTCCACTAAAGTTTCAAATAAAAGACGTGGTTTTTGTTTTTGCACTTTCAAAGAAGGAAATAATGCTCCCACCATTTTCAGCAAAGGTACGAGTTCTGTCTCTGAACGTGCTCTCTCTATAGCTTTCACCACACGTGTTGTTATTTCCTGAGTGTCAACCAATAATCCATTATGTAAAGCAGATGTGACATTTTCCAGCATTATTTCTCGTTTGAGCAGGTCATCTTCTGTTTCTTTGAATGAAGTAAAAGCCAGCTCAATTGTATCAGGCTGCCCTGTGTCAAAACCGCTTTGCTGACGTTCCTGTTGCAGACTTAGAACTGCATCAAGATGAGTCTCCAGAAAGTTGACCGGACCTTTGATAATTCCCGCATATTTTTCCTCAGCCGGTATTGGAGATTTTGTTGCCGGAAAGCCATATAGTTTTACCTTGTCACGTGACGCACCAAGCAGTTGTCTCAAATCAACAGCAATATCCTCATTTTCGGCCCATTTTGAAATTTGTTCCCGAAAATCATTTGCCATGTCTTCCTGAAGCGAAAAATTTTCTATTTCTCCGGCTAAACGAATCAAGCGTCCTCGAATTAAAAACTGACTGTCCAGAACTTCCAGGGGATCTTCAATCCAGCTCCAGACGATTTCCTTCAGTTCGTCCATTTCCTCATTCCAATCTTCACGTTCACCAAGGATCTCACGTTTTGTGGCCGGTCCATAAGCACCTGCTTCTACCGCGACTGGATCAGCATTGGACGGGATAATTACTTTTACTTCCCGGCCAAGCTCCCATTCTTCCTGGTTTTTCCGCACATCTTCATCACAAATATTCTCAGGACAGTTCGCCAATGTTGGTTCTGTGAGCACTAAACGCCGCAGAGCACTTACAGCATGATACTTAAGCTCTGGAGACAGCTCAGCATAATCATTCAGTAGAAACTCTAACGCGTCTTCACGCAGCGCGGACTTAACGCCAAAATGCATGATCATTCCATCATGAGTTTCCTGAAATCCAAGTTCACCTGTTACAAGATCGATAGTACTGTCAATTACAGTTTGTTTTAAATGTAAAGGCCATTCCGGAGACTCGAGTACATTTTCAAGACGAGAAATGCTCTTGTCACGTATATCAGCGTCATCGCTCGCAAATGCGAAAAAAGTTAACGCCCGTAAAGCTATTTCGCGCTTGCCCGGTTCACCCGCATGTTTTGAAAGATAACGCAACTCCCTTAAAGCGCTGAGCTGCTGCTGCAGTGAGCTCTCATATTGACTCTTTAGTTTCTCCATTGAGGAGTGCAGAGAATCATAACTGAAACTCTGCTCAAAAGTCAAAGAGGTCAATCTCCCCTGCGTGGCACAGCCACTTAACCACATAAATGATACTGCTAATATCACAAAGGTAGTATTTCTCATGAGATGTTTTGCTTTACGAAGATTGTAATTAAAAAATAAGTGATACTTGTATGCTGGTTCGTTTATCCTCCACCTCACCACCATAGCCCCCTATCTCCTGGGAGTATTTTGCTAAATCAATTTTAAAACCGAACAAGTTCATGGACCACCCGACACTGTTGTAAGGACCGTTACGTCCCGCACGCAGTGAGAAAAGATGATGTCCGTTAAATAGTCTGTTCCAGCCCATTTCAGCGCCAAGTTTTAAGTTACGTGTAGTTATGATGCTGCCTTCGGAAACCAGATTCTGCGAGTTTGTTAAATCACGGTAATCTGCAGCCAGGATGAAATCAAAACCATTCAACTCAGATTCTGTACTGACACCAAGATTCATTGTCATCGGAACTTTCCCCGCACCTTCAAAATCAAGACCGCCTATATTTTGCAGGCTGACTGCAACCTTAGGCTCCATGTTGTGGACGCTGTCAAAATGGTAGGTTGCACCAACATCTGGTGCAAAAGAGGCTTTGTTTGAGAACTTTTTCTGAAGTTTGGTAGTTTTTTTCTTTTGAGTGACTTCAATGATTGCTTCGTCAAAAACATGTTGCTTCGTGACGATTCCTGATCTTTGCACAATTTTTGCGCCCAGACCTACATCAAGCTGGTAATCCATATAGCTCCATGCCATTCCACCCGCAATTCCTGTTTGCATGTAAGCTTTTGTCTCAAGATATGGAAAAACAGGGTTCCTGACCTGGATGTCCAGCAATACTCCTGAAAACAATGACCAACCAAAACGTGAATTGACGTGACTCAGGATACCAAGATTACCTTCAGCATAGATTTTTTTGCCTGCAAGACCTCCAAGGGACGAGCCATTGCTGTTGCTGGAATTTCCCATTTCCAGCGTATTCTGGTTGGTGGTAAAATTAAATCCCACGACTTCATAGATGTTGTAATTAACCGAGCGCAAACCCGCAGGATTATAAAAGAACAACATTTCATCGTTGGCCGCCGCGGTAAACGCATTCCCCATTCCACGGGCACGCAGACTTTCACGGACAAAGACCGGCTCCACTGCCTGGAGCAATGGAGCCGACAAAATCCATAAGCCCGTCAAAACGCTTAAAAATAGCAATACACGCAAAAAAACTGCTCGCATATGAATAAAATGTTGTCTGTTTTTCAGGTAATTTGCCCTGAAGCAAAAAGAGCTTGTGAAAATTCATTCATACGCTGTTGAATCGCGTCATGTTTTTCTTCAGGATATGTGTCTTGGAAGATGGTAAATCCTAACATGTTCCAGGCGACAAGTCCATCTTCCAAATCTAGTTCATTTTCATCCAACAACTCCAGAAAGCCGCGAACGGTTTGCTCAATTTGGATTTTACGCTTTGCGTCATCAAGAATGGAAGTTTGGGTAGACATTCTGTTTCAATATTTGCAAATATTAATTCAGCTACCCACTGAAGGTAAGCCCGCAAGTGCCATTGCAAGTTCTTCTTCATTGTAGTTAAGATCTTCTAACTTTCCAGCAGAATAATTAGAATAGGCTTGCATATCAAAGTGACCATGTCCACAAAGGTTGAAGAGAATTGTTTCTGACTTTCCTTCTCGCTTGCAACGTAATGCCTCCTCTATAGCACCTTTAACTGCATGATTAGCTTCTGGAGCTGGAAGGATACCTTCCGAACGTCCAAATGTGACACCTGCTTCAAAACAGGCATTCTGATGATATGCAGATGCTTCAAGTAGATTCAGCTCTTTTAGGTGGCTAATTAATGGAGCCATTCCATGATAACGTAGCCCACCTGCATGAAATCCAGGAGGTACGAATGTCGATCCAAGCGTATGCATTTTGGTTAACGGTGTCATATTTCCTGTATCACCAAAATCATAGGCATATTTTCCCCGTGTCAAAGACGGGCAAGCTGAAGGTTCTACAGCAAGCGCACGGATCTTAGGACCTCCACGCAGTTGTTCACCAATGAATGGAAAAACTAGGCCAGCAAAATTAGAACCACCTCCTGTACAGCCCACCACAACGTCGGGATATTCACCGGCCATATCCATCTGCTTCAATGCTTCTACTCCAACAATTGTCTGATGCAACAACACATGGTTAAGGACACTACCCAAAGCGTATTTGACATCATCATTAGTGGCTGCAACTTCCACAGCCTCAGAAATTGCTATGCCAAGACTACCGGTAGAATCAGGATTTTTTGCCAAATATGACTTTCCAAACTCAGTACTTTCTGAAGGAGATGCAATACAGGATGCACCAAAAGATTCCATCATAGCCTTACGATACGGTTTCTGTTCGAAACTGACTTTGACCATATATACATCAACGGAAATCCCAAAAATTGAACCTGCAAAAGCCAAGGAACACCCCCATTGTCCAGCACCTGTTTCTGTGGCAATTCGTTTGACCCCAGCTTCTTTATTGTAGAAAGCTTGAGCTACCGCAGTGTTAGGTTTGTGACTTCCAGTGGGACTGACTCCTTCGTACTTGTAAAAAATTTTGGCAGGTGTATCGAGGACCTTTTCTAACCTTCTTGCGCGGTATAGAGGGCTTGGTCGCCACTGTCTATATATATCTCGGACAGGTTCAGGAATATCAAGGTAGCGCTCTGCACTGACTTCCTGAAGAATCAACTCCATTGGGAACAATGGGGCTAAATCATCAGGCCCTACCGGTTGACCTGTTCCAGGATGCAATACTGGAGGAGGAGGTTCAGGAAGGTCGGCAACTATGTTATACCAACTTTTTGGCATTTCAGCTTCAGGAAGCAAATATTTGATTGTATCACTCATAATGTCTCCTTATTAGTCAAAAATTAGAAGATGGTTATTTTACTGTAAATCTACCACCACTCGGCCCCGCTGACCGCCAGCGAGGATCTTGTCAATCTCTGGATCCAGCCCCTCCAGAGTACAGTCAATTGTCAACTTATGAAGTTGCGGGAATTCCCAGACGCCTGCCAGTTTGCCCCAAATTTCCCGTCGCAGTTTTGTCGGTGTAAATCCGGAATCAATTCCTAGCAAACTTACTCCACGCAGAATGAACGGAAAAACTGTCGTTGACAATTCTGATGATGCGACCAGCCCAGTAGCCGCAACAGCCCCTCCACGTTTTGCCGCCTTAAGTAACGAAGCTAACGTTGTGCCTCCCACAGTATCTACTGCTCCAGCCCAACGTTCTCTGAGCAACGGTTTATTTGATTCATCGTTAACTTCTTCACGGCTAATTATTTCGGATGCGCCAAGTCCACTCAAAAATTCAATTTCCTCTTTTTTCCCGGTTGAGGCCACCACATTGTAACCCAGGTGTGAAAGCAATGCTACAGAAACGCTGCCGACACCACCAGTGGAACCTGTAACTACAATTTCACCATCTTCAGGATTGACACCGTGTTTTTGAAGAGCATCAACTGAAAGAGCGGCCGTAAAACCTGCAACACCGTAAATCGCTGCCTCTTTGACAGTCATTCCTTCTGGAAGCGGAATCACCCAATCTGCAGGAACACGTATGTATTGTCCAAAACCGCCAGAGGTATTCATTCCTAAATCATACCCCGTTACTATCACAGAGTCACCTTCCTTGAAGCGTGAATCCGAACTTTCCGCAACCTCTCCAGAAGCGTCTATTCCGGGCGTGTGCGGATAATTGCGGGTTACTCCTGGATTGCCGATGCATGAAAGCCCATCTTTATAATTCAATGAAGAATAGCGTACCCTTACTAGAACTTCACCTTCCGGAAGATCACTGATTTTACGCTCGGTTACTTCACGGGTATAAGTTTTTTCGTCAGTTTTACTGACCACTAAAGCACGAAAAACGGTATCACTCATAATTGTTTTTATCTATATTTTGTTTGTTAAAGTAGTTGTAAGTCTGAATCACTGCTTTGTCATTGCTGACGAAACGAGGAATCTAAAAGGGATTTATATCGTTGCTTATACAAGCGTTCTATCTTCGTAAGCAATGCCACTGTTTGAGGTCTTTTAAAGAAACCTGTTTGATTATTCATAAAATTTAACCAGCGGTTCTATCACCTCCAGGTCTTTTTCATTACATGTCTCCAGCCAGGATTCTTCTTTGGCGATTTTAACAATCAGCAGCGGTCCCCAGCATGCATTTCCGTTAAACTCCCATTCAGTTTGTCTTTCTTGTGCTGCTCCTTCTCCATCAAAATACGAGAGATAAGGCCCCCCCAATTCTTCCATATCAGTAGACTCGCAACGCAGTAGTTCACAAAGCATGTCCAGATCAAGTGATTCTTCAATCAGCTCGACCTGTTGCTCATCCGGATCCACATAGATCCAGCTTCCATATTGACTGAAATCAGCTTTCATCCGACTACATTAATCAGCACTGAGAAAAAACTAAAAAAGAGCAGTTTGAAATCGCAGTCAATTATTCTTTCTGTTATACTGTTATTCTTCAAAAGACTAATTCACAAAAAAAATGCCCAAAGACCTTGTTATAATTTACACCGACGGTGCCTGCTCACCAAATCCCGGAGCAGGAGGATGGGGTGCGGTTTTGATTTCCAAGCAACACAATCTACGCACGGAAATTTCTGGTTCAGAGGTTGACTCCACCAACAACCGCATGGAAATGACTGCTGCCATCAAAGCCCTGGAAGCCTTGAAAAAATCCTGCATAGTTGAACTCTACACAGATTCCAGTTACGTAAAAAATGCGTTTGAGAAAAACTGGCTTAGAAACTGGCAGAACAACGGCTGGAAAAGTAAAGGGAGAAAAGCTGTAGCAAATAAAGACCTCTGGCTGCTACTGCTTGAACTCACTCAAAAACACGAAGTTTCATGGCACTGGGTTAAAGGTCACTCCGGAGATGTGGAAAATGACCGATGCGACGAACTTGCTGTTAATGCCAGAAAGGAGCTCGCAAAGTCCAATTAAACCAGACACACCCTAAAACAGTTAAACCTGCTATAAATTGTCCTTGACTGCCTGAATTATTTCTTTAACCTGTGCGTCTGAGAATTTTCCGTCAAAACTGTAAAGCACCTTCCCATCTTTTCCGAAGAGGATAACGTCACTGTTATCATCGCTTAATCCCCATTTGTTAACGACGGTTTTTTTAAGGTCTTTGACATAAATTGTTGATTTATGTTTTTCTTGTTTACTTTTCAATTTTATATTGATTGCGAAATTAGGCAACCAGGTGGCACCCATATTTGCCATTCCAATCGAACCGTATTTATCTAAGGGAAAATTCTCTGCCTTGAGAGCATCGCTGACATGATTGTTGAGTTCTGATTCATCAGGATCAACGTAAAAAAGCACCATGACTTTACCAGAAATCAGTTCCTCACTGTTCCACGCTGTACCATCCAGTCGGCCGCCTAAATCCCCTTCAAGTACAATTTTTGGTGGGATTTTCCCAAGAGGCAATTCTGCAGATAACGGTAATGCAGACAGCAGGAAAATCATTAAAACGGAGAGTGTTCTCATACTATTTTTTATGGATTAAAGGTTATCTTAAAAAATCACACTATTCCTAAATTCGTTCAATTGAAAGACAAAAATACATTTATCCGGAAACCGGTGCCGGAATGTCAGCAAGGTTGAGACATGCCGGAAGTTTAATGGAACCATCTTTTTGTTGACCATTTTCAATGAGAGCTATCAAGGTTCTTGAAACCGCAATCGCTGTTCCGTTAAGCATATGGACAAAGCGGTTTTTTCCTGTGGCAGGATCCTTAAAACGGATGTTCATACGACGTGACTGATAATCCGTGCAGTTTGAGGTTGAAGTTACTTCACCCCATTTCCCGCGTCCTGGCATCCAGGCTTCAAGGTCATATTTACGATATGCAGGACCGCCGAGGTCACCTGCGCAAATATTTACCAACTGATAGGGAATCCCAAGATCCTGATAAATCTGCTCTTCAATTTCGCGCATTTTTTCATGCATTTCTTCAGACTTTTCGGGATGAGTAAAGGCAAACATTTCAATTTTTGAAAACTGATGCACCCTGTACAAACCGCGGGATTCACGCCCTGCCGCGCCTGCTTCTGTACGGTAACAATGTGAAAGCCCCGCATACATAATCGGCAGTTGTTCCGGCTTCAGTAGCTGATCAATCAGCAGACCACCTAAAGTTATTTCTGCGGTCGCAATCAGGCAAAGTTCTGATTCTTCTACCGAGTATATCTGGGTCTCTGCACCACGAGGATTAAAACCAATTCCGTCCAAAATTTGATGACGGGCCAGATCC